>Ga0182745_1001989_pt1 | contig 18884 bp, 18 predicted proteins | sample eDN3rd30CKraftBY_FD_128523 | JGI IMG/M metagenome (GOLD analysis project Ga0182745, IMG submission 128523) | Enriched backyard soil microbial communities from Emeryville, California, USA - eDNA 3rd pass 30_C Kraft BY (version 2) (version 2) | ecosystem: Environmental > Terrestrial > Soil >...
ATACACGATTTTTTTTGTAAGAATCCTATAGGAGATAAATAAAAACGTTTCTTACATAGTGTAAGAAACGTTGATTTTACTGCATTGGCAAGCAGTGATATGATACCGGTGGTCGGGGTCGAAATAACGGTCAAACCCTTGATACAGTAAGGTTCAGTAAGTGCAATGTGTAGAATTTGTGTAGAATTTTTCATTATCAATTAGGACTCTTTTCTAAAATTGAATTCAATGCTTTCATGATATAAAATAAAGATATAATGTAGGTGCTGGTAACACTTACACCTAATAGTCGCCCCCTGATTAGCGGTCAGTTTCATGCAAATACCCAATCAGCCGGTCACAGCTAGGGGCGATTATATTAAATGTTTTAGTAGTCGTGAAGGTTCCAGGTAAACCGTTCCTCAAACTAATTATCTTTTCCCAAGCAACATTTTAAGTTGTTGAATCGCTGAAATACTGTAGCTGCTTGTTGACGTGTAAATGCACCTGCAGGATTGCTCCCATCAAATAAGCCTTTCTCTTTTGCCCACTTCCAAGCATCTTTATGTGACGAAGCTACATTATCTCCTTTGGCGTCTGCCTTTTCTGCTTTTAACTTATCGATTTCCTTTTGTTGCTCTTCAATTAATTTTTTCAGTTCATTGTATTGACTCACTGTTAATTCCCCCTTATCTATTTTAATAGAAGAAACTCGTTTAAATGTTGGCATCTTCCCTGCTTGAACTTGGTCAATCGTCAATCCACCATCGTACTGGATATGCGGATAGTCTTTAAATGAAGTCCAATCGCCGCCCCAAGTAAAACCTAGCTCCTTAGCAATGGCTGCAGCTCTTCTCCATTTTGGACCAACATTCCAATTTATGTTTCTACCGTATCCATCACAAGTTACGAAATCCAGAGCGAGGCCGTAGTTATGAAAACTCGTACCAGGTTTTGCATTAGACACCTTATTTACCTTTGGATTACCGTATTCTTTACCTTTATAAATGAAAGAACTTCTACCTTTTCCATAAATAACAGCCTGATCTTCAAAAGTTCTAAGACCATCTGTAAATACGATGAATACATCCTCAGCCCAGCAACGGCGAATAAGTTCTTCAGCGAGTTTATAAACTTCATGATGAACCTGTTTACACTTATTTCTCTTAAAAGCTTCTATTAAATATTGTTCGATTGGTAGTTTAGCCACTGTTGTCACTCCTTATTGTGTTTTGCTGCTTCCACTGTTTTGCCAAAGTAGAAAGAAATTACTGTAATGATGACATTCTGAATGAAATCTACTTGCAACTTACCCATAAAAGCTAGAATAAAGAATAATAGAACCGAAGATAATGCAATCAACTTACGTACTTCAATAAGTGCTGCTAGTTTTTCTTTCATGTCTCTCACCCCGTTGTATTATTTTCAGAATTTTCTGTATTTAGTGGGAATTAATTTCCCACACAATTAAAAAGACCTGCATGGAACGTATTGCTCCATGCAGGTTTATCTGGCGAGGCGTGGCGTCCTCTGTGAAAGTGATATTCATACGGAACCATTAAAGGCTGTATTTATATAAAACTACTTAACTGTAGCTTTACATGAATCTTGATACAATGTCGAAAATCGACTGAATAAAAAGATACAGGATGCCTCCAGCTCCACCAATCTTTAAAAATAGCTCTGTGTGGCGTTCCAACTTTGTTTTCTTTATTTCATGTTGTCTCTCTTTTTCTTTATCGTTAAGAGCTCCCATTGACTTAATCAAGTCCCATTGTTTATCCATTGTGGACTGGAAGAATTGACGAGTGTCGCGATTTTCTTGCAGAATAGTTGTCTCTAAGTGTGCGTAACCCTTTTCAATGTTTCGAAGACGCATTTCTTTGTCTGCATCGCTTTCTTCCAGTATGCGAATGCGATGTTCGTGCTCTTCTATTTTGTGGATACTATCTCTGTCTTCCATATCCAATCGCTCCTTTAACAACAAAAGGCAGTACCCTATAGGGAACTACCTTTCTGTTTCTTTTAATAGATTGATTTTCTCTTCAAGCTGTCTTACTGTGTTTTCCAGCGTGAGGATTTTTTCTCCGTATAAAGCAAAGTACTCTTCAATGCTGTACTGCTCTTCGTCATACATCCATCCTGTAAACACAGAGTCTTCAGTAAAGACTTCTGTATGAGGTCGAATGTTTGTGCGCACATAAACTGTTGTTTTTCCTACTTCTACTGCAGGAACAGTTTTCTGAGAACCTACTACATTCTTAATTTCTTTCATTTGCTTCTCACTCCTTATAGATAAGTAATGAATGCACCAGCCAATGTTGAAGTGCCTGGGTTTGCCTTCAAGCTAAATACTGGGTTAAAACCTGAAGTAGCACACACTACCGCATTATCGCTTTCTTTGATGTACAGTAAGCTTTGGTAATGTGTTGTGCTTGTTCCCCCTAGTATTAATGGAAGGAACCCTAGCTCTGTTGTACCAGCGACTTTAGTGATAAATCCACTGATGTATCCTGTGAAATCTGTCTCAACTGTTGTGCCATTAACAATAAAGTCGACAGATTCATTTGTTGTCAATTCATCAATCCAGTGAGAAAGGCTTGTAGTGAACAGATTTTCGATGCCTGCAAATTTATTAGCAGTTTTTGACCCTGGCGAGCCTACATACATACCCAATGCTTTCGTATATCCAGCTTCTTTAGATGAGCTAGGTCCAGTACCCAGAACATCTAAAGAACTCATTGATTTATATCGAAGCATGAATAAGATTTGAAGCATAGTCCATTGATGCCAGTTAAGCACTTTATAACGGTTATCTCTCGCAACAATACTACTAATTGAGCTCTTACTTGATGTCATAAAGGATGTCCCATAATGTGAACGCATTTGGTAGCTTCCGATTGAGCCGTATCTTGTCACTTGGTACGCACTGATGTATAACTTATCTTTAACAGAACCATTGTCGTCAGTATGAGCAAGTGCTTTAAATCCTTCGTCAAGTTGTTCTTTGGCCACTTGAACGAAAATATCATCGTTCTGTTTCTCAATCTTCCAGTATATTTTCGGGAACTCAATCATGACGTCGACTTCTTCTGTTAATGTGATATCTGCTCCATTGAGATCTTGGCCGAAGTCGTCTTTGTTTAACTCTGTCACAACAGTTCCTGTTGTCTTATTAAACAACACAGGTCGAATTTGATTAAATGGAAAAACAGAGTCCCAAGCTTCTCCCGGCTCCATTCCTACAGCTCCGTAAGCATATTTAATAGAAGTGACTGGGTCAGAGTTCGCTTCATCAATCGTTAAGCCGACTGAATCAGAAGGATCGTGAGGAATTGTAATATAAACAGATTCACTCATGATCTCTGTCGTTTTAAAGATAAATACTGAGATGGATTGCCCTGGTGATACTAAATTCGCGGCTATACTAATAGCGAAAAAGCCGTCTTGCCCAACTAAACTTGTATAATAAGAGCCATTAATGTCTACATAAGCGACTAGACCTGCTTCAGCTTCACCAGTTACTGTGTAGCCACTTGCTTTGTCTCCAGTGACAAATACGTTCTGAGGGGCATTCGGAGGCGTTGTATCTTTGTAGCCTAATAGCATGATAGACTGACTTTCATCGCTATTGATATTCATGCTCGTATCATAAGGGAAGAAACGATAATAGTAAGGCTCTCCATGTACGAAATCATTGTCTGTGTCGTAGAATGTGTAAGATGTTCCGCTAAGAACTGCTTTCTTCAGGTCTGTTATGATACCGTCTGTCGTATTCTCAGGCATCACACCGTCTTTACGAACGACATAAATACCAGCTAAGTCTTCATCAGAAGGTACAGTGAACGTGATTTCCATTGTGCTACTATAAGAAGCTGAGTCAGTAATAACAATAGGCTCTGGAGGCGTTCTGTCCGCATCTTCATCAAGGTAGCCAACACCTATTGCAAATGGCTCTGAAGGGAAAGCGTAGTTCTTGTATTTATCGTATGGGAACAAGTAGAAGTAATACTCTTTGCCTTCTTCAATTAACTCGTCTTCCCAAGTGACTATCCATTGGAACCTGCCATCATATACAACCGTTGCGTTCTCATCATAAGGATGCTTAATTTCCTTTGTTGAGACTACCACAATAAAGTTACTTGTACTGTCTCCGTTCTTATCGATATGCAACGTAAATTTCTTATGTTCTGCTGAAATTGTTGAAAGAATGGGCATAACAGGCGGCGTAAAGTCTCCAGCGATAAATGCATCATCAGTAGGAATACTAATAAAGATAGATTCACTTCTGTTACCTGTGCGGTCTTGCACCCAAATCTCAACTGCATCTCCTACTTTGATGAATGAATCACGACAATCCAAAAGGAACTCACCGTTTTCGCTTGCAACCGTTGAAACATAATATGGATCTGTAATAACTGGATACCACGTACAAATAACATTGGCATAAGGTTCTGCTGTACCGTAGATACGATAACCTGTATTCACAATCCCTGATAAACTTGTGACAGTTGGTTTTTCAGGTGAAGTACCGTCATACACCGTGACAGCTGACGTGATCTGTGTCTCACTGTCTGTTACTGGACCACCGATTGTATTCGTGAAGAAGCGATAATAGTAACGGACGCCTCCAGCTGTATCAACGCCGTGGTCGTCATGCGTTAAAATGCCTGTTCCTACTTGTGAGTAGATTACGTCTCCATCATTCATGTTCTTTGGATAACCTGTCGCATTTCGAACAATTGTGATATTCACAGGCTCACTGAATGGCGGCACTGTCCAAATTAAGCGAATAAACCCTTCTTTACCTAAAGACGTGATTTCTGTAACAGCAGGAGCGTATACAACAGGGTCTTCAGGAACAACGATTTCTACGCCAGTATTTTCATTTCCATGAATGTCTGAAGCTGTAACACGCAATGTTTCGTTTTCTATTAAAATGCCAGGCTCAATGACAACATCAAAACCTTCAGTATTGTTTGTGTATCCTCTGCTAATCAGAACTTCTGTGCCTCGATAAATCTTGATTGTATAGTCTTCTTCATTTACGACACCACTGATTAAATAGCCATCCTCAGAGTCTCCTGTGATACTCACAGCTCCTCCGAACATTGGTGGCTCAAAATCAGAGTTTTCAGGAACAATGACTTTAATAGACTCGCTTTGATTACCGACATCATCAATTGCGAACACAGTTAGCTCTTCACCGATTTGTACCAATTCAGGTTGCACATAAATCATAAAACGACCATTTTCATCAGCATAAATTCGCCAAGATGAAGCAAAGTTTGTGACGAATACTGTTGCACCAGCCTCAGTTGAGCCTAAGACGTAGTATCCTGTGATTTCATTACCCGACATGACAACTTCTCCGATGAACTCAGGTGGCGTTGTATCGCGTCCAGAAGTAATAATCAATGTCTGATTATCTTCACTGATGTTTCCAGAAACATCTCTTGCATAAAGTAAAATTTCATCACCAATTGCAACGTCACTTGCAGGAATAACGATAATGAAATACCCTGTGTCGTCTGCGATATTATTCCAAGAGTACGTCTCTTTTTCTGCAAAGACCGTAGCTCCAGCTTCTGTATAACCTGTCAAAACGTATTCATTAAAGTCATTGATTACTAACTCTACGTCATAAGGTGCAACAGGCGGCTCGTTGTCGTAATAACCTGTTGCTGATGCCACTTGTGAAGCGTCATCGTTATAGTTTCCTGTCGCATCTCCAGAGAAAGCACGATAGAAGTATTCTTGACCGCTTTTGATGTTCGTATCTCGGAAGAAACTCTTTCCAACATGAACTGTTTCGCCATCATTAATGTCTTCTGGAATGCTTCCTTCCTTTCGTTGAATGCGTACATGAGCATAGTCAGAATCAATCGGTTCTGCCCAAGTCAAATAGATATAGCCAGGATATGTGGCTGCTGTAAACTCTGTAATCGGACCAGGCGGTGTGATGTCTACACCAGAACCGCCAGCGCCCTTTAGAGATGTTGTGATTACGTTATGAGCGCTTAAAACGTGTTCGATTTTCATTGATGTACCTCCTTAAATATAAGCAAGTCTTGAGCCTACATAAATGTTCTTCGCACTCGCTCCATATAGTGAGTTCAGATAGAACATACCTACACTCGAAGATTCCGTAAAAGCGCCACCGCAAGTAAATGGATTGTTACTAAACAACATTGCACGGTCTCCGTAGCACCCTGCCGAAGATCCTTTTACCTCTTTCGGCAAGAACCCTTGAGACGTCGTACCATGTGTCTTGCTAATAAATCCATTTAAACTGCTAGCAATATTTGTTTTTGACAATTGATAGCCCGTACCAAAATCATTAAAGTCTGTCGTTGCTGTTAATAACTCATAAGTCGGGCTTAATAGGATTCCATCGAGGAAAGTGGCGTAGTTACCGTAAATGTCTTCTAAGCCTAAGAATTTTGCACGCTCTTTGTTATCCGTCGTGGAGCCGTAATACATACCTTTTGTATTTGTTTCGCCTGTAACGGTTGTATTACGTTCTGAAGTGTGAGTATAGCCAAGACCAAGTGCGACCTGACTGTTGATGCATTTGTATTTGAAGATAAAGAGGATTTGCAAGTAGAGCCATTGATAGTAATTCATTAAACCGTAGCCTTCTCCATTCATTCTCGCCATATTACGGTGTTCAGAAATTGTTAAGGCTGTCGCTGGTCGGTATCCTGACCAAGACTTCATCATGCCTGAGTTGTAAGAGCTCAAGTAAGCCCCTAGATAGAACACATCTTTCTCTTCATTGCCTTTCATATGAGCAAGGCATTGATATGTTTCATCGATTCGTGAGCTTGCAAAGCGAATTTGTATGACATCGCCAACCGTCTCTATCTTAATCCAGAGCTTCGGAAACTCAATCATGACATTATGACGACTGTTTAGGTTCGCTGTCCCGCCTTGAGCAGTCAAATTGAAGTTGTTCTTATTCAATTCTGAAATAGCTTCACCTTCACTGTTTAATAGAACAGGTCGAATACGGTTAAATGGATAGATGGCATCAATAATAGCAGAACCAGGTGTTAATCCTACTGCTTCACCGACATATGTGACTGCTGTGAAAGGATCTGGATTCGATTGGTCAATGTCAACACCGTATATCTTCTCTAAGTTCTCAATTCTTGCGACAGAGCGCATTGTATCGCTCTTATTGTAGTTGCCGTTGTAGTCATACGTAAAGGCACGATAGTAATAACGAGCGTTCATTTCAATTGAACTGTCTACGAACATTGAGTTTTTTCCTTTGTAGACTGTTACGCCATCACCATAATCCACGGGATAACTTCCGATTTTTCTTTGAATACGAACACCTGCGAAGTCTGAATCATCAGGTTTTGTCCAGCTTAAAACAACACTGCCGCCACTAGCAGTAGCATCGAATCCTAATACTGCTAATGGAGGCTTTTTATCGAAGGTTTTTAGTCCAGCGGCTCCGATACCATGTGCATTTAATACGTGTTCAATGTCCATTCGTACTGACCTCCTCCGATAAATTTAGTAGTGACAGTGTAGTTCGGTATTTTATATTCAGGGACATAGCAAAGCCTACTTTTTGGATACCCAATTTCCTCATCTAGAGCTTCAATGTAATCAAATCGATAAAGATTAACTCCAAAAATACCTGAGCTTAGCGACGCACGTCTTGTATCTAGCACATCATAATCCCAAGTATTTGGATTCTTTCTTAATCGCCATGTGACATAGTCGCAATAATAAGTAGTAGAAGAACCATCTACGTGCTTCGGTAAGAAAAGTAAACCTGTTTTTTCTAACTTCATGCTACTAACAAATCCCTCAAACACTTCTCCTGCAGGCATAAAGGCCATATAGTTTGTGTCGTCATAATGCGTGCCTACTTGGTACCAGCAATGATTTAAACCGTTTTCGCTATAATAGTTATCGTATCCTTTGGCAAAAAGGCCATCTATCCAAGTGTTAGACCAGAATCCTTCCATGCCAAACAGTTTATTTTGACCTTTACCAATACTTGCTACTGTCATCCCTCTTTGATTTAGTGAGCCTGGTACTACACCCGGTAACGTTCCAGTGGACGAGCTGGGCGATGCACTTGGGATTGAACGTCCATAACCAAGCTTAGATACTGAATCCAGACTCTTGAACCAGAATAGGTAAAGCAAGGCAACCACTTGATAATGCTGAAAATGCATAATTCCATAGCCTCTACCATTTGCTCGCGTAAGTTCTCTTGTTTTCATGAAACGAAAATCATGATTAATCGATGAAAGTTCTTCTATCTTGTCGTAGCTCCATGACCAAGAACCTAGCTTATTGTTATAAAAAGTAGATTGATATGCTCCTAAATAAAAAGCATCGGCCTCTGGAGTATAAAACTCAGTCGTCTTTGCGTCTTTATCCTCACGGACAACTTGCATAATGTCTCTTAAAAATCCTACCGCATCATATTTTAAATGAAGTTTCTTTCTTGAGACTGTTATGTTCACTAAATCGCCTTTGCGTTCAACAGCTGTGTAGAACTTCGGAAACTCAATCATAACGTTATGACCACCAAAAAGAACAACGGGATTGCCATTAATGTCTTTTGAAAAGTCGTTTCTGTCGAGTTCGGCAACGACTTCACCCTCGCTATTTAACAGAACAGGGCGAATCCCTCTAAAGAGCCAAGTGTTCTGCCAGGAAGCAGCACCTGGGTTAAAATATTCTGCGTCATGCGTATACTGTACGGCAGTGTCTGGGTTTGAATCTGTTAAGTTAATCGTAATGCCATAAATATACGTTTCTTCTGGACGTCCTTTAATACGTTGAGATAAATCATCGTTGTAGTTTTGGTCGTAATCATATGTGAAGATACGGTAATAATAGTCTTGATAGTTTGTCAGCCCAGCATCTGAATAGCTTTCAGCGACGCCATCAAAGATCTGTACACCATCGAAGCGATTCTTTGGATAGCCTTCTTGACTACGGACGATAATTAATCCTGCAAAATCCGTATCGACCGGATTCGTCCACGATAATTCAACACGCCCATTTGAGCTTACTTGCTTTAAGTTTGTGACTGGCGGAGGAGGAAGACGGTCGCCAGAACCGTAGCGACCTCCAAAGCCATGAGATTTTAATACTGATTCAATGTTCACGCTTATTCCACCACCTTGCTACTTGCTACGCCGTTAATGTCATACGTAATCGCCCAGTAGACTGTACGCACAATTGCCGTCCCTTCTTGGTTGTAGAATTCCCATGTCACTGTTTGATAATTGTTTTGAGAATCTGGGTTCGACAATGTTGACTTCATATACATTCTTCCGTCTGGTCGTTTGAAATCTACGACACGGTAAATGCCGTCAACGTCTGGGTCACTTCCGTATTGGCTCAAGTAGTCTTGGTGAGGCATAACATCATTCATATGGTCATTCAAGTCGTCTTTTACGCTGTTGATGGCTTTAATAAGAGAAGCTTTGTCGTCTGTTTTTAACTCGCTAAGCTCACCTGTCTTATCAGATAGCTCTTTTAGCTTGCCGTCAATCACATCAGCGTTGCCGTTGAAGACCTGGACATCATACAGATCGTCTAAATCAGGTTTAATCAAGTTATAGTTCTTCGTTGTTGTTGCCATCTGCTAGCACCTCAATTCTAATTTTGTTATGTGTAAACTGACCTAAGTAACGATGCGTGAATGGAGACAATTCTCTATGAGTATTGTGGTCAAGCTCTACATCGACTACTTTTACGCCTGCTGCGACAACAGACTGAACAATCATTAAGAAGTCCTGTGTATCAAGACCAGCTTCCACAAGAGAGGCTGTCGGTACGCCGACTAAACGAATAGCGGCGTATTCTTTGCCTCGTGGGTCATTCCACTTTTCTATGATTCGAACACTCTTTTTCGGTACAGACAATATAAGCGCCAAGATATTGATAATCGAGTCCATCGTGCCATCGCTCAAGTTACGAGCAATCTTCGCTTTTAGCTTAATTCGATACTGTTCATCTGTATCAGAGCCCCTTAACTGCCTTACATCCTCACCGATTAAATCAAGTGTTTTTCCTTGAGCATTATCAATGGAACGCCAAGCACGAATCACGTCGTTTGTTTGCTTTACTTCTTCCATCTCTTCTGAGAAAATGCTCATTAGTTTAGATAAATTAGAGTCGGGCCGCTTATCAAAATAGTCTGGAAATCGCCGCATAATACTTTTTAAACTAAACATGCGGAATCACCTCGATAAACTCTGCACGAGTTTGAGCAACTTGTTGCATCTCAATTGGGATATTGCTTTCACTGTACTCTCCACCACCTGCTGAAAGAAGAACAGATACGTCTTGAACGCCATCAATCATAAAGGCACGAGCGACGATGCGAGATTCGATTACACTGTCTCCCATATTTAAGCCTGAGTAGAACTCAGAGTCACTGTCGATACCACCAACGTATTTAATAATTGATGTCTTGACTTGCTCAATACCATCTGAAGGGAAAGAGCTGTCCACTTTGATGTCTACTTGCATGTAAACGTCTACGACTTCTGCTTTTGTGAAGCCAATTTCACGGTCAAAGCCACTGTCATCTTTAATCGTTACGTAAGTAGCACCATAAGGCTGAATGCCAGCCGCTTTCTTTTTATGGATTGCATAAGCAATATCTTCATCTTCGCCTCCTAATATAAAGGCTTGGATTGACCTTGGTGGCGTACCAAATTGGTCTACTTGGTCAGAATAATTTTCGATTACTTTTGCAGAGCGCACACCAGGCGTTTTCAGAAGCTCTGTACGGACAGCTGCCGTTGTTCCTGAACCTAGCCCTTCAACAGATAAATCTGCTCTGTCTCGTGCTTCTTGGTCTGTTTCTTTATCTTGACCGCCAATTGTTCCTTCTGGATTTGTTACTGCACTAATTCCAAGTGTTGGATTGATGATTTGATTAATAGCACCTGCTGGAACATTACCTTTAACGCCAGGCTCTTCAGCAACTACTTGAATCAATGCTTTTCTGTCTGAACCAATTACAGCTTCTTCTAAAGTTAAGAAGATGATGTCTGTATTTGTGGAAACTAAAAAGCCAGCAGGAACCACCGTTTCAGGCTCACCACTGACTTCAATAAATCCATACGCATATTCTTCTAAACGTCTTGTAATCCCTGCAAACGGAAGCAACATGTCGAGCTGAACGCCTTCCGCTGTTTTGCGATAACTAGAATGGTACGTATGTTCAACGTCTTGCCATAATAACGACAGGAACCATGCCATAATGCGAAACAGAATGCCAAAAATAGTTTTTTCCGATACATTGATGTCTTGACCGAACTTCTCTTTAGCTTTTGCTGTTATGCTATTCAGCAAATCTTCATAAGTCTTGCGTTTGAAGCCTTCCTTAGTTAGCCCCATGTATGTTCACCTCGCTGCTGAGTGTTTCTCCGCTTGCAAGTCCTACTGTGTAACGAGCATCTAACTTGCGTTGCTTCTTGTCTTGATTTGTCGTGATTTCACCGATTGTCACCACACGCTCTTCTTGTGCAAGCACTCGTGCAATCTCGGCTTGTACTTCTTCATCGCTCGGTTTTTCAAGTGCTAAATGATAGTTAAAGCCAAAGTCTTCGTTTAGGAACCATTCACCTAAATTCGTTGAAAGCATGATTTCTAAGCATTGCTGTACTTCCTCTACGCCCTCAATAATCGTGAAATCTCCATTCTCAAATACTAAGTCACCATTTTTTAATCCGAGTGTCTTCATGTTGTCAGTCCTTTCTTAGAAGATTCCTACAATGATGGCGTCATGCACGCTTAAGACGCGCGCAGAGCCTGGGTAGACTAACTTGCCGTCCATCGCTTCGTCAATCGATCTCTGTGCAAACACAGCAAGTACCGTATCTCCTGCTTTCAAGACAGGATGCAATTCAATGAAATCTTCTGTAACTTTCATTTTCTTATGTTCATGCTCTCCGCCATCGTGACTATGAACGCCTGAGCCTGTATATTGACCGTGGCCACCGCCAGAATGCGTATGCTCCCCTTCTGGAATGCTGACTTCGAAGAAATTCTTCTTGTGCACCTTCATGCGTTGCCACAATACAGGGACGTCTTCAATGATTGAAAGTTTTTGTGGCTCTTTGCCTTCTTCTTTCATCTTGAATAAAGGCTGAATCGTAGCAAGTCGTTTTTCTTCGTTATAAGAAATCACCTTACAAGGCATGCACGTATTAATAGAAAGCAGGATTTGATTGCGAAAGTTCTCAAAAAACATTGATGAATTTGCCATATTTACTCAACCTCTACTTCCGTATAAAAATTATTGCCTTGCCAAGAGTGAACACCCTTTTTAATGCGGTAACTTCCTTTCACATATAGAGAATCTAATTGAATAATCGAAGCTGTGTTCATGCGATATTGAAGCAAGGACTTTACTTTATAGCCTTTACGCCCTTTTTTGTCGTCGGTCTCTTCTTCAAATGGTTCTGGAGAGCCAATTAACCCTGTATCAGAATTCAGTGTAAACTGCGTGCTGTCTCCTACTTTTCTAGGACGGATATAGAGATTTCCACGATTGAAGTAATAGTCAGAGCCACAGTCTCTTGCAATCGCTCTGATCACGTCTAGAATGGACCCGTTGACATAATATCCTCTTGAAAAAGTTTTATCGTTTGGGAGCTCTAAAGCAGCAAGTTTTACGCCAAGCATTTTCGCTAAATCTCTTAAAATATAAGAAGCTTTTACACCCTTCTTGTAGGATTTATTTGCTGTTTTGTCTGCATCAAGTGGTTGAGAATCAGTCACATAAATGGTTGTAGGGTGGTCTGTGCCATCCCGTCTTGTGAGGACTCTTGAAATGTAGCCTGATAGGATAACACCTTTGTCGTTCTGATACCCTGCATTTAGCGTGACACGGTTGTTCTTCTTTAAGCTGTTAATCGTGGATTCAGATAGGTTGTAGATTGTGACTTCACTTATGTTCGGCTTTGGGTCATCATCGAACTCTACTCGGAATTCGATGCGGTAATCCTTATTCGTAAGTGTTTTTCCGTTGCAAAGAAATTCAACAACGCGCCCAAATTGTGCACTCATTCTTCATTCACCACCATCAGAAAGACCGTCTTACTGAGGTTATCCCAAGTAACTCTTGTTTCCTTTCCAGAAGGGTCTAGCGGAACAATTGTTGGCGAAGGGAAGCGAGAATCATAGATTTCACTGAATAGCGGCACGCCATACGTGATTTTTTCACCATACACAAGCTCTTCGTCATCTTTGAGTAAGTCGAGTGTGAAATAGTCATGGAGCTCATTGTAACGAATGCGTAGCTCGTACTTTTCAATGCCTAATTCAATCTCAAAGCGGTATGGTACTATTTCTTTTTCAATCGCAATATGTTCAAAATCCATCCTATTTCACCTCTATTTCACTCGTATTTTTTGCCCGATTTGAAGCTTTTTCGGGTCTGTTTTGTTCCATTCATACAGGGTTTGCCACGGAGTTCCGTACTTGATACCTAAAGACCAGTAAGTATCTCCTTTTTTAATCGTGTGATATTGCTTTCCTGTGTTTTGACCTTGCGTTTGCTTTAATCCTGCCTTTGATTCAGATTTAGCAGACTTTGCACCTGTCTTATACGACTGACCTGCAATACGAATCTCTTGCAGTGTTAAACTAAAGTTAAAACCATTCGCAATATTTGCATCAGCATCGTAAGAGAAGTTCGTGACAGCCATGTTGTGATACACTTTTCTGCCCGAATACGTAACAGTTGTGCCGTCTTTTTCAAGCTTCAAAATGTCTGAGATAACACTATTTACTTGGCTTCCGCTATCCCTCAAGATCTTCCCAGTTAAAAAGAGGCTCTGTGGGAGCCTCTCAACATGGTCAGATATTCTTATTCCTTTCTCTACAGGATGCTGTGGCACATTAACGTTGTTTTGCAATGTTTCTTTTTCAACGTGTAAGTCAATACCATTTAAATTTGCCATTCATCATCCCTCCAGTACTGATGGGAATGCTCCGCTCATCAGTACACTAAAGAATTTTTCTACTTCATCTCTAACGTTTACAGCTACTTTCTCTGGAGCTTCAGCGCCGTTTACATTGATTGTGATAGAAGCTCTCACGGTGCCGTTGTTGTTTGTTGTATTCGTTGTAGCAGTTGTGCCAGGTGCAACTTCAAGTGGACTGTAGCCAACCACATCTGTTGTTGCTTGAGACATGTTTAATTGTGGAGCAACGCCGTCGCCTTTTAAGATGCCTGCAGAGCGCAATACATTCGCTTGGTTGGCTGTTAAGACTGCTTCGTTCTTATGAAGTTCTGCAATATAGCCGTCAAACGGTACGCGACCTAGACCTGTTGCGTGTGTACCCATCACGAAGTTCTTCACCTTAGAAGCGCCACTCTTAATGCCTGACCATGCCTTAGACGCTATACCTGATATAGCACCCTTCAGACCGTTAAGCATTGACGTAGCCTTTGATACAGCTCCACTTACAGAAGAAGTGATGGCGCCAGTAATGCCGCTCCACGCCGAAGAAGCGATGGATTTCAAGCTGTTCCAAGTGGAAGACAAGCCAGATTTCATTGCGTTAAACGTATTAGAGACAGCTGTTTTTGCTGCAGTCGATTTTGCTGACATATCAGACTTCAAATTATTCCAGACAGTAGAAGCAACAGACTTTGTCGCATTCCATGTCGCAGATAAGCCAGAACCTAATGCAGAAGCCGTATTAGAGACAGCTGTTTTTGCAGAATTCATGCTGTTAGAAAGCGTAGACTTCACGCCATTCCAAGCATCGCCTGCCACTGACTTGATGCCTCCCCAGATAGAAGAAAGGCCACTACCAAGCGCGGATGCTGTATTAGATACTGCATTTTTCGCACCTGTAATCGCTCCAGACATGCCAGAAGTCATGCTGTTCCAAGCATTGCCTGTCGCTGTCTTCAGAGAGTTCCATGTATTTGATACCGCTTGACCTGTGTTAGACGCAATGGACTTCAAGCCTTCCCAATCGAAGCTCTTAATACCGTCATACAATTTTTCTCCGAGAGCTGAGCCACCAAGACCGCCAACGATACCTCCGACAGCACCACCGATTGCTGTACCGATGCCAGGAATAACTGAACCTAATGCCGCTCCAGCTGCTGCGCCTGCCCATGCTCCGCCTGCACCGCCGACGATAGATGAAGCTGATCTAGCCGCACCATCCATGTCTCCATTAGCTAGTGAGCTAGCCATGGTAATACCACCAAAAAGAAGTCTACCAGGCCCTAGGAATTTAACGGCCTTTCCTAATTTTCCTGTATTTTCTGGACCGCCAGCCATAATGCCTGACGTATTATCGTTCTTAAAGAAGTTGTTAAGCCACTTGAACTTTTTAGACTTAGATTCAGTTAACTTTCTGTCTTCTTCTGTAATTCTAGAGTTCCAAGAGTTTCTAGTTAGTGGGTCAAAATCTGTACCAATTAGTTCAGGATTTGTTTTCTTGAGAACGTCATGTATCTCTAAGTCCACAAGTTGACCTTTTCCAAGCACAGTTCGTCGTTCATCAAACAAATAAGGATCCAGGTATTTACCCTCAAAGTGCCTTGGATGCTTCTTCTGTAGCTTTTTTAGCTCTTTTGCTGAATATTCTTCAATAGGCTTTCCGTTAATTTCTTTAACAATCGGAGGAAGGTCTATGTCTGGATAAGATTTGCCTTTTGACATTTGAGTGTGAGGATTTTTAGAGTCGTTGGGGTTTGGATAGTAATCTTTGACGCTAGTTCCTCTGGAAGAAACGATATCAACATATCCCTCTTTTCCTGTGACAACATCAATAATAGAGCCCCAGAGTGATTGTCTTTTACCAGCCTTTTTGTTATTAATGTTTCTCATAGTACCTAACGTTCCGACCAACAAAGTGAGTCCAGGGCCGGCAAGTACAGAAAGTAAGCCGCCAACTGCTCCCGCGAACAGTCCAATACCGATAGCGACCTTTGCAAGCCATTCAACTAATCCTGATGGCATAGAATTCACGAACTCAAGGAAACCATTTGCAGTTTCCAACATCCATTTACCAATATCAGCTAGCACTGGAACAATCGTTTTTCCTAGTTCTACGATATTCGAAATGAATTTGAAGATTTCTGGCGTTACTTCTCTTACATAGTTAAGGAAGTTATTGAAACTTTGTGAATCAGCAAGTCCAGCCGCCCATTCTCTAAAGTCGCCTGCCATCTTCACCATACCATCTAGCATTTCTGATGCAGAACCACCGAATGCAGCGAAGAAGTCGACAATACCGATTGTTAAATCGCCAAAGATTTGACCAAGTTTCGGTAAGTTCTCTTTCGTGTATTCAACAAATCTTTGGAAGCCTTCTGTCTCTGATAGATTGTAAGCCCAATCTGCAAAGCTCTTTGACATATTCTCTAAGCCTTGTGCTACCCAAGTAGATAACGGCTCAAATGCAACAATAAGACTTCCAATGCCTTGAAGAAGATATCCTACACTTGTAGCAACGCTATCAAGCATTGGTGCTGCATATTTGTTCAGATAGTCAATGAACCTTTGCACTTGCGGTGTATTAAGAGACGCTGATAATTTATTCATCAGATTTTCTACTGTCTCAGTAACACTCACAAACATTGGCTCTAAATCTTTTAATAGACGTTGAGCAATTTGCATTGACTTATTGAATGCTGCTAAAGCAGGTTCTTCTGTAACTTTCAGAAGTTCCTTATAGCTGTCTTGTAATGATTTAAAGTACGCTCTTGATTCTAGCTCAAGCGCATTCGGTGTTTTGTTTTCTTTGTCGAAGGCTTCTTTAATGTTACCTGCAATAGGCAACGTAGCCGCCATCGCGCCGATATACGCTGTGCTAACTGCACCGGCACCACCCATGAGACCTCCACCAACAACGCCTACAATCGGACCTAAGTTACCTAATGCATTTGCTGCGGCTGCAATGAACGGAACAACTGCTGGAATGGTAAACGCCATTTTGCCCCAAGAAGAGCTAATTGCGACTGCCTTATCCCTAATGCTGTCCATGATATTCCCAAAAGTCCTAAGCGGACGTGAATTAACGTTGTTAAAGTTCTGAGTGATACGTCTTGTATGCGTGTCTACGTCAATAGTGTCTCTACTAAAACTTCTCATGCTTTCATTTAAGTCAATCGCTGTTCTTCTAGAGCGGTCAAGGTTTTCATTGATGCGTCTTGAATCATTTGCGACATGACTTAAATCCATTCGTCTGAATTCATTGCCTAGTAAGACAGACGCTACATAAGCATTATCGAGCTCTCTATCTAATCGACGCATTTCTCTTGTGAGCTTGCTTACGTCGTTTGTGACCGATTTAATGATTAATTGAATTTTTCTGAATGTACTAGCAAGGCCATCAGCGTTTCGGTCAGTACGCTCAATTTCTTGGCTTAACCTTGATACGCCTCTTCTTGCATCATCGGAGCTGTCTTCAAGACTCTCTATTGCACCTGCTGAATCTCTCGCAGCTCTTGCGAAATCTTTTGCTTCATCTTCCGCATCTGAAAATCCTTCTGTGATGCGTTCTGTATTTATCCTGTTAATCGTTCTGGATAGACTGATCAGATGCCTGTCTGTACTTTTTAGATTTTTATTTGTCTCTCTAATTGAACGATTCATATCAGAGAATTCTTTGTTTAAACTCTCTATTGGGTCGGCGTCTACTTTACGCAAGCGCCTTACGAGTTCATTAATTTCTCTATTTAGTTCTTTTAAGGGATGGCTATCGACATCGACGCCAACCTCTACTAATAAGTCGCGAAGCATGATTATTTACGGCCCCCTTTTTTGTTGGCCTTGTTCACGTTCTCAATATGAATATCTAAAGCTGCATTAGCTTCATAGATTTCGTCTAGCGTCATCTCTAAAGCTGTTTCATAATCAATTATTTTTTCTATGACTAATCGCCACATTAGTCCACGTTTTTTCGCTTTTTCTCTGTAATAACGATTCGATTTAGGTTGTTCGAAAACGAATGCTTCCGCCTCTGACATTACTTCTAGAAAGCCTGGATTTTCTTCAAAATATTCGAAGTCAACTTTACTGCCATCTTCTAAACGGATGATGTGCTCCATTAATTCGTTGTAAAACGCTTCAGAGCTCCTTATGCCATTCTCATCTCTGGTGTTCTCATCCATTTTGATTGCATTTATTAAGCCTGGATGACGAAAGATGTATTTAAATCCTTCAATTTCGACTACCTTTTGTCTTATTGGCTTAGGCATTTTCATCCCTCCAATCCTTGCCATGATTGGATATAAAAAGACGGCCCGGAGGCCGCCTCTTATACATTCTTATTTAAATACAAACTCCATAGCTTCTTTCATTACATCTGTGAAGCCTGGGTTTTCTTCGAAGTATTCGAAGTCCACTTTGCCGCCTTCTTTTAAGAAGATAACGTTCTCCATTAACTCACGATAGATTGTTTCCTCGATTAATGAACCAGCTTCGTTTTTAGAGCGGTCACGCATACGGATGCTTTCTAATAGACCTGGGTGTTGTAATAAATACTCGATTCCTTCAACCTTGATTGTTTTTTGTTCTCCACGTTTTGCCATTCTAAATCTCTCCAATTCTTTATTGTTTTGTTTTTGTTGTAAGTGGGACACAACTTGCTTGCTGCTAGACCGCTTCTGAGGCGGTTTTCGTTTATTTGGTGTCTTCTTTGTAGTCATAAATAGAAGTGGCGGCCTCTGAGAAGCCGCCTAACCTCCTTTATTGGTTGCCTGAAGTATAGTCGAATACTTTAATCTCGTAAGTACGTTCAGAGATCGTGTCGCTATACTCCTTATCCGATGGTTTTGTAATCATTGCCATTGTCCCACCAGACTTTTCTTTTACTTCGTTGTTTGAGATAACCCAAACAGGAACCATCTTGAAAGATGCAGCCAATTGGTC
>Ga0182745_1001992_pt1 | contig 18874 bp, 17 predicted proteins | sample eDN3rd30CKraftBY_FD_128523 | JGI IMG/M metagenome (GOLD analysis project Ga0182745, IMG submission 128523) | Enriched backyard soil microbial communities from Emeryville, California, USA - eDNA 3rd pass 30_C Kraft BY (version 2) (version 2) | ecosystem: Environmental > Terrestrial > Soil >...
CCGCGCCCGACCAGCCCAATATGCTGACCCTGCTTCGCCTGGGCAGCCCCGCCCAGCAGGCGCGCTACCTGGCGCCGCTCGTGCGCGGCGAGCAGCGCGCCTGCTTCGCGATGACCGAGCCCGCGCCCGGCGCCGGTTCCGACCCGTCCATGCTGCGCACGCGCGCAGCGCGCCGCGGCAAGCGATGGGTGCTCGACGGGCACAAACAATTCATCAGCGGCGGCGTGGGCGCGGATTTCGCGCTGGTGCTGGCGCGAGCGGAAGAAGGCGTCACCTTGTTCCTGGTGCCGGCGGATACGCCGGGCTACCGCGTCGTGCGCGACATCGGCATGGTGACGGGCTACCAGATCGGCGGCCACGCCGAGATCCTGCTCGACGGCTGCGAAGTCGGCGACGACGCGGTGCTCGGCGAGCCCGGCCGCGGCCTGGAGTACGCGCAGCTGCGGCTGGAACCCGCGCGGCTGTCCCATTGCATGCGCTACATCGGCCGCGCCCGGCGCGCGCTGGAAACGGCGCAAGCCTATGTGGCCCGGCGCGACTCCTTCGGCGCCCGCCTGGCCGACCTGCAACAGATCCAGGCCATGGTGGCCGACTCCCACATCGACCTGCACGCCAGCCGGCTCATGACGCTGGACTGCGCCGGCCGCATGGATGCAGGCTTATCCGTGAAGCAGCACAGCGCCATGGCCAAGGTCTTCGTATCGGAAGCCGTGAACCGCGTGGCGGACCGCGCGGTGCAGATGATGGGCGCATCGGGCCTGTCCGACGACACGCCCGTGGCCACGGTCTGGCAGGAAATGCGCCCTTTCCGCATCTACGACGGCGCCAACGAACTGCATCGCGCCACGCTGGCGCGCCGCTTGCTGGCCCAGCCCTAGGCTACCCAGGAGATCACGATGGAACACCCGACTTTCCAGGCCTACCGCCTGCATGCCGGCGCGGCGGGCGCGCCCCCGCAAGGCCGTTTCGACACCCTGCGCGTGGACGATCTGTCCGCCGGCGACACGCTCATCAAGGTGGCCTACGCCGGCCTCAACTACAAAGACGCGCTGGCCCAGGCCGGCCGCGGCGGCATCGTCCGCGAGTATCCGCGCATCGGCGGCATCGATCTCTCGGGCACCGTGCTGCATTCCGCCGACCCGGCGCTGACACCGGGCCAGGAAGTCGTCGTGCACGGCTACGGCATCGGCGTGGATTGCGACGGCGGCTATGCCGAATACGCGCGCGTCCGCCACGACTGGGTGCTGCCGCTACCCGCCGGCATCGGCCTGCGCGACGCGGCGGTGCTGGGCGCGGCCGGCTACACCGCCGCGCTCTCGCTGCACTGGATGGAACACTGCGGCCTGAGGCCAGACCAAGGCGAGGTGCTCGTCACCGGCGCGACCGGCGGCGTCGCCGGCATCGCCATCGACATCCTGAGCCAGCGGGGCTATCGCGTGTGCGCCATGTCCGGCAAGCCGGAGGCGGAAGGCTATCTGCGTTCGCTGGGCGCGCACGACGTGATCGCGCCGCCCGACCTGTCGGCCGGCATCAAACCCCTGCTGAGCGCGCGCTGGGCCGGCGTGATCGATTCGGTCGGCGGCGAGCTGCTGGCCCACGCGCTGGCCAGCCTGCGCCCCGACGGCGTGGCCGCCGCCTTCGGCAACGCCGGCGGCGCGGAACTGCCGACCTCGGTCATCCCCTTCATCCTGCGCGGCGTCAAGCTGCTGGGCATCAACGCCAACAGCCCGATGCCGCTGCGCCGCCAGGTCTGGAACAAGCTGGCCGCCGAGTACCGCCCGGCCCGCCTGGATCGCATCGCCCGCGTCATCGCCCCCAGCGATCTGCCGCAGGCGCTGGCCGCCATGCTCGAACGCGGCAGCATCGGCCGCGCCGTGGCGCGCTTCTCCTGAACCTCATTGCCCGCATCATGACTCAGCTTCCCGACTCCTCCCTGTCCCGCCTCTTCGACCCGCGCGGCATCGCCATCGTGGGCGCCTCCGCCACGCCCGGCAAGATCGGCGCCATGCCCGTCACGCTGCTGCGCCAGCACGGCTACGAGGGCCGCATCGTTCCCGTCAACCCGCGCGCCGACGCCATCCAGGGCTTGCCCGCCATTCCCGGCCTGGACGCGCTGGACGGAGACGTCGACCTCGCCATCCTGGCCGTGCCCGCAGCCCAGGCCGCGCAGGCGCTGGAACGCGCCCGGCCCGGCGGAATCGGCGCCGCCGTGGTCTTCACTTCCGGTTTCTCCGAAACCGGGCCGGCCGGCGCCGTGCAGCAGGAACGGCTTTGCGCCGTCGCCCGCGAACGCGGCATCCGGCTGCTGGGCCCCAACTGCCTGGGCTTCATGAACGTGCGGCGCAAGGTCTACGCCACCTTCTCGCCCGCCCCCGCCAACGGCATCGTGCCGCCCGGGGGCATCGGCATGGTGTCGCAGAGCGGCGCGTTCGGCGCCTACGCGTACAGCATGGCGCGCGAGCGCGGTCTGGGCCTGTCGCACTGGATCAGCACCGGCAACGAAGCCGACATCGACGTCGCGGACTGCATCGAATGGCTGGCCCACGACGCCGACACGCGCGTCATCATGACCTACATGGAAGGCTGCCGCGACGGCGCCAGGCTGCGCCGCGCGCTGGCCGCGGCGCGGGCGGCCGGCAAGCCCGTGGTCGTCACCAAGATCGGCCGCACCCAAGCCGGTGCGCAGGCCGCCGCCTCGCACACCGCCGCGCTGGCGGGGGACGACGCGGTCTACGACGCGCTGTTCCGCCAGTACGGCGCGCTGCGCGCGCGCACGATCGAAGAGTTCTTCAACCTGGGCTATGCGCTGGACACCTGGAAACGCCCGCCCGCCGGCAGGCGGCTGGGCATCTTCACCATTTCCGGCGGGGTGGGCGCGCTGATGGCCGACGAGGCCCAGGACGCCGGGCTGGCCCTGCCCGAACCCGCCGGCGCCGCGCAGGCCCGCCTGCTGGAACGCGTGCCCTTCGCCAGCGCCCGCAACCCCGTGGACGTTACCGGCCAGGCCGTCTCGGAACCGGGCCTGCTGCTGGCCACCGCCGACGACATCCTGGCCGACGGCCGCTACGACGCGCTGGCCGTGTTCCTGGCGGCGGCCGGTTCGTCCGAAGCGTTGTGGCCCACCTTCGAAGCCTTCGCCCGCGACATGCAGGCGCGCCACCCCGGCGTGCCGCTGGCCATCAGCGCCCTGTTCCCGCCCGCGCGCCGCCGCGAGCTGGAACGCCTGGGCTGCCTGGTGTTCCCCGATCCCAGCGCCGCCATCCGCACGATAGGCGCGGTGGCCGGCCTGGCGGACGAGGCCGGCTCGGCCTCCTGCGCGGACATGCCCGCTCCCGCCGGAAACGCGCCGCTGCTGCCCGCCTACAACGAGGTCCAGGCCATGGAGCTGCTGCGCCAGGCCGGGCTTCCCGCCACGCCCTGCACGCTGGCCGTCGACGAGGATGCCGCGGTGCGCGCCGCGGCCGCGCTGGGCGGCGCGGTGGCCATGAAAGTGGTGTCTCCGGACATCGTGCACAAGAGCGACGTGGGCGGCGTCAAACTCAATATCGTGGGCGAGGAGGCGCTGCGGGCCGCGTATGCCGGCATCATGGGCTCGGTGCGGCGCCACTGCCCCGAGGCCCAAATCGATGGAGTGCTGGTCGCGCCCATGGCCCCCAAAGGCGTGGAATGCATCGCCGGCGTGCACTGCGACCCCGTGTTCGGGCCGGTGGTGATGTTCGGGCTGGGCGGCGTCTTCGTCGAAGTGCTCAAGGACGTGAGCTTCCGCCTGGCGCCCTTCGGCCGCGACGTCGCCCTGGAAATGATCCGCGAGATCAAGGGCCACGCGCTGCTGCAAGGCGCGCGCGGCGCGCCCCCTTGCGACATCGGCGCCCTGGCCGACGCGCTGGCGGCCCTGTCGCGCTTCGCCCATGCGCGGCGCGCGGACTTCAGTTCGGTGGAGATCAATCCCCTGCTGGCCCTGCCCGAGGGCCAGGGCGCGCTGGCGCTCGACGCGGTGGTGCTGCGCACCGATGCGGCGGCCTGAGGGCCGCGCCGGCCGGCTCAGTCCAGCACCGTCCTGCCCACGTTCCAATGCAGGGGCTTCGCCCCTGCCACCGGCGCCTGCCACACCGAAATGCCCGTATTGAACAGGCTGCCCAGGTAGGCCGTGCGCAGGTCCGGCCCGCCGAACGCAATGCTGGAGAGATTGCGCAGGCCGTAGCGCTTGCCCGTGCTGATTTCCTCGAAGCCGAACGCGTTGGCGGCGAACGCCCGTTCCGCGGCATCGATGGCGGTCTCTTCGCAGTCTTCGAGATGCACGGCGCAGCGGCCGTGCCGGTCCACTTGCAGCACGCGGTTGCTGACCACGCTGGTCAGCCAGATGCCGCCTTCCTCGTCGAACTCCAGCCCGTCCGGCCAGGTGCCGCGCCCGAACTCGCACACGAGCTCGCGCCGGCCCAGGCTGGGGCCGGGCCGGATCTCGAAGCGCGACAGGCGGCGGGCAATGGTTTCGTTCACGTAGAGCCAGCGCCCCGTGGGATCCACGCGCAACTCGTTGCTGAAGCCCAGCCCGCGCGCCACGATCTCGATCCGGCTCGCGCCCGCGCGCAGCACGCCGATCATGGCATCGGCGTTCTCCGAATGGAACGCCCGGCTGCGCGGCTCCAGCTGCGTGCACAGCGACAGCCAGACGTTGCCGTGCTCGTCGGGGAACAGGAAGTTCAGCGGCGAGCGCGGCAGGCCTTGCGCTTCGGTCAGGAAGGGTTCCAGCCGGCCCGGCGCCACCAGCTTCCAGGCGCCGCCGCGCGGACCGACGTTGGCGATCAGGAAGGTGCCGTCATCCAGCAAGGCGATGCCATTGGCCACGAACTCGTCCGCGGGCCACTCCACGGCCGGCTGATCGACCGGATCCCGGTCGGCGCGCACCACGCCGCGCAGGCGGTCGCAGGCATACAGCCGCCCGTCGGCAAGCGCGATGACCGATTCGGGACGGTTCAGGTGATTGCCGATGAGCGGCAGGGGTTGCTGCAGGACTGTCATGGCTGGGCGGGCTCCTGTGGACGTGGGCGGGTTCGCTGCGAACGGCGACGGGCGGCCTACTCGATCTGGACGCGGGAATTGCGCACGATGCCTCCCCAGCGCTGGTATTCGCTTTGCAGGAAGACGCGGTACTCGTCGGTCTTCATGATCTGCGGCACGATGTACTGGGTGCGCAGATTGTCCTGGACGGTGGGGTCGCGCATCACGTTGCCGAGCTCGTCGTTCAGGCGCGCCAGGATGGGCGCGGGTATGTTGGCCGGCCCCAGCAACCCGACCGCGCTGCGCAGGTCCAGGTCCATCCCCTGCTCCCTGAGCGTCGGCAGATCGGGCAAGGTGGCGTAGCGCTCGGGCGAGCCCAGCCCCAGCATGCGGATCTTGCCGTCCTTCACATAGCCGTCGGTGATCTGCATGGGCAGGATGGCCGCGTCGACCTGTCCGGAGGCCAGGCCCAGCAATTCGGGCGCGGTGCCCTGGTAAGGCACATGCAGGATGTCCAGGCCGTGCTCGGCCTTGAAATTCTCCATCACCAGCTGCGCCGTACTGCCCACGCCCCACGTGCCGTAGGTGTATTTGCGCGGGGACTGGCGGACCAGCGCCAGGAACTCCTGCGCATTGCGCGCCGGGATGGACGGATGCACGGCCAGCCCGAACTGGAAATAGCCGATGGGCGCCACCGGCGAGAAATCGCGCAGCGCATCATAGGGAGACTGCTTGTACAGCTGCGGAAAGATGAAGTGCGAATCCGCCGTGGCGTACACCACGGTGTAGCCATCGGGCTTGCTTCGCGCCGCCTGGGCGCTGCCTATCGTGCCCGTGGCGCCGCCGCGGTTCTCCACGACGATGGGCTGGCCCACCCGGTCGCTCAGCTTGGTGGTCAGCATGCGCACCACGATGTCGCCGCCGCCGCCCGCGGCCCAGGGCACGATGAACGTCAGGGGATGGGAAGGGAAGTTGCCGGCGCCGCCGCTGCTGGCCCGGGCGGTCCCCGCGGCGAGCGTGCCGGCAGCCGAAGCGGCAAGCGAGCCGGCCATCCAGGGCGACAGGGCCAGGCCGCGCACGACCCGCCGCCGCGCCTCCATGAATGCGCGATGTGTCATGTCTCTCTCCATGCCCCGCGAGGGCTGCGGGATTCTTATGGCGGAAAAGGCGCGCTGCCCAAGATGGGGCCGCCCCTGCCGTGGCAGCAATAATCGCGCAATTCCCAGCGGCGATGGCATCGTAAATTCTCGGGCCGCCATGGCAAACGACGATGGCTGGCCCGCGCCGGCGGCCCGCAACGGAAGAAGGGATCCACCGCCTCTAGACCGCGCGCAGGATGCCCTCGATGCGCGCGGCCTTATCGGCATCGATGCCGCCCGCCGCGAACGCCAGCGACACGCTGCGCAGGCACAGGTCGCGATAGAGCCGCAAGGTATCCTCATCCAGCTCGCCCAGCGCCGCCAAGTGCTTCTCGACGGTGCCCGCGTCGCCCCGCGACACCGGGCCGGGCATGCCTTTGGCCACCCCCGCCGCTTCAATGGACGCAAGCGTGCCGCGCACCATGGGCAGCAGCGCCGGCAGGGCCTGCGCCTCGGTCGCGCCCCAGGATTGCCAGATGCGCACCGCCTCGCCGAGCACCACATTGATGTACTGCGAGGCATAGCCCGCGGCCGCGTGATACCGGGCCCGCGCGCCCGCGGGCAGCTGGTTGGCGGCGCAGCCCAGGCGTTCCACCAGCGCCAGGAGCATGCCATTGAGCTCGCCCTGCGCTTCGATGGTGATCGTGGAGCCGGGCAGCGAGCGCGCCGCCGCCGCCGGATCGGCGAACGTCTGCATCGGATGAAAGCCCCCGGTCATGGCGCCGTCGGCCGCGGCCTTGGCCAGCACCGCCACTTCCGTCACCCCGCTGCAATGCACCACGCCCTGGCCCGCGCGCCAGCGGATCCCGTCCGCGACGGCCTGGATGGTCGCGTCGGGCGTGGTGATGAACACCAGGTCGCATTCGTCGGCGAGCTGCTGCGCCGGGTACTGGGCGCAATGCGCGATGGGCGCCGCGAGCTCGGCCGCCCGCGCCGCGCCGCGGCTGGCGACCGCATGCACGCGGCAGCCGGCCGTATCCAGGCTCCACGCCAAGGCGCGGCCCAGGCGGCCCGCGCCGATGAAACCGATCTTGAGTCGAGAGAGAGGGATGGAGGTGTGGGGCATGGGGGGCTCGGCTTGATCCGACAAAGCGTCTGCCCCGAAGGATAACGCCTGCGCCCGCCCCCGCCCTTTGCATTTTTTTCAGGGCGCCATCGCGCCCCGCGCAGGCCGCGCCGTCCACCGCGCGCGGACGGCGCGATCCCGCCGCGCCGCCGGCCCCGGGGGCCAGGCAGCGCGGACGGGCCGCTTACTTCAGCAGCAGCGCGTTCAGGCGCTTCACGAAGGCGGCCGGATCGGCGATCTGCGCGCCTTCGGCGAGCAGGGCCTGGTCCAGCAGCAGGCGGGCCCACTGGTCGAACTCGCCATCCTCGGCTGCGCGGATGCGCGCCAGCAGCGGGTGCTCGGGGTTGATTTCAAGCACGGGCTTCACGTTCGGCGCTTCCTGGCCGGCGGCCTTCAGCATGCGCAGCAGGTGCGGGCTCAGTTCGTTCTGCCCCACCACCACGCAAGCCGGCGAATCCACCAGGCGCAGCGTCACGCGCACTTCCTTGACCTGGTCTTCCAGCGTCTTCTGCAGGCGTTCGACCAGCGGCTTGAAGTCCTCGGCCACTTCGGCCTGGTGCTTCTTTTCTTCCTCGTCGGCCAGCTCGGCCAGGTCCAGGCCGCCCTTGGCCACCGACACCAGCGACTTGCCGTCGAATTCACGCAGGTAGGACAGCATCCATTCGTCCACGCGGTCCGACAGCAGCAGCACCTCGATGCCCTTCTTGCGGAAGATTTCCAGGTGCGGGCTGTTGCTGGCCGCGGCGAAGGTGTCCGCCGTCACGTAGTAGATCTTGTCCTGGCCTTCCTTCATGCGCGACACGTAGTCGGCGAAAGACACGGTTTGCGCCTGATCGCCCGTGTGCGTCGACGCGAAACGCATCAGCTTGGCGATGCGCTCCAGGTTGCCGGCGTCCTCGCCCGCGCCTTCCTTCAGCACCTGGCCGAATTCGGACCAGAACGTGGCGTAGTCTTCGGGCTTGTTCTCGGCCAGGTCTTCCAGCAGCGACAGGATGCGCTTGGCCGAACCTTCCCGGATCGCCCGCACGTCGCGGCTTTCCTGCAGGATTTCGCGCGACACGTTCAGCGGCAGGTCCGCCGAATCGATCACCCCGCGCACGAAGCGCAGGTAGGACGGCAGCAGCTGGTCGGCGTCGTCCATGATGAAGACGCGCTTCACGTACAGCTTCACGCCGCGGCGGCCGTCGCGGTCCCACAGGTCCATCGGCGCATGCTTGGGCACGTACAGCAGCTGCGTGTATTCGCTGCGGCCTTCCACGCGGTTGTGCGTCCAGGCCAGCGGATCGTCGTAGTCATGCGAGACCGTCTTGTAGAACTCGCGGTACTGCTCTTCCGTCACGTCGGACTTGCTGCGGGCCCACAGCGCGTTCGCCTGGTTCACCGTTTCCAGCTCGTCCGTCTTGACCTGCTCGCCCTTCTCCTGGTCCCACTCTTCCTTGACCATGCGGATCGGCAGGGAAATGTGGTCGGAGTAGCGGCGCAGGATCTCGCGCAGCTTCCAGCCGTTGAGCAGTTCGTCTTCGTCGGCGCGCAGGTGCAGCGTCACGTCGGTGCCGCGGGTGGCCTTCTCGGCCGCGGCGATGGTGAACTCGCCCTGGCCGTCCGACTCCCACTGGATCGCTTCGGTGGCGCCGGCGCGGCGGCTCACCACCGTCACCTTGTCCGCCACGATGAACGAGGAATAGAAGCCCACGCCGAACTGCCCGATCAGCTGCGCATCCTTCTGCTTGTCGCCCGTCAGCTGCGAGAAGAACTCGCGGGTGCCGGAGCGCGCGATCGTGCCCAGGTTGGCCACCGCCTCTTCGCGCGACAGGCCGATGCCGTTGTCCGAGATCGTGATCGTGCGGGCGGCCTTGTCGTAGCCGACCGTGATCGCCAGCTCGCCGTCGCCGCCGAGCAGCTCCGGACGGTCGATGGCCTCGAAGCGCAGCTTGTCGCAGGCGTCCGATGCGTTCGACACCAGCTCGCGCAGGAAGATTTCCTTGTTGCTGTACAGCGAATGGATCATCAGGTGCAGCAGCTGCTTCACCTCGGCCTGGAACCCCAGGGTTTCGGACGCGGAAGACGTGGCGGTTTGGCTCATGGTTCTATATAGAGGTCGAAAAAATTAGGGACATGACAATCCCGGCAACCGGGGCATGGCACCCGCGCGGTCTTCGGGAAACCCTATTGATGTGGGGGCCAATAAGGGGTTTTCAAGCCCGGCCCGTCCCCCGATGGGCCTTCCCCCGGGGCGCCCGGAGGCCTTCCCCGCTAAAATCCCGCTCTTTCCTCCCGTACCCCGACCCGGCCGGCCCTCCGCCATGCAACCCGCCTCCCTTGCCCACCCCGCTCCCCACGGCGCCTCCGACGCCGACGAACCCGCCCACGACCTGGTCTACGGCCCCGACGACCGCCCGGCGCCCCCGGTCGCCTTCATCGCCGCGCTGCAGCACCTGCTGGCCATCCTGGTTCCCATCGTCACCCCCGGCCTGCTGATCTGCCAGGCCCTGGGCGTGTCCAGCCGCGACACCACCCTGATCGTGTCCATGTCGCTGGTCATCTCCGGCATCGCCACCTACGTCCAGTGCAAGCGCTTCGGCCCCCTGGGCGCCGGCCTGCTCATCGTGCAGGGCACCAGCTTCAACTTCGTCGGCCCGCTGATCGCCGGCGGCTCCGTCATGGTCAAGCAAGGCACCCCGGTAGAGGCCGTCATGGCGGCGATCTTCGGCGTCGTCATCGCCGGCTCCTTCGTCGAGATGGGCATCAGCCGCATCCTGCCCTTCGTCAAGCGCCTGATCACCCCGCTGGTCACCGGCATCGTCGTGCTGCTGATCGGCCTGACCCTGATCAAGGTCGGCCTCATCAGCATGGGCGGCGGCTACAGCGCCATGGGCAACGGCACCTTCGCCAGCGCCGAGAACCTGACCCTGTCCGGCCTGGTGCTGGGCACCATCATCCTGCTCAACCGCGTGCCGGTCGTCTGGGTCCGCAGCACCGCGCTCGTCCTGGCCCTGGCCGTGGGCTACATCGCCGCCGCCTACATGGGCCGACTGGACTTCACCGGCGCCCGCGAAGCCGCCCTGTTCCAGGTTCCCACCCCGCTGCACTTCGGCCTGGGCTTCTCGTGGTCGCTGTTCGTGCCCATGCTCATCATCTACCTGGTCACCTCGCTGGAAGCCATCGGCGACGTCACCGCCACCAGCAAGGTCTCCAAGCAGCCGGTCGAAGGCCCGCTGTGGATGCAGCGCATCAAGGGCGGCGTGCTGGTCAACGGCGCCAACTCCCTGCTGGCCGGCGTGTTCAACACCTTCCCCAGCTCCGTCTTCGCCCAGAACAACGGCGTCATCCAGCTCACCGGCATCGCCAGCCGCCACATCGGCGTCTGGATCGCCGGCATGCTGATCCTGCTGGGCCTGTTCCCCGCCGTGGCCGGCATCCTGCAGGCCGTGCCCGAACCCGTGCTGGGCGGCGCCGCCATGGTCATGTTCGGCGCGGTCGCCGCGTCCGGCATCAACATCCTGGCCGGCATCCAGCTCGACCGCCGCGCGCTCCTCATCATCGCCGTCTCCCTGGCCCTGGGCCTGGGCGTCTCGCAAGTGCCGGAAATCCTCTCGCACCTGCCCCACGCCGTGAAGAACGTGCTGGAATCCGGCGTCGCCACCGGCGGCATCTGCGCGCTGGTCATGAACTGGTTCCTGCCCGAGAAGAAGTAAGGGCAAGCGCCGGGCAAGGGGCCTATTCCGCCCCTTGCCTGACAATTTTCCCCAGACCGCATATAATCGCCGTCTTCGCTTCTCCCGCGACCGTCACTTGGACGGGCCCGCGACCTCCTAAGCCCGGGTGGTGAAATTGGTAGACGCAGGGGACTCAAAATCCCCCGCCGCAAGGCGTGCCGGTTCGATTCCGGCCCCGGGCACCATCTCGAAATCTTCCCTATATTCAACGACTTGGAAGATGGAGCAGCCCAAGCCCCGAACCGGGGGATTTTTCCAGAGTTGTAGTCAGGTACAGTTTCGGTACAGTGATGCGGTGCGAGCCACACTTTTGACCGCTCATGGCTACGATTGTTAAGACACACTCGGGCACTTGGAAAGCCCTGATCCGCAAAACCGGCTGGCCTACGACAGCCAAGACGTTCCGCACCAAGCGGGACGCTGAAGACTGGGCGCGACGCACCGAAGACGAAATGGTGCGCGGCGTCTACATCCAGCGTGCGCCCGCCGAACGCATGACGGTGGCGGTCGCGCTTACGCGATATCTCAAGGAAATCACGCCCACCAAGCGCGCCTCGACCCAGGCTGGCGAGCATAAAAAGGCGCAGGTCCTGATTCGCCACCTTGGCAAGTACTCGCTGGCCGCGCTGAACGCGGAAATCGTCGCACAGTTCCGAGACTCGCGGCTGGCCGGCGATGTTGACGAGAATGGCAAACAAAAGCCACGCAGCAACAACACAGTGCGATTGGAACTGGCGCTGCTAAGCCACCTGTTCACCGTCGCTATCAAAGAGTGGGGAATCGGCCTTCCCTTCAATCCCGTGTCGAACATCCGCCGCCCGGCGCCCGGTGCCGGCCGTAATCGAAGGCTGACACCAGAAGAACAGGGCCGCCTGCTCAACGCCGTAGATAAACACTCGAACCCCATGTTCAGTTGGATTGTGCGCATCGCCATCGAGACCGGAATGCGACTGTCTGAAATCGCCACCCTGCGCCTGCGGCAAGTAGACATCGCCAGACGTGTTGTCCGGCTGGATCACACCAAAAACTCTTCGCCTCGCACGGTACCCCTGACCGCCGAGGCAACGCGCGTCTTCACCGAAGCGCTTGCCAATCCCTTGCGCCCGCCAGAAACCGAACTGGTGTTTTTTGGCGAGCCCGGCAAGGACGGAATCCGCCGCCCCTATCTGTTCGACAAGGCCTGGACCGACGCCAAACGCGCTGCCGGCCTGGAGGATTTCCGATTTCATGACCTGCGTCATGAAGCCGTCAGTCGGTTTGTGGAGGCGGGCCTAAGCGATCAAGAGGTGTCAGCGATTAGCGGCCACAAGTCTATGCAAATGCTCAAGCGCTACACCCATCTTCGCGCGGAAGACCTTGTACAGAAGCTGGATCGCATTGCCCAGGCCTCGCAACCTGCGGCCCGGAACGAGCGAGATGCTGGCCAACATACCGCGCCTCAGCCATAGCCCCTCGTTGTGCAGTCAAGTTGAACAACCGATTGTTTTAACCTACGGAGGAAAGTCGTTTTGCATACCGCAATCAAGCTCGTCGCCATCGGTGGCCTTGCCCTCGCCCTTGCCGCCTGCGGCAGCGCCAAAGACGCCAACAAGAGCAATTTCAGCAAGGCCATCCAAGCGTATCTGGACACCCAAAAGGGCCTATGCGCCGCAATCCCCGGCAAGGGTATGCCGTTCACGTTGGCGAACCAGGACATGTTGGGGCAACAGAGCAAGAAACGGGCGGACGCCCTGGTCGAAGCCGGGCTGCTCAGCAAGCGAGACACGGAAGTCAAAGCCATGTTCGGTAACAAGATGGAGCCGGCGACGGAATATCAGGCCACCGAAAAGGGCAAGAAGTTCCTCGTCGCCAATGGCGCAAACACGCTGGCCACCCAAGATGCCTTCTGCACTGGCAAATACACGGTCGTGGACGTGGATAACTTCACTGAACCCAGCGATACGATGGGTGTGAAGCTGTCCCGGGTGAACTACCGCTACAAGGTAGAGGGTGCCGACGACTGGGCCAAATCGGAGGGCGTGCGCGCCAACTACAAGAATTTCGCCGAGCAGGCTCAGGGTGATATACAGGGCAAGGCTGCCCTCATTCTGACCAATGACGGTTGGATGCACGAACGCTTGTTCAAGCGCTGATGCGACGTTGAAACGGCAATAGACGAAAGGCCTTCCACCCGGGTGTGAAGGCCTTTCTTTCGTATGGGCTGTCGCCAAGATGCTGAAGGCATCGCACGTACAAGATTCGGCACAGGCACCTATCGTTGGGAATTTCCCACAAATTTTTATCGCACGCACGCACTCAAAAAAGCGGCAATGAACACCAAATCCTTAGTCAGCCTTAAGGCGTTGATTCTCAAATCTATTTGGTCCCGCGAAGTCCGGTCTGGAAGACCGGTGCGACATATTTTGGCTGCACAAGACAACTAATTTTGGTCGTTGCCGATGCTCTATTTTGGTCTTTAAAATCAAAGACTTATCGTTGACATCCATAGCCTCACAGTAAAGACTGGCCTCACCTACGGTGAACTTGTGAGGCATATGAATGACTACTGGCGAATACCTATTGGTACGTTTCGGACCGTTGATGAGCATCGTCGACGTTGCCACATTGCTCGGGCGATCACCCGATGGCGTCCGGGTGGCGCTTTATGCAGATACCGATTTCTCCCGCAAGCTCAAGCCCGCCATGCTGCGGGTCGGCCGCCGCATCTATTTTCGGACACTCCAGATAACGGAAGCGCTCGATCTCGAGCAGCCCACCGACGATGGTGCCGTGACTGCCCAGACCTCAACGCGAGGGCCGCGAGCATGAGTCGGCTAAGAGTCATTAGTGACCAGACATGGCGCTGCAACCGCCTATCGGGTTGCACCATCGAAGACCGCTATGCACTGTTCTACTTCCTAACCTCGCCGTTTAGCAATGTCATCGGTGCGTATGAAATCGTCCCTCGCGTTGCAGCTTCGGAAATGGGCTGGGACCTGGAATCACAGCTGATGCCTGTAATGCGCCGTCTGATCGATGCGGGCATGTTGGATTTCGACGCTCAGGCAAATTACATCTGGGTCAAAGATTGGTGGGACCACAACTCGGCCAAGATGGCAGTTGCAACAACACTGAGGAAAAAGGCCCTCGCACAGATAGAAGCACTGCCTCAAGGCTGGCGCGATGCGTATGTATGCGACTTTATCAATCGGCTACCTGCCGACGATGATGGCAATCTCCTTCGCAATACGGTAGCCAAAGCCCTTCGATACGGTCCATACAGCCTATCGATACCCTATGCCGAACGCGATGACGATGGATTGCACTCTGCCGACGCTACGAAAAACATGCAGAGAAATCAATCGCTTGCTGAGCGGCATACCCTAGCGACACCGTATATCAAGGGTATGAATAGGGAGGAAGCTAACACTACTACTAACCATAATCGTAGCTATATCCCTACTACTAGAACGACACCCCAGCGCGCCGTGCAATACCCGAGTGGGCTCGTCTACGCAGAAAAGATGTCGATCGAGAACCTTCTTACCGATGTCGAGCCAGCCGATGCCCAGGCGCTACTTGACGAACTGGAAGGAGCCATCAGGAAACCAGGCACCATCAAGAAGTCAAAGGTCGCGTACTTCAAGGCACTACTGGATCGCCATCGCACGGGTCATTTCGTACCGGCAGCCGGTATTTCCGTCGCAACGAAAAGAGAACGCGAGGCCGCAAGCGATGGCGATTCATCTGAATCAGAATCCACTCCCCTCAGTCGGGAGGAATGCCGAGCTCGACTTCAAGAACTCAAGGCGCAACTAGACTCGCGTACGAGACTCCCTGAATGAAGCAGAAGACCACACTCAGCATCCGCTTGGATGGTGATCTGAAGCGGCGCTGGCAGGAACTTTGTCTACGCCAAGGCAGCAACTCCAGCGACGGCCTGCGACAGGTTATTGTCCGGCTTCTTAACGGTTCGGCAACGCACACGTCGCCCACTCCGTCAGCGCATGAACAGCCCGACACTTCGCGTCGCCGCTTGGAACTTCGGCTGACAGACACGGAATGTGCCCGTATCGAGACCCTGGCCTCGCAACAAGGCATGTCCGCCAATCGGTGGGTGATTCATCTGATCCGGGCCAATCTGAGCGGAGAACCACAGTTCGGCATGACCGAGCTACGAACCCTGGGCGAATCGAACTCCCGGCTGCTAGCCATCGGCCGCAACCTCAATCAGATTGCTCGGCATATGAACGCGGGGCACCCGTTGGAGATGGCAATCACTGCCGACCGTATCGAGACGCTGACCCGCCATATCAAAGCTCATACTGCGCGGGTGGCGGACATCATGCGCGCCAACATCGACCGGTGGAGGTTGGAATGAGCCAGATCATTGATGGAATCTTGAAGGACTGGGGTGAACGCATCTACAACAAGCCAGTCAGCGGCCAGGGACCAAAGCGTACGGTAACCAGGTCTCGTACGGCACGCCCGGCCAAGCCGTTGCTAATGGCGGGCAGCGCACGTGTGCGCGAAAAGCTGATCCTCACAACGCGCAAAACGCCCGAAGTCATGGTGAAGATCTCCGGCGGCGGGAAGAGCATCAAACAGGTCAAGGCGCATCTCGACTATATATCGCGCAATGGTCTTGTCGAACTGGAAAATGAAGACGGCGAAATCATCCTTGGGCGAGAGGCAGTAGACGACGTGCGCGACGAATGGAAGAGCGGCCAATATGGGCTGCCGGAGAACGGCTCTTGCCGCGAGACGATCAATATAGTGCTATCCATGCCGCCCGGCACCGAACGGCGGGCAGTAAAAGACGCCATCCGGGCCTTTGCACAAGCGGAGTTCAGCGATAACCATGCTTATGTCTTCGCTATCCATGACGACGAGGCACACCCTCACGGCCACCTCTGCGTCAAATCGCTTGGCTTTGACGGTAGCCGGTTAAACCCGAGAAAAGCGGACTTGCAACGCTGGCGGGAGAGATTTGCCGAAGCACTGCGCGAACGAGGCGTCGAGGCCAACGCCACGCCGCGCCGGGCACGAGCAGACACGCGCAAAGTCATCAAGCAAGCGACTCTACATGCGACCAAGAATGGCAAGAGCATGAAAGCTGACGCGGAGCAGGATCGTTGTCACATTGGCGTGTCGCGCGCCATAAAGGATAGCTATGGCCACATCGCAAGAGCGCTTGCCAAAGGAAACGACATGGACAAGTCGCTCGCCCTGGCAATCGTCCAGTTCCTCGATCCTAGCCGGGCCACTACTCCGCCGATTCGAGTGCGTCTCCGCAGCAGCATCGATGCGACCAAGGAAGCACAGCGCCGAGGCAGCGAAGACCGTTCAGGAAAAAGCGACCTGGACCGTTAATCACTGCTCAAGAAGGATCGCAAAATGGCTTTACGCTACGACGCCCTGCAAGACTATTGTGATGATCCTGCACGCACCGGCAATGTGCAGGTCATTCTGTATGCGCATTACTGGAAAGGATTTTCCCTGTCCGTGCAGGACGACATGGTGGAGCACTCAGTCATAGACGAGAAAGGTCGGCCCTACCGGTTCCGAACCGTAGAAATGGCTTTAGCAGAATTGGCAAACATTTCCTATCTTTCCGACCGCATCATCATTGACCGTCGAATGTGGTCGCCGTAAGAATGAGCCTAGCTACTATGACTTAGCCCTAAGTACAATCAACTTCGTTTTTTACCAATCAACCCATACGAACGTTGCACCGCCCCAAGAACGCATTGCGTCCCGGGCGCCGACCCGAAAAGAAGGGTTCCGACCGCCGAGAGTAGATCGGCCGCTTAGTCGCCCCAAGAACGTCTCCTCGTACTGGGCGCGGTCTTTGAACAGACCGACAGACCGGACAGCACGGTCCTGCGTTCGCCTCAACTCCCAGGAGTGGCGAACATGAACAAGCTACCAGCCTCTTTCATTCTTGTCGTTGGCATTGCGGCGTCGGCCATCGCCTTCGCGCAAATTCCCGTAACCGATAGCGCCTCCATTGCCAAGAGCGTTGAGCAGCAGGTCGAAACTATGGCCAAGTGGAAGACGCAGTACGACCAAATGGTCAGCCAGATCGACCAATTGAAGCAGCAGTACACCGCGGTCACCGGCACACGTGGCATGGGTCAACTGTTCAATGATCCGCAGCTGCGCGACTACCTGCCCCACGACTGGCAAGGCATCTACGATGCCGTCAAGTCCGGCGGCTATGCCGGCCTAAGCGGTCGTGCCGAATCTGTCTATAGCCAAAACAAAGCCTACGACGCCTGCACAGGTTTCGCCGACTCGCAGGAACGTACCCATTGCGAGGCGCGAGCCGTAAAAGGTGCTCAAGACAAGGCTTTTGCGCTCGATGCCTACGACGCTGCGAAAACCCGCCTCGGTCAAATCGACCGCCTGATGGCACAAATCAACAAGACGCAGGACCCAAAATCCATCGCCGAACTGCAAGGCCGCATCGCGGCCGAGCAAGCCATGATCCAGAACGAACAAACCAAGCTCCAGATGTACCAGATGGTCGCGGCCGCTGAGGATCGTCTACAACAGCAGCGGCAGAGAGAGATCAGCGCAAGGGCCGTGGATCAACGTAGTTACCCCTCCCTTCAAGTCTTCAACCCGCTCGCGCGCTAAGGAGGAAACCATGGCCCCATTCTATGTAATCACCCTCGTTCCAGTGGTAGCGCTGTGTGTTGCCATCTATCGCTTTTGGACCTGCGCTCGCCGTCTGCCGTCCGACTATTACAGAGAACTCTTGCGGCGCGCGCCGCAGATGCAGGCCTTAGACGCCGTCGCAGTCGGCATGGCCGGATTTGCGGCCTATTACGCGGCGATGGGATTGTGGGGATTCACGCTGCCTCTCCTTGACGAGGAACCCTTGCCGTCGTGGATGAACGTCATCCTATCTGCGGTCTCTTCCCTTGCGTGCATCGGCGTCGTCTGGATAAACGCGCCAAGCCGCTTCACGCGGCCGACATGGGGCGGCATGCGCGAGAGCGTCGTACGGACCCTCGTAGCGCTGCGCATCATCGAAGCAGCAGAAATAGCGCACGCATTCGAGATCATTCATACACATGAGGCACACAAATGAAGAAGGTCATTCTCCCTTTTCTCATTCCTATCTTAGTCTCCGCATGCGGCGACAACACACCAGCACCAACCGTGGATTGGTACAAGGCACATGCCTCCGAGCGCAAGGCAATGATCGCGAAATGCGAAGCGAACCCCGGGGAGTTCGCCGCGTCCGCCAACTGCATCAACGCCAAGACAGCGGCAAACCATCTGGCCGTCGACAAGCGAGGCTATCCCGACCTGATACCAACCAATCCACTCAAGGGAGGGCAATAACATGGGGTTCGCTTTATTCCAGTGGATAGGCGGCAGCGTCGATGCAATGCTGAACACCTTCGTATCGGAAACCGCGTCGAACGTCATCCTCGGCTTTCAAATGCTGATGCTGACCGGCGTCACGCTGTACATCACTTTGACTGGCTACGCCATCAGCACGGGCGCGGTTGAAGCTCCGTTTCAGACGTTCATCAAGCAGTGCATGAAGATCCTCATCATTACGGCATTCTGCATGACGGCTGATTCCTACACGGCCACTGTTGTGTCGGCCATTCAAGGACTGGAGACGGGCCTGGCCGACATCATGTCCACATCTAACGCTCAAGCGACAAGCATCTATGAGGTGCTGGATAACTCGGCGGACAAGGGGCTTAACGTGGCTTACGACATGCTAGGCAAAGTCGCAAAGCGCGAATTCTACGAACTAGGTCACATGGTCTGGGACACACTGAATGCTCTCATGATGGCCCTTGCCGTGTTTCTTATTCATTTGCCTGGAGCCGCGACCATCATCATGGCAAAGCTCGGTTTAGGAATAATGCTTGGCCTTGGACCTCTGTTTGTCGCCGCGTTAATGTTCCCATCCACGGCAAAATGGTTCGACAAATGGTTTGAGCAGG
>Ga0182745_1001994_pt1 | contig 18867 bp, 12 predicted proteins | sample eDN3rd30CKraftBY_FD_128523 | JGI IMG/M metagenome (GOLD analysis project Ga0182745, IMG submission 128523) | Enriched backyard soil microbial communities from Emeryville, California, USA - eDNA 3rd pass 30_C Kraft BY (version 2) (version 2) | ecosystem: Environmental > Terrestrial > Soil >...
GAGGACGAAACGTTGTCCAAGCACTTGAGGACCCGCCCGATCAGCGCCTACCGCCCGTACAACACTACGAGGACCAGGAAAGCTGGGTAGAGCCTCAAAAAACGGACTGCGGCTTACACCCGAGACCGTCCTGCCAACCTTACTAGCAGGGGCCGGGCCTGCCACTGAGAGGAGATGCTCGACGTTGGCGTGCCGTCCTAGCCTCGCTGGCTAGTTCCGCGTGTTTTCAGTCCGCCGACAACTCCACGCCAGCGTTTTCCAACTGACGCTCTATCACGTAGCTGCTAGCGCCAAAATCTCTGCTTAGCACGCTTACCGTTTCAGGATCGGCAAAGCTTCCGGATAAACGATTGAGTAGTGCATTCTGGGGCGCGAGCAGTTCCGCGGCAAATGCTCTGGATGCCTTCTGGTCAGACGAGTAAGCAGCGGTGACAAGGCGCTCGCTTTCTTGGCTGGTGGCCAGTGCGTGGTAGAGGCTCCGGGCGATCATGAACCGCTGATTATATGGGTGCGAGACCTCTGGCCCGGCCGCGACGAAGTCACCAGTCCCAATCTGCCCCACGATGGCCTTGATCCCAGTTCCAGGAAGGTGGTCGCGGTTATAGACGTGGAACTTCTTGTGGACCGCCGCCTCCGCGACACCCTCCACTGATTCTATCGCATCACTGGTGACGTTGGCTGACGCCCGCACGATACGAGCAAGTTTATATCCAAACTCCGCGGGTGTCGTCTTTCGATCAGGGAGTTTGAAAGGTAGGCCGGTATTGCTTGGACCGAGCTGCAATTCACTTGTCGCGTTGTTCACCCATGACCATTGCTCCTTGACGACCTCGGGTTGAGCCAACTCTGTAAGGTCGCGCACCAAGGGGCGATCTGGGCTGCCGAGCTCTTCGAAGAAGCTCGAAAGGTAATCTGTCATCTGGTCGCCGTCGTATGGATTCAGCCCCATCCTACCAGCGAGCCGACAGAACTCGACCTCCTCGGGGTCGGCATTCGCGATCGCGTTCCATTGGGCGGCGCATTGTTCGAGGCGGTCGTCTGAAAAGCCATCGAGGCGACTCAACGTCTGATTGATAAAGTGCGATAGAGCGACTTTCGTAGCCTGTGAGTCGATCACGTCGAGCGTGTCGCTCAGAAACTCGCCCGGCATGTGCGGCAACGACCCCGGCCGATCCGGGTGGGATTCCGCGACCAGATCCCTCCCGTCGGAATACACATAGAGTTTAGGCAGTAGCAGTGCCGAGTCAGCCGCGCGGAAGCAATGACGTTTGATCCAGCCGAACCACTTCAGCTTTGCGGCCGGCTTTTTGGGAACAGAATTCCACGGGCAAAGTTCGTTGAAAAGTGACCACCAATTTTGAACTACCCATTCAGCGATAGAGAATGCCGGCACATCCAGTGTGTCTCTCTCCGCCTCCAGCGTCTTATCCCAAAGGCGCGAGGCGAAGCGCGATCCCACCTGGATGCGGAGCGAGCACCAGGTCTGCTGCTCCAGTCGATCCTGGACCGCGGGCTGACGGAGCGGATCAGTCTTGAGCGACAGGAACTTGGACACGGGGGGCTGCCTTTAACAATTCGGCTTGTTCGGGATACTGGCTCGGATCATCAATGGGAAACCCATGATAATCGCCTGTTTCAGCATTGGTCAGACGTGCCTCGTGCAGGACGTCGTTGATCCAGACCCACACACGGTAGGGATACTTACCCCGAAAGTCGCTGACGAAGCCTGCTCGAATGCTTTGCCGAAGGGCCACGGCCAGCCTCGGCCATGTCTGATCGGGAAACTTATCACACTTCGCCGCGTCCGATCTCCATGCAGGCGGTCCTGTCGAAGTCGGATACGTCTTGTGCTTTGGGTTACCCGTATAGGTTACCGCTCTCGCAACTTCATCGGGCGTACCCATGTCTTCCGGCCATGGGCTTATTTTCCCGCGTTTGATCCCGTGTTTGAGCGATGGGCGGCGTGCCATGACGCCATCGTACCTACGCGGCCGCCTGGCGTCTGCGCGGAACATTTGACACGGCAAGGGAGACGGTCCGATCGCTGATCGCCACTTCAAAGCCTTCGAGGTCTGTTCACAAGGCCCGTGTGCCCTGGGGCCGATCTCAAGCGCAAGCGATCGGCCGGCGAACATGGACCCCGATGCACTTCGGGCGTCTCAACGGCTCGGAGCGGAACGACTTGACGCTTCGAGTCCGAGTGACTGCTTGACTCGTCGAGCCCGATCCGACTCGCACTTTTCGCCAGGGATCGCGATGATCATGAACGGATGCTGTTCCGGGCCGACCGCTTCCCTCGCTTCAAGGTCCCAGATCAAATAGCTTTCGCGAGTCAGGAGCTCGATCACCTCGGGGCCACCAAGGCCGGAGACTTCGGCCACCACGATTGGCCTGGCAGCGCGAAGCGTTTGGGTTGCCCCGAGCATCGCGTTGATCTCGTCCCCTTCGATATCGATCTTGATGAGCGCGGGTTGGATCTGATGACTCGCGCAGAGTGAGTCAATCGACTCGACGGGGGTCTCCACAACCCGGAGTTTCCCGGTGCCCACGGCGGATTCGCTAGCGGTCAACTGGTTTGCCGAGCCTTCCGGTCGCCCCCGTGGCCTCGTCGATGCTGAACTGGGCTACCCCAGGCTGTGACGACACGGCACAGGCACAGACCTGGACGTTCCGACATCCGTTCGTGTCGAGATTGCGGATCAGGAACTCTCGGTTCTCCTCCTCAGGCTCGGCGGCAAGGACCCGTCCCTCCGAGCCGACCCAGCGCGCGAGCAAGGTGGTGAAGAACCCGATCTTGGCTCCGATATCGAGGGCGTGGTCTCCCGGTTCGATCGCGGCGCGGATCGCCTGGCTGCCGAGGGTTCGAAGCGAGCCAACCCTTGCGACCAGAACATCACATGACGCCGTGGATTGACCGTGAGACTCATACCGGGCTCGACATGGGTCAGCTTGATCTAACGCTGGGGAAGAACGCGCCGGGCGATCCGGCCCAACCTGCGATTGCTTGATCCTCGGATATCCTTCAAAGGGCTCAGTTCGACCACGCGCGTTCTCTTGTTAATCAACAAGTGTTCAATTTTTGAAGTAGTGAACTGGTCGTTCACCAGGAAGTCGGGGCGTCCTTGCCGGCATGGATCGGGCCAATCGCGCGGCCCTGGAGATCGGCGGGAACTTCCAGGTTGAAGAGTCGAAGGATTGTGGGAGTGACATCCATGAGCTGTAGGCCTTTGAGCGGTCCTTCGGGGGCGATCCCGGGTCCGGCGGCAATCAAGAGACCGTCCTGAGCGTGGTTCGCGTCGTCGGGGCCGGTGTCGTTCTCAAAGGTATGGATGGCACCGGTTCCAACGGTTCCCACCGAGCGCCAACGAAGATTACCGAAGTAGACGAACAGGTCGGGCGGACTGGCTCCCCGGACGGTCTTGTACAGGTCTTCCGGCTTAAGGACGCGCGTGCCGATGGGTTTGCCATCGGGGTCGCCAAGGGCCTCGAGCTCGGTCACAAGGCGGTTACGCGTGGACTCATACTCTTCGGGAGCAATGATCCCTTGGGGCTCTCTTCCCCGCACGTTGAGGAAGAGGCGGCCGTAGTACCCCCCCGCGCCCCAGGCCTTGGTGCGCGACCAGTCCACTTTCAGTGTTTCGAGTCGGGCCGGGCCTTGCGGAGGTTCTTGAAGGACGAGGTAACCGTTCTGAATCAACCATTCGTTGATCGCGATGCCACCGTCCATGCACTGGGCACCGTGGTCCGACACGACCAGCACGTAAGCGTCTTCCGGAAGAATCGAAAGAAGCTCACCGATTTTTTGATCGACATGAATATAGTAGTCGAGAATGACACTTTCGAAGGGATTCCCGGGCTCGTAGCGATGGTGGTTCGGGTCCATGTACTGCCAGAAGGCGTGATGGACGCGATCGGTCCCCATCTCCACCATCATGAACAGATCCCAGGGCTTGGTCGTGAGCAGGTGACGAGCGAGCGCGAAGCGCTTGTCGGTCATGCGCACCAGGCTATCCCTGATCTTCCCCTTATCGGGTGTTCGGAAGTCGCTGACGTCGAACTCGTACGGATGGACTTCCGGGAGGAGAGCGATCTCCTCCTTGAGGCTCAAGGGGAATGTGTAATTCGAGGCGATGGAAGGGGTAAGGAAGTCCGTTACCATCCAGCCGTTGATTGGCCGGGGTGGATAGGTCTGAGGGACACCGACCAGGATGACCTGCTTACCAGCCGACCCCACGAAGTCCCAGAGCAACGGTTCCTTCACCACCAGTGAAGTGGCCGTACTCATCTTTTCGTAGGAGTGATCCGCTCGGTTGCGGAACCCGTAGTATCCCAGGGTGCCCGGATCCTTGCTGGACATCATCGACATCCAGGCGGGGACGGTGATCGGCGGGTCGCAGCTTCTGAGCTTGCCCCAGACCCCCTGGTTCCTGAGACGCGTCAGGTTTGGCAAACGATCGGAGAACCGGTCGAAGACCAGGCTCGGCTCCGCGCAGTCGAGCCCGATGACCACGACTTTGGTCTCGTTGTCGCGTGACATTTCGGGATCCTCCTTGGCTCAATGTTTTGACGTTGAAGCGGCCGGCCGGGTCCCCGCATCAGGGACCCGTACCTTCCGAAGGCCGTCCGACCCGTCGTCCCACTTAGTTCGACGAGTACCCTTGCGCGAACTTCTCGCGCCTGGCGAGCTCGAGGTCATGGTCGACCATCAGCTTGACCAACCCCTTGAAGTCCACTTCCGGCTTCCACCCCAGCTCGTCGCGGGCCTTGGTGGGATCTCCCAGGAGTACGTCGACCTCCGACGGCCGCGTGTAGCGCGCATCGAATTCGACATATTCTTGCCAGTCGAGTCCGAGCTGAGAGAAGGTGAGCTCGAGGAAGTCGCGGACCGAGTGCGTTTCGCCCATGGCGACGACGTAGTCTCGGGGCTCGTCTTGCTGGAGCATCATCCACATGGCTCGGACGTAGTCTCCCGCGAAGCCCCAGTCACGCTTGGCGTCGAGGTTGCCCATGACGAGCTTCCTCTGCAACCCTTCCTTGATCCGGGTCGCGCCGAGGGTAATCTTGCGAGTGACGAACGACTCGCCACGCCGGGGGCTCTCGTGGTTGAAGAGAATTCCAGAACAGGCGTAGAGGCCGTAGGCTTCTCGATAATTCACCGTCTGCCAGTGCCCGTACAGCTTGGCGCACGAATAGGGACTGCGCGGATGGAACGGGGTATCGAGTCCTTGCGGAGGCGGAGCCGAGCCAAACATCTCCGAGCTGGAGGCCTGGTAGAACCGAACCGGCTTACTTCGGGCGAGTTGGCGGACCGCTTCGAGCAGGCGGAGCGTTCCCAGGCCGACGACATCGGCCGTGTAAAGCGGCTGGTCGAACGAGACGCGGACATGACTCTGAGCGCCCAGGTTATAGACCTCGTCGGGGCGCAGTTGCTCCATGACGCCCGCCAGGCTGGAGGCATCGGCCAGGTCGGCATAGTGGAGCTTCAACCGGTCGCGGACCGCGGATTCCCGCCCGAACAGATGGTCGATTCGCTGGCGGTTGAGGCTGCTGGATCTTCGGACGAGACCATGCACTTCATACTCGGGCTTGGTGAGCAAAAACTCAGCCAAATAGGAGCCATCCTGGCCCGTGATCCCGGTAATTAAAGCCCGTTTCATGTCGCTGGAAACTCCTCGCGCACGCATGGGGAAAATGCCTGGTCCTCGTCTCCCAGCCTCCTGGCCGAAGTCGACGATGAGCCGTCCGTGTCTGTTGTATCAAGGGATATAGTATTCTGCACGATCTTCTGGGAGAATGGGTTCGAGAGCGACGAGAAGATCGGCGACAAAGTCTTTGAGGACCGAGCCGTCGGGATCACTTTCACCCGGGCAGAAGACCTCGACTGTCATACCAGAGCCGCGTGTGGTACGTCCATGGCTACTTCGGCTGGTGATGGGGAGTCCGCGTACGTAACGCTCCAACTTTCCCTCGCCGAAGATATAGTACCAGAAGCCAATCCCTTGAACCATTTCACCTTGCGAATAACCGAGCCTGGTGATCTTGATATCTTTTTGGCTCTGGCCGTACGAGATATCCATCTCGCGTGTCATGGACTCGACCTCATTCCACCCTCCGGAGGGGAGACAGATCTTGGGCGAGTGCCGGAGGTTGGCGCCAACGTCGGAGTAGTTGATCCAGAGCTCGTAACGCCGGCCGGGATACTCTCGGCTCTCGTACACGCGGCTGAGGTACTCGGTCGCTTGCGACTCGCGTTCGATGGCGGGATCGACCGGTTTGTCGCGGCCAATCCAACCCCCCAGTTCAAGTGGAAGCGTGGCGAGCGGCTTCCGCAATGGGGGGCGTTCGATCTTCGTCATCGCTTCCAAGCTGGCCTGCGCCATGAAGCCGCAGGTCAGGAGGATGCAACAGATGAGGACGCGTCTCAGGGGAGACATGGAGATACCTCGAGTCGGGCCATGCCGCGGGTTGAGATCGGATCGTGGAGGAGAGTGGAATCCGTGTTAGGAGCAGGGTCCGGCAATCAAGAGACCTGCTCAATCGGTTTGGTCAGGCTCAGGATTTGGTCGAGCACCCAGCAGCCGCCGCGTAACAGGGATAGGCCGAATCCCATCATCAGCAGCCCTTCTATCGTGTGATAGGTGCCGGAGGCATATTGTTGATCGACGTAATACATGATGTAGCCGGTGAGGATCACCCGGGCGACGTTGGCGGTCAGGGCGATGGGGATGGCCGATGCGACCACGGCCAGGCGATACCACCAGGGACGGGCCGCGAGATAGGCGACCGCCGCGGTCAGGGCCAGGAACCCGGTTAGCTGTCGCATCCCGCTACAGGCTTCCGCGACGAACATCTGGATACCCCCTGGCAGGGTCATCATGTTCCCCTCGCAAAGCACGGGTACACCCGTCAAATTGAGGAATTGGGCGGAAAGCTGGCTGGCAAGCAACTGCAGGGGAGACGCGATCCGGGTGTAGAGGGCAATGGGCAGCGGGACCATGAACAGCAGGAAGAAGAACGAGAACCAGTAGCGTATGAGCACGTCGGTACCGGCGATCAGCGCACAGATGCCGGCCAGTCCGATCAGGAATGCCAGGTCGCCGAGGAACGGGATGGGAACCAGGACCATGGCCAGCCGTCCCACGATGGAGAGGAGCAAGAGGCCCATGCCCAGAGCGGTCCCGCCTCGAATGGGGACCGGCCCGAGCCGGGCGGCCTGGTTCGCGAAGTAGAGGCTGAGCAGCGGAACCAGGAATCCATGACTGTAGTTTTCGTCCGTGGACCAGGCATGAAAGAAATGCTCGAGGTTCACGCTAAAGATAAGTCCCAGCAAAATGACGCATACCAGTGCGCCGAGCAGGCACCGACGTTTATCTGGGTCGTTAAGAAATCCGACCAAGAGTCCACGGAGATCGGACGGCTCTCCGCTGGTATCGGTTGGGGTGACGCGGAGAGAAGCGAGGGGCGTCGTCGCCATGGGTCGAGATCCTTAAGGGCCCAATCCGTCCTTGTGGAACAGGAGTCTTCTGTCGATGCGAGTTCGTCGTTGTGCCTAGCGGTTCAATTCTGATCGGGATCCCGAATATTTAAGGAGATCGCCCGCGCGTTGGGCGATCTCATCGTTGGCGTGTTCGCCTCGGGCGTGGCCCAAGGCGACCAGCCGTCCCTGATCATCATTCAACCGGCGGCTTATCTCAGCCAGATTCATCCACCAGGCGCGTTTGATCGAGCTCACGGAGGTTTCTTCGATCGCTTCGCGGTAGAGTGGAACAGCGTCCGTCCAGCGTGATTTTAGCGCCAGTGCTTCCGCCTGCGCGGCGAGATGCACGGCATTGGAAGTTCCCTCGGGCGCAGGCTCATCGAGCCGAGACAGAATCAGCTCAAACGCGGATTCGGTATCGAGACTCCCTTTCTCCTGGAGCACGCGAATTGTGGTGAGGGGCACTAACGCGAACGAGGGGAGCGCTTGGCTCCACTCGCTAAAGCTCCAACCCGACTGATCCGCCATGTCGCGGATGACCCGTCGGATGAGATCTTCATTTGGCAGGTAATATCGCATTACCTCGCTGTTATCGTCGAATTCAGGAGGTCTGGCCCGGACAGGGTCCGCCAAGGAGGCCATCTCGAGGGCACGACGGTACGCCTTCAACGCCGCCTCTTTGTGGCCAGCTTTGAAGAGCGTGTGGCCGAGCTCGGCGTAACCTTCAATATCCTGACTCACTCGGAGCCCGGCGAGCAGCTCCATGGCAGGGTCGTGCGGGCTTGGAATACGTGCCTGGGCGAGCCGGACCTGTGACTGAACCGGCGAGGCCTGGGCCGCTCCGTTCAGAAAGAAGTCCGCTTGCTGGGCATAAGATGGATCGGTGTTTGAGAGCTGGTCGAAGTAGAGGGCCCATTGCATCAGGTTCGGTGAGGATGACTTCCACCACGCTCCGTCGGGCAAGGGGACGGTGCTTGGCAGAGGTTTGATTGCCCGGCCTCCTTGAGCGAGGGCATTCGAGACCATACCGGTCCATCGGGAGTCAGACGACCAGATGAACGCCAGAGCCAGGCAAGCCGTCCCCCCCAGAAGTGTGCCGACCAGCAGGAGGGGCCACCCGAGCCACAGGGGAATGCTCCAGTGAGAGGGCTCTCTCGACTCCGTCAGCGAGGGCTCGACTCGAGCCAGCTTGGGAGCGGGGCTCGAGGCGGAGGCGCGCCGGACACTGGCCTGGTGCGAGGCGAGGATATCGCGTGCGGCGGGCCAATCACGCGGTAAAAGCGGGACCGGCTGTCCACGTAATTCGGTCGCGTTGGCACTCCCTGGTGGAACGTCGCTCGGGGCGGCCCATTCCGTCGTCGGTAACGCGGTTGGCGCCAGAGGCGCGGGGCGTTGTCGATTCAGGAGCCGAGGGTCCGACTCCAGGCGGCTGGGGCTCTGGATGTACGGAGTTGCCTGGATCCGAGACCGGCCGCACGCATCGTGGACGCTCGAGGTCAAATCCACTCGAGCTTCCGGGTTGGTTGGTCGGCCGCCGGGTTCCAGGCGAGGTCCGAAGCCCAAGCCATCGGACGGGGGACCCACGAGCGGTGCCGTGTTAAAGGGGCCGCGCGCCACCGGCATGGGGGGCATTGGAGACGCCGCGCGAGACTCTTCTCTCCCACGGGGAGTCTCGAGAGGGGCGGAGCGCGTGAAGGGTTCCGTTGCCGCGCGGGGCGTTTTCGCGAACTCGGTCGAACTCGACTCCGAGACCGATTCCGTCTTTACGTCGATTCGGGCATCGAGCTCTGGTCGCTCATCGCGAAGGTTCGGGTTCGCCGCGGTCGTGTCGATGGCCTCGAGAGGTTGGGGAGCCTGGCTCGTCGGGGCGGGCGGAGTCTGCCATTTGGTATCCCCCAAATCGACCGGGGGCCGGGAGTCCGGGGCCACGCGGGAGGGCTGGTTCGACGGGGCCGGGATTTGGACGTGGACCGGGGCGATCGGGTCGTCCGAAACGATCGGGTCGTCGCCGATCAGGATGTCGGTCTGTTCCAGAAAATCGACCTGGTCGAGAAACGCATCCGGACTCGACGCCACGTCCAGGCTTTCGGCCTTCGGACTCTCGGCCGCGAGCGGAACCTCCTGTTCCTCGATTCGAGGAGGAAGCGGTGTGATGTCTGGAGAGACGGTTTCCTGAGCAGATGCCTGGAGAGAAGCAGCCTCGGTTGTATCGAGCTCAGCCGTCTCGGGCTCTTGTCGAGGGGCTTCAGGTGCGCCGATCAGGTCCGTGAACGGGGCGGCCTCGATAAGTTCGGACGTACCGGTCTCGGTATCCCAGGCCGGCTCAACCTGGGGCAGCGTTTGGATTTCGACGAGTCCCGCGAACGCGGAAAGGTCTTGGGTGGATGTTTCGGTTGAAGGCGGATTCCCGGGAGTGAGGCTCGTGGACGCGATGGGCTCGAAGGGGATCCTGGGAAGGCTCACCGGCTCGATCGGCCGACTGGTATTGGAAGGCTCCGCGTGCGGGACCTCCGAGATTCGACGGTAGGGTGTGTTGGTAACCGGACGCGCGGGAGTACTGACCGAAGGGGGCACGACCGGGTGAAGTAAGGGTTCGTTGGCCGGGAACTCGGCGGCAGTGGGCCTTCGATCGACGAGCGGGTCGGGCGTACTTCGGGCGCGGAGCTTGGGTTCGACGGGTTTGTAGCCAGCACTTGTGCCGCGGCGAAGCTCGGACGCGGAGGCCGAGCCAGTTGACTTCTTGATCGAAGGCGTTGGGGTCGTCGGTGAACCGGCGAACGGTTGGGCCACGGGAGGAGGAGTGGTAGCCTTCGGGCGTGCTCGAATGCGCTCTCCCGCGGCGCGCCAGCGATTCTCCCAGAGTTGCTCCTCGGAGGAGAGAGTCGGTTTGGGGCGAGGCTTGGCCACTCGCTCTTGATAACGATGGGGTGCCTTGTAGTCGGGCGCGGAGGAAGGGCTGGTTGAAGGCGATGAACCGTGATTCGAGAATGGGCGTGCCGGTGCCGCGAGTGCCGGAGTTGGAGAGGAAGGGGGCGCCGGCGCGGCGGGTCTCACGAAGGTAAAGAGCTCGGAGGATTCCTCCCGGCTGAGCGATGCGGGCGCTGAGGTCCGAACCTCTTCTCGAGGTGGGAGTGAATTCTTGAACTCGGGCGACCGATAATCATACCACTCGGGGGCCGAGTGGCTGGTCGGGCGCAAGGTGAGCCAGGAGTCTCCCACTCGAAACGGGACGTCGAAGGGGAGGTCGCAGGTTGTATTGAGCGAGTGACCATCGATCCAGACGAAACCGTCGGTGCGGCTTGGAACAAGCTGCCAGGCCCCGCCTCGGCGTTTGAGGCGGCACTCTTCGTCGGCGAGGTCCGGCTCGCTTAATCGAACTTCACAATACGGAGCGCGTCCGATCCGGACCGGCGAGCCAGGGAGCTCAACGACCTGGATTGGGTCCGATTCTCGCGTCCGGATGTGAAGACAAGCGGTGTCGGGCATCGTGGGATCGACTCCTCCTTGAAGCTCATCCTTGGTCGACAGCTTACCCACGTTCCACGAACAAGTCCGTGCCGCCGGAGAGCCATCGGTTGCATACCCCCCCCAGGGCACTCACGGCGATGGATACCGCGGCAAGTTCGATCGTCCAGTGGACAGTCGCATATAAACTAAACCCCACCGCCGCTCCAATCAAGCCGAAGACCAAGGCGCGGTCGGCCGAACCGACCCGTTTGACGGCTCCCGGCAAGCGAATCAGGCACCAAAGCAGTCCCAACGACAGGATGCCGAGGCCAACAAAACCCGACTCGATCCAGACCTGAAGCAGGCTGCTCAACGCGGTATTGCGAGATTCGTCGAGCGTCTTGTACATGGGATAGATTGACGCGAAGCTCCCGAGCCCCGACCCGAAAATCGGAAAGTCGCGGGCGATCCGCAATCCATCCGCCCAGACGTGTCGGACGGCCTCGGCGGAGAACAAGGGGACGGGGAGGAACGATTCGGGGAGCGAATTCTCATACACCCGTAACAGCACGCCGCCCCCCAGAGCCATGAGGACGAGAAACGTCGCGCCGATTCCGGACCAGCGCACACCCGTGGGCCACGCGCTCGGAACGCCGACCAGAAAGAGAGCGATGGCGAATGGCAGGCTCAGCAAGGGGCCCGCGAGCATTCCAACCGTGACCGCGCTGATGACGAGCATCAGCCCAATCAGAAGGAGTAGGCCGCTCTGACCCGAGTCGGCCAGTCGAACGCCGAGAAACTCACGGCTCCCCCGTGGCGCGATCAGTTGGATGAGCAACGCCAGAGCCAGGGGAAGGGCGAACGAGGCCAAGGCCAGGTAGGCTTCGGCTCCTCCCATCAACGTCCCCATCAGGAAAGGTCGATCGGGGTTCAGTTGGGGCCAGGCCGGATGGTCGGGCGAGGCATCCTTCATCGAGCGAAGGATGTTGGTGCCAGGAGCGGCGATCATATCCGAGTTGGAAGGCGCCCAGTAGGGAGCCCGGCCCGGCTCATACAGGGCGAATAGGCCGGGCGTTTGCCCCGCGATTTGAACCACCACGAAACAGGTGTTCAAGAAGAAGACGCCGAGCAAGGTCCCCAGCACGAGGTAAAGCCTGCGGAGCCGGTCGGTATACTGGGCGACTCCCCAGAAGAGGATCATGCAGACCGAGGCGCTCACGATCCAACGCAGCGTCGCCGACCGATCCACCGTGATGGGTGATCGGATGGGGACGGGTTCGGGCAATTGCACGTCGGGAGCAAATTCCTGTATTCGGTCGGGATAGGCACCGATACCGTACAGTTGCTGCGAGCGCGGGGAAGCCTGCCGAGAGAGAGCGGGAGGGAGCGGGACAAGTTGCCCGACTCCAAGCGCGAGCGCGAGAAGTCCAAGCAGGGTCAGCGGGCTCTTGAGGATCCGCATCTTGCCTTCCAGCAAGACCCGAAGCAAGGTGGCCAGGGCGAAGAGGAGGGCGAGGCCCACTATTACGGGGCCAGCCCACCACACGGCACCACCGAACGCCAGCGTCGTGCCCGCCAGCAGGGTAGCGAGCACGACGCCCAAGAATCGGTCGTTCTTTACCTGGATTCGGTGGCGTAGATTCAAAGGTGCGTCTCCGACTGCGCCTTGACCTTGTGTTACGAGGTGGCGGACACCTGCAAGGCCTCTTGTTCTTCCTTGGGTGCGGTGAGCCCGAGGGTACGCCCCGGGTCTCGACCGGGCAAGCTCGCGGGTTCCCCGTTGAACGTGTCCGGTCCGTAGCTCGACCAGTTCTTGAGGTCTTCGAACAAACCGTTGAAGACCACACCCGCGATGGTCACGTGCGACTGTTCGAGCATGCTCTTGGCATGCTGGAGGGGGCGAAGCTCCTGGAAGCCCGAACGCACGACCATGAGGGAGGCATCGACAACCCGGCCCAGCATTCGGCAGTCCGCCAGCCCCAGGATCGCTGGACCGTCGAGGATCACGCGATCGTAGTGGCTGGAGAGGCCGATCAGGAGTTGCCTAAGCTCGAGCGTGCCGAGGATTTCCACTGGGATACCATTCGTGTCGCCGGTCGGCAAGAAGTCGAGGTTGGGGATATCGGTTCGCACGACGGTGCGCTGCCAGGGGAGATCCCCTCGAAGCACATCGACCAGACCGAGGCCATTTGGCTCGTCCTCAAGATGCTCGAAGACGTTGGCCAAACTGGGGCGTCGGAGGTCCACGTCCATGAGCAGGGTACGTTCACCGGCACGGGCGCAGGTGGCGGCCAGGTTGAGGGCGGTTGTGCTCTTCCCCTCGCCCGCCTTGGCGCTGGTGACCAGAAGCGTCACGATCGGGCCGCGCTTGTCAGTCACGCCAAGCAAGCTTGCCCGAAGGTTTCGATAGGCATCGGCCTCGATCGAGTCGGGGACCCCTGGGGTCCACAGGTGGCCGCCTCGGTGAAGCGCCGCCGATCGCTTGATGCGAGGAACCACGCCGAAGAGAGGGAGGCCGAGCCCCGCGGTCAACTGTTCGGGGGAATTGACCGCGTGATCGACATGCTCAAGCAGGCAGACCAGGCCGATCCCCAGGCCGAAGCTGAAAACCAGTGCGAAGATCATGTTCAACGCGCGTTTCGGCCGAATGGGCTGCGTGGGTTCCACGACTTGCCCTTCGGTATGGACGACCGGTTCCTTTTTCACCTTGGAGACCGCGTCGAACTCACGCAGCTTCGACTCCATCGCGGCGATTTGATCGCTCTTGATCCTGAGCTCGTCCTGGATATCGAGGAATTCCTGGTGGGTCGGCATGGACTGCTGCATTTCCTCGCGCGCCTGTTCCGTAGTCGCACGCAACTGTCGAAGATCCTCGGAATGCGAGGCGATGATCGCCTCGTAAGGATCGAGTACCTCCTCGCCGTTTTCCTTGGCGGCGGCCGCCTCGATCTTTTTCATCTGCTTTAGCACGTTGTCCAAGCGCTGCTTCGCGAATCGAACGGAGGGGTCGTTGAGGTTTCGCACCCGCGTGATCAAATTTTCGAGACTCTCCGTGTATTGCTGGCGCAGAGCTTCAAGGCTGGCGTATTCTTGCGAGGTTCGCGTGTTGGGGTCGTTGAACCCGAATCGACCGGGTGACTTGGACAACATCGACTGAAGGCGGAGTTCTCTAACCTGGTACTCGTCGTGTTGGAGGCCACTCCTGAGCAGGTCGTACTTCGCTTGCTTCAGGTTGGTGCCGTTGGGCCCGATGATCTCGGAGTGCTCGATCATCGCGTACGACTTCTTCTGAATCAGCTCATGTTCGCGTTTCAAGCTCTCGACGTGATCGTTGGCGGTCGATTTCGCGTCGTCAAACTTCTTGTTGATCTCGGCGCTTGCCTCTTCGCGGAACAGTTCGATCAGGATCTGGAGCATCTTCGCCGCGCGGGCTGGGTCGGTCCCTTCGAGACTGACCGTGTAGAGATTGGTTCCTTGGATCGGGCGTGTTTGGATCGAACTGACTAGCTCCTGAGCGGCGTCTTCCAAACCTGCCTCGTTGATTCCCAGACTTGGGTCCCTGACGACCGCGAGGGCCAATCCAGGGTTGCGCAGCATCATGATCCGGTTTGCGCCATAGGTCTCCGACCGTTCGGGGTCGCTATGACCGACGTTGGGCGAGACGAGGGAGGCGAGAACAGGGTCAAACTGGGGAGCTTCGATCTTGATCTGGGTGCGAGCGCTATAAACATTGGGCTGCCGAGCGATCCAGATCCCGCTCAGAATGCTTAACGGCACTCCGATCGCCAGGACAATCCAGCATCGGCGACGCAAGGCGCGGAGATACGCTGAGGTGGTCTTATTCGAGGCGGACGAGTGGCTCAGCGTGGTGGGGCCTGTGAGCGATCGCGTTGCCGTTGGGTAGCCTGGAATTCCATCCATGTTCGTTCCCTCCTCCAACGTCGTTATTTATCGCCTAAAGTCGGGTGGCGGACAACCGAACGCTCACTCCAGCCCAAAGTCATGCGAAGCCAGCCCAAGGACAAGCGTGTCAGCGAGGGAGAAGGCGCGATGGAGAGCACCGGGGTCACCTGCGAGGATTGTCGAGTTCCACTCGAAAACGAATCCGACGAAGGTTGCTCGGACAGCTCTGACGGCTCATCCCCTCGGTCTTGGCTCGTTTCTTCGCGTGCGATGAGCAAACGCTCGATCCGTTCGGCGGTTGCCAGGGACAGACGCTGTAAGAACCGGAATGCGATATCCGCCGCCGTGGCGGAATCCGAGTCCTGGTGCAAGGCGACGGTCAGGAGCAGGTCGGTCCCACTGGAGAGTCGGAAGACGGCCGAAGGACCCGCCACGGCTGGTGCCGAAGTCGGTGAAGGGCCTCCCCCCTCGTACGGCTCGACGTCGTTGAAGACTTCACTTCCGTCTCGCGTACAGGAGATTCGCTCGAGCGAGCAACCGAGTTCCTGGGCTGTCTCCTGCAACAGCTTGCGTATGGCGAACAAGTCTTCCGTCAATTCGATCCGTTGAATCGCTTCCCAGGTCAATTTGGCCGCGGCTCGTTCCTGACGGCCCCGAACGATTCGGGCCTTGAAATCCCCTTGGAGGTTTTTGAACTCGTCCATCCGGCTCGTCAAGATGAGCAGGAACGCGAGACACCCCGAGAGACCCAGTACCAGGGCCAGCATCTCGTTTCGAAGCGATACCCCCAGGAGGACCGCCCCGCACAAGAAGCCCGCGAAGCAATACAGGAGCAGCACCGCCTGCCGGGGGTTCAATCCCAGGCCGATGAGCAGGTGATGCACATGGCGGCGGTCCGCGGCGCTGAGTGGAAGATTTCTGACCCATCGACGGAAAATCGCCATCGCGGTGTCAGAGATGGGGAGGCCCATCGCCAGGATCGGGAAGAGGATCGAAATGGTCGAGGGCCCCTTGAGCGAGCCTTGCACCCCGATGATCCCGATTAATAAGCCTATGAGCAGGCTTCCGCTGTCTCCCAGAAAGATACAGGCAGGGTGCCAGTTGTAAAGCAAGAATCCCGCCAGGCTTCCCGCCAGCGCCGCCGCGAGGATCGCCACGCCGACGTTGTCAACGTGAATGGCGACGAGCGTCAGGGTTCCACTGACGAGTAGTCCAACCCCCGAGGCCAGCCCATCCATGCCGTCGATCAAGTTCCAGATGTTCATGCAGGCGAGGAACCAGAACATCGTCACGAGCAAACTGGCGAGTGGGATCTGGAGACCGAACTGGCCGACCGACAGGTCGAGCACGGGGCCGCCGAGGTCGATCGATAACCCCAGCGTGTCGAATCGCTGAATCCGAATTCCCCCGAAGAAGAGGAAGAGGACCGCGCAGGCTTGCCCCAGAAGCTTCATGCGGGGACCCATCGCGCGGGTGTCGTCGACGAACCCCACCATGAGCACGATCAACGAGGCGACGAGCACATAGCGCTGTGTGTTCCACCATTCTTGCCGGCTGGCCGGGTCCCAATCGTTCAGGTACCCGCCGACGCCGACCAGCAAGACCGCGACACCAATCCCGAATGCCAGTCCCAGACCGCCGAGCCGAGGTGTGGCTCCCTTGTGGATCCGTCTGAACTGGTCGGGTCGGTCGATCGCGCCCGCCCAGATCGCGATCCGCGTCACGATCGGTGTGGCAAGCACACACCCCATGAATGCGACCGCGAAGATCAGCAGGTAGGAGTTGGAGATCATCATGAGCCGGGACCTTCCTCAACACCCTCGATCAAATGGCCGCACGTTTGATTGATTCAATAGTTGGTTAAGTTCAGACCAATCGACGAAGCTCAGGCCAGGAGCCAACCCAATTGCTCGTACCGAGTCAGGTCCAGGCGCATGAATCATGCGTGGACGAGGCCGTTGGCACCAGTCTGTCTCGATCTGAAAATTGGAATCGATTGACGCCCTTGATCAATCCTGATCGTGCTGTCCTGAGCGCGCTTCGCGGAGCAGGAAGAGCTGTGCCGGGAGTAATCGCAATTCCAGTTAAAGTTCGTCGTCCCCCCCGATTGGAGGAGGTGAGCATACGAACTGAGCGGGATCGACTCTTGAAACAAGCGCCTAACTTCACGGTGATGACTCGTCTTCCATGACTCGATCGGGCAAGTACCGTCTCTCGAGAAACGGAGAACGGTGCCTTCCTGTTCGCGAAAGTATCAGGCTTTCACACAGGCTGGTCAAGACGGAAACCCCGTCGCGATGTCTGGAAACGACGCGTTTGGTGTGATTGAGAATGGAAATGGAGATCCCCATGAATTGCCTATCTTGCGTGGCTTCCTGTAGTCGCATGGCGCAGGGTTCCGAAAGCGCTATGCGTGTTCCCGTCGAGATGAACTCAGGCTTGAGGTGGCAAAGTTTGGCGTGATGGAAAACAACAAGCCCACCCCCCCTCTCGAGAACAACATGGATGAGACCGCGCATGATTACGAGCGAATCAAAATTACGTGACAAAAGTTAAGGAAAATTCCGTTTTGGGTTGTTTTGTGGATTTAATCTTTCAGGGCGATTGTGACGATAAGCAGAGAGGTTTTCGGCACGCGCAGAGGTCGATCGCGGGCATTGGACTCTTCGAGGAATGAACCATGCGCCTGGCAGGATGGATGAAGCGAGCAAATGAGGCGTTTTGGATGGTTCTGGTCGTGGCGGGAGTCCTGCCGGGTTGTCATGCGATCCCAGTCACGGGGAAAATTGATGCCGACGCTCGTGTGGCCGCGAATTTTCAGGGGAAGGTAGACGTTCACTTACCCTCGACCACGGATCCAGGGCCCATGCTTCCCGTATCCGTCCGGGCGCCTGCTCCTGGAGCGTCTCACGCCCGCGTGGCGATCGTGGACGTGGATGGGCTCATCCTCAACCAGAACCTCACGGGGATTTATTCCGTGGGCGAAAACCCGGTCTCCACGTTTCGAGAGAAGCTGGAGATGGCCGCGGGGGACCCTCTGGTGCGCGCGGTTGTGTTACGGATCCACAGCCCGGGGGGTGGGGTGACCGCGTCTGATCTTTTGGCGGAAGAGCTGCGGCGATTTCGTCAGTCGACCGGTAAGCCGGTGGTCGCCTGCTTGATGGATGTGGCGACGGGAGGAGCCTATTACCTGGCGGTTGGCTGTGATCAGGTGATTTCGCTCCCCACCTCGGTGGTCGGCGCGGTGGGGGCCTTGTTTAACCACACGAACCTGGAAGATGCCATGGCTCAGCTCAACCTGCGAGTCGAGCCAATCAAGGCGGGTGAGCTCGTGGACATGGGGTCGGTCTCCTCGCCAATGTCCGACGAGGCGAGAGCGCTCTTTCAGGAGATGGCGGACGGATTTCGCGACCGCTTCATGGCCCGAGTGGCTCAGTACCGGCCCTCCATGTCGAACGCGGATCGGGAGGCCATTTCCGATGGCCGAGTTGTCTCGGCCAAGCGTGCCCTTCAACTCCATATGATCGACCAGCTTGGCTATGTCGATGACGCCATCGCCGAGGCGGAGCGGTTGGGAGGGGCCTCGGGCGCGGAGGTGGTTTTCTTTGAACGCGCGGGGCATCCCACGCGTTCCATCTATGCGATCGTGCCGAACGTGCCGCTCCAGTCCGAGCTCATCCCCTTTAGTTACCCAGGCTTGGAACGGAGTAAGCTCCCCACGTTCCTCTACCTGTGGCAACCCGACCCGACCTTGACCAAGTCGGCGGGTCTTTGAAAAGTTTCGTTGGACGGTCAGGGGTGAAATGGACGCGCCGCGTTCTTGGACGTGACCCAGACGAGGACGACCGAAGGGGAGGATGGCTTCGGCTCTCGAGGCTCCTGTCCGGACTCGAGATCCTGCTGAGCGAGCGATGGCTTGGGCGTCGATTCGCTGGTTGGCTGACGCGTCCGCGAGGCTGGGGGAGTGGAGCGCGTGGCGGAGGAGGAGCTTGCTCCTTCCGAGGCTTCCTGTGAGAGAGGAGGAGGCTGGTCCACCACAA
>Ga0182745_1001996_pt1 | contig 18864 bp, 10 predicted proteins | sample eDN3rd30CKraftBY_FD_128523 | JGI IMG/M metagenome (GOLD analysis project Ga0182745, IMG submission 128523) | Enriched backyard soil microbial communities from Emeryville, California, USA - eDNA 3rd pass 30_C Kraft BY (version 2) (version 2) | ecosystem: Environmental > Terrestrial > Soil >...
ATGCTGGCCATCGTGCTGGCCGGCCTGATCGCCTACAAGTTGCTGCCGGTTTCCGCCTTGCCGCAGGTGGATTACCCGACCATTCGTGTCATGACCCTGTACCCCGGCGCCAGCCCGCAGGTGATGACCAGCGCCGTCACCGCGCCACTGGAGCGCCAGTTCGGCCAGATGCCGGGCCTGGAACAGATGGCCTCGACCAGTTCTGGCGGCGCGTCGGTGCTAACCCTGCGTTTCAACCTCGACATGAACATGGACGTTGCCGAGCAACAGGTGCAGGCCGCGATCAACGCCGCCAGCAACCTGCTGCCCAGCGACCTGCCGGCACCGCCGGTATACAACAAGGTCAACCCGGCCGACACTCCGGTGCTGACCCTGGCCATCTCCAGCAAGACCATGCCGCTGCCCAAGCTCAACGACCTGGTCGATACCCGCGTGGCGCAAAAGCTTGCGCAAATCAGCGGCGTGGGCATGGTCAGCATTGCCGGTGGCCAGCGCCAGGCGGTACGCATCAAGGTCAACGTCGACGCCCTGGCGGCCAACGGCTTGAATCTGGATGACGTGCGCACGCTGATCGGTGCTTCCAACGTCAACCAGCCCAAAGGCAACTTCGATGGCCCGACCCGGGTGTCGATGCTCGATGCCAACGACCAGCTGCGCTCTCCTGAGGAATACGCCAACCTGATCCTGGCCTACAACAACGGTGCGCCGCTGCGCCTGAAAGATGTGGCTGAAATCGTCGATGGCGCCGAAAACGAGCGGCTGGCCGCCTGGGCGAACGAAAACCATGCTGTGCTGCTGAACATCCAGCGTCAGCCGGGTGCCAACGTGATCGAAGTGGTCGACCGCATCAAGGGCCTGCTGCCGTCGATCACCGACAACCTGCCGGCCGGCCTCGATGTGTCGGTGCTGACCGACCGCACCCAGACCATTCGCGCCGCGGTCAAGGACGTGCAGCACGAGCTGCTGATCGCCATCGTTCTGGTGGTGATGGTCACCTTCGTCTTCTTGCGCCGCTTCAGCGCCACCCTCATTCCGTCGATTGCCGTGCCACTGTCGCTGATCGGGACGTTCGGGGTCATGTACCTGGCAGGGTTCTCGGTCAACAACCTGACACTCATGGCCCTGACCATCGCCACCGGCTTTGTGGTCGATGATGCCATCGTCATGCTGGAGAACATCTCCCGGCATATCGAAGAGGGCGAGACGCCCATGCAGGCGGCGCTCAAGGGCGCCCGGCAGATTGGCTTCACCCTGATTTCGCTGACCTTCTCGCTGATTGCGGTCCTGATCCCGTTGCTGTTCATGGCTGACGTGGTCGGACGCCTGTTCCGCGAGTTCGCCATCACGCTGGCAGTGGCCATTCTGATTTCCCTGGTGGTGTCCCTGACCCTGACGCCGATGATGTGCGCGCGTCTGCTCAAGCGCGAGCCCAAGGAAGAAGAACAAGGCCGCTTCTACCGTGCCAGTGGCGCCTGGATCGACTGGCTCATCAAGCACTACGGCAGTGCCCTGCAGTGGGTGCTCAAGCACCAGCCGCTGACCCTGCTGGTGGCAGTGGCCAGCCTGGTGCTCACGGTGTTCCTGTACATGTTCGTGCCCAAGGGCTTCTTCCCGGTGCAGGACACCGGGGTGATCCAGGGTATTTCCGAGGCGCCGCAGTCCACCTCGTTCGCCGCCATGAGCGAACGTCAGCAGGCCCTGAGCAAGGTCATCCTGCAAGACCCGGCCGTGCAAAGCCTGTCGTCCTACATTGGCGTAGACGGCGACAACGCCACGCTCAACAGTGGTCGCCTGCTGATCAACCTCAAGCCCCACGGCGAGCGCGATGTCAGCGCCAGCGAAGTGATCAGCCGCCTGCAGCCGCAAGTCGACCGGCTGGTGGGCATCCGCCTGTTCATGCAGCCGGTGCAAGACCTGAGCATCGAAGACCGGGTCAGCCGGACCCAGTACCAGTTCAGCCTGTCGTCACCGGACGCCGACCTGCTGGCGCAGTGGAGCGGCAAGCTGGTGCAGGCGCTGCAGCCGCGCCCGGAACTGGCCGATGTGGCCAGCGACCTGCAGGACAAGGGCTTGCAGGTGTACCTGGTCATCGACCGTGACATGGCCAGCCGCCTGGGGATCAGCGTGTCGCAGATCACCAATGCCCTGTACGACGCCTTCGGCCAGCGGCAGATTTCGACCATCTACACCCAGGCCAGCCAGTACCGCGTGGTGTTGCAGGCCAAGGACGCCGCCACGATCGGCCCGCAGGCGCTGGAATCGATTCACGTCAAGGCCACCGATGGCGGCCAGGTGCGCCTTTCGGCGCTGGCGCGGATCGAGCAGCGTCAAGCCCAGCTGGCTATTTCCCACATCGGCCAGTTCCCGGCAGTGACCTTGTCGTTCAACCTGGCCCACGGCGCGTCGCTGGGCGAAGCCGTGCAGGTGATCGAGCAGGTGCAGAAGGACATCGGCATGCCGCTGGGTGTGCAAACCCGCTTCCAGGGTGCGGCCGAGGCCTTCCAGGCGTCGCTGTCGAGCACTTTGCTGCTGATTCTGGCGGCGGTGGTGACCATGTACATCGTGCTGGGGGTGCTGTACGAAAGCTACATCCACCCGGTCACCATCCTCTCGACCCTGCCGTCGGCGGCGGTCGGTGCCTTGCTGGCCTTGCTCATCAGCGGTAACGACCTGGGCATGATCGCCATCATCGGCATCATCCTGCTGATCGGTATCGTCAAGAAGAACGCGATCATGATGATCGACTTTGCCCTGGAGGCCGAGCGCCATCAGGGCATGAGCCCACGCGATGCCATCTACCAGGCGGCGCTGCTGCGCTTTAGGCCGATCCTGATGACCACCCTGGCCGCGCTGTTTGGCGCGGTGCCGCTGATGCTTGCCACCGGCTCCGGCGCCGAGCTGCGTCAGCCACTGGGCCTGGTGATGGTCGGCGGGCTGCTGGTCAGCCAGGTGCTGACGCTGTTCACCACCCCGGTCATCTACCTGTACTTCGATCGCCTGGCCCGCCGCTGGCGCCCGGCCACTGACGTGAAGCAGGCTCAGGCATGAACCTGTCCGGGCCTTTCATCCGTCGCCCGGTGGCGACCATGCTGTTGAGCCTGGCGATCATGCTGCTGGGTGGGGTCAGCTTTGGCTTGCTGCCGGTGGCGCCACTGCCGCAAATGGACTTCCCGGTGATCGTGGTGTCGGCGAACCTGTCTGGTGCCAGCCCCGAGGTCATGGCTTCGACCGTGGCCACACCGCTGGAACGCAAGCTCGGCAGCATCGCCGGTGTCACCACGCTCACCAGCAGCTCCAGCCAGGGGTCGACACGGGTAATCATCGGCTTCGAGATGGGCCGTGACATTGATGGCGCAGCCCGTGAGGTGCAAGCGGCGATCAACGCAACCCGCAACCTGCTGCCCAGCGGCATGCGCAGCATGCCCACCTACAAGAAGATCAACCCGTCGCAGGCGCCGATCATGGTGCTGTCGCTGACCTCGGATGTATTGCAGAAAGGCCAGCTGTATGACCTGGCCGACACCATCCTTTCACAGAGCCTGGCTCAGGTATCGGGGGTAGGGGAGGTGCAGATCGGTGGCAGTTCGCTGCCGGCCGTGCGCATTGCCGTCGAGCCGCAACTGCTCAACCAGTACAACCTGTCGCTGGACGAGGTGCGCACTGCGGTGTCCAACGCCAACCAGCGCCGGCCCATGGGCTTTGTCGAGGACGCCGAGCGCAACTGGCAGGTGCGGGCCAACGACCAGCTGGAAAGCGCCAAGGACTACGAGCCGGTGGTGATTCGCCAGCAGAACGGCACCATTTTGCGCCTGTCTGACGTAGCGACCGTCACCGACGGCGTTGAAAACCGTTACAACAGCGGCTTCTTCAACGACCAGGCAGCGGTGCTGCTGGTGGTCAACCGCCAGACCGGCGCCAACATCATCGAAACGGTCGACCAGATCAAGGCCCAGCTACCGGCACTGCAGTCGCTGCTGCCAGCCAGCGTGCAATTGAACGTGGCCATGGACCGCTCGCCCGTGATCAAGGCCACCCTCAAAGAGGCCGAGCACACCCTGCTGATCGCCGTGGTGCTGGTGATCCTGGTGGTCTACCTGTTCCTCGGCAGCCTGCGCGCCTCGCTGATCCCCAGCCTGGCGGTGCCGGTATCGCTGGTGGGGACATTCGCGGTCATGTACCTGTGCGGTTTCTCGCTCAACAACCTGTCGCTGATGGCGCTGATCCTTGCCACCGGGCTGGTGGTGGACGATGCCATCGTGGTGCTGGAAAACATCTCCAGGCACATCGAGAACGGCCAGCCGCCGATGAAGGCGGCCTTCCTGGGCGCCAAGGAAGTGGGCTTCACCTTGCTGTCGATGAACGTGTCGCTGGTGGCGGTGTTTGTCTCCATCCTGTTCATGGGCGGCATCGTGCGCAACCTGTTCCAGGAGTTTTCCATCACTCTGGCGGCGGCGATCATCGTCTCGCTGGTGGTGTCGCTGACCCTTACGCCGATGCTCTGCGCCCGCTGGCTCAAGCCGCACAAGGCCGAGCAGAGCCGCCTGCAGCGCTGGAGCGACAAGCTGCATCAGCGCATGGTTGCTGCCTATGACCGCAGCCTGGGCTGGGCCCTGCGCCACAAGCGCCTGACCCTGCTCAGCCTGCTGGCCACCATCGGCATCAACATCGCCCTGTACGTGGTAGTACCCAAAACGTTGATGCCCCAGCAGGATACCGGCCAGTTGATGGGCTTCATCCGTGGTGACGACGGCCTGTCGTTCAGCGTGATGCAGCCGAAGATGGAAATCTACCGCCGCGCCTTGCTGGCCGACCCTGCCGTGCAGAGCGTTGCCGGTTTCATCGGCGGCAACAGCGGTACCAACAACGCCTTTGTGCTGGTGCGCCTGAAACCGATCAGCGAGCGCAAGATCGATGCGCAGAAAGTGATCGAACGCCTGCGCAAGGAACTGCCCAAAGTGCCCGGCGGGCGCCTGTTCCTGATGGCTGACCAGGACCTGCAACTGGGTGGCGGTGGGCGTGACCAGACCTCTTCGCAGTACCTGTATACCCTGCAAAGCGGCGACCTTTCGGCATTGCGCGAATGGTTCCCCAAGGTGGTCGCTGCGCTGCGTGCACTGCCTGAGCTGACCGCCATCGACGCCCGTGATGGCGCCGGTACCCAGCAGGTGACGCTGGTGGTCGACCGTGACCAGGCCAAGCGCCTGGGCATCGACATGGACATGGTCACCGCAGTACTGAACAACGCCTACAGCCAGCGGCAGATCTCCACCATCTACGACAGCCTCAACCAGTACCAGGTGGTGCTGGAGATCAACCCGAAATACGCCTGGGACCCGAGCACGCTCGAGCAAGTGCAGGTGATCACCGCCGACGGCGCCCGGGTGCCGCTGTCGACCATCGCTCACTACGAGAACAGCCTGGCCAACGACCGGGTCAGCCACGAAGGCCAGTTCGCTTCGGAAGACATCGCCTTCGACGTCGCCGAGGGCTATAGCCCCGACCAGGCCATGGCGGCGCTGGAACGCGCGGTGGCCAGGCTGGGCTTGCCCGAGGAGGTGATTGCCAAGCTCGGCGGCACTGCCGATGCCTTTGCCAAGACCCAGCAGGGCCAGCCATTCATGATCCTTGGCGCACTGCTGCTGGTGTACCTGGTGCTGGGCATTCTGTATGAAAGCTACATTCACCCGCTGACCATTCTCTCGACACTGCCTTCGGCGGGCGTCGGAGCCTTGCTGGCGCTGTACGTCACCGGTGGCGAGTTCAGCCTGATCTCGTTGCTGGGGCTGTTCCTGTTGATCGGGGTGGTGAAAAAAAATGCCATCCTGATGATCGACCTGGCCCTGCAACTGGAGCGCCATCATGGCTTTTCGCCGGAAGAGTCAATACGCCGGGCCTGCCTGCTGCGCCTGCGGCCGATCCTGATGACCACCCTGGCGGCGATCCTTGGCGCATTGCCATTGCTGTTGAGCCAGGCTGAGGGCGCAGAAATGCGTCAGCCGCTGGGCCTGACCATCATCGGGGGCCTGGTGTTCAGCCAGATCCTCACCCTTTATACGACGCCGGTGGTTTACCTGTACCTGGACCGCCTGCGCCACCGCTTCAACCGTTGGCGCGGCGTGCGCACCGACGCCGCCCTGGAAACCCCGCTATGACTTTTGCCCAGACCCCACTTCACCGTGCCCTGCAAGCACTGACCCGTGGCCGTGGCTCGCGCCTGCTCAGCGCCGGGTTGTGCGCGGCCTTGCTCAGTGCCTGCACCCTGAGCCCCGACTATCACCGCCCCGAGCTGAACAGCACGGCGGCGCAGTTCAAGCATGCCGAAGGCTGGACCCAGGCCTCGCCCTCCGACGCCATCGCCCGCGGCGCCTGGTGGGAGATCTACGGTGATGCCGGGCTCAATGCGCTGGTCGAAGAGCTTAACCGCAGCAACCAGACTGTGGCGCAATCAGAAGCCCAGTACCGCCAGGCCCAGGCACTGGTGCGCAGCAGCCGCGCGGCGCTGTTCCCCAGCCTGGACCTGAGCGCCAGCAAGAACCGCTCGGCGCAGGGCACCGGCAGCTCCAGTTCCAGCCTGTCCAATAACAGCAGTGGCATTCGCAACACCTACAACGCGCAGTTGGGCGTGAGCTGGGAGATCGACCTGTGGGGCAAGCTGCGTGAAACCTTGAATGCCAACGAGGCCAGTGCCGAAGCCAGTTTCGCCGACCTTGCGTCGATCCGACTGAGCCAGCAGTCGGAGCTGGTGCAGAACTACCTGCAATTGCGGGTTATCGATGAGCAGAAGCGCTTGCTGGAAGCCACCGTGGCGGCTTATGAACGCTCACTGCGAATGAACGAAAACCAGTACCGTGCCGGTGTCGCCGGCCCGGATGCCGTGGCCCAGGCCCGCACCCAGCTCAAAAGCACCCAGGCTGACCTGATCGACCTGATCTGGCAGCGTGCGCAGTTCGAAAATGCCATCGCCGTGCTGCTGGGCAAGGTTCCGGCCGACTTCGCCCTGGCCGACAGCAAGGCTATTCCCGCGTTGCCGCAAATACCGGTTTCGCTGCCTTCGCAACTGCTGGAGCGACGCCCGGACATCGCTGCAGCCGAACGCAACGTGATGGCGGCCAACGCCAACATCGGGGTGTCGCGGGCAGCCTACTTCCCGGACCTCAGCCTGAGCATGAGTGGCGGATATTCCAGCAGCAGCTTCAGCAACTGGATCGAGTTGCCCAACCGCTACTGGTCGGTAGGCCCGCAGTTGGCGCTGACCCTGTTCGACGCCGGCAAACGCAGCGCCGAGGTCGACCGCACGGTGGCCGTGTATGACCAGACGGTGGCGCAGTACCGCCAGACCGTGCTGGACGGCTTCAAGGAAGTGGAAAACCTGCTGGTTCAACTGAAAGTGTATGGCGATGAAGCCAGGGTGCGCCAAGAGGCGCTTGATGCCGCCCGTGAGTCGTTGCGTCTGACCGAGAACCAGTACCGCGCCGGGCTGATCGGCTATCTGGATGTGGTCAACGTGCAAACCACGGCGCTGAGCAACGAGCGCAGCGTGCTGAACCTGCTGCAAGGGCGCCTGGTGGCCAGTGTGCAACTGGTGGCTGCGTTGGGCGGCGGCTGGAATGCAGAGCAGGCGTTTGCCGAGCAGAAATGACCATGCGCAGAGGGGGGGCATTTGCAGTTATTGGGTCCATTCCCATCCGCAAAAACCCCGTGCGTTTCGCTTAAGCTTGAGTACAATCGTCAGCTTTTGCCGGGCCCCCTGTTCCGGCGCTGGAACTCTCAATGCTGACCGGTAGCTACTCTTCTTCGCTGGTGTTGATTTCGCTGTGCGTGGCGATCCTGGCATCCTATACCGCTCTTGACCTGACTGGCCGCATCGCCACGGCCAAGGGCCGCGCTGCCTACCTGTGGATGGGCGGCGGTGCGTTGGCCATGGGCATCGGCGTGTGGTCGATGCACTTCATTGGCATGCTTGCCTTCAGCTTGCCCATCGACTTGGGTTACGACCTGGCCCTGACCGCGTTCTCGCTGCTGATCGCTGTGCTTTCCTCGGGCTTTGCCCTGTGGCTGGTCAGCCAGCCGAGCCTGCCCGCGCTGCAGTTGGGGTTCGGCGCGCTGATCATGGGCGCCGGTATCGCCTGCATGCACTACACCGGCATGGCCGCGCTGCGCATGCTGCCGGGTATTGATTACGACCCGACGTTGTTTGGTGCTTCGCTGCTGATTGCCGTAGGCGCCTCGGCGGCAGCATTGTGGATCGCCTTCCGCCTGCGCGCACATACACCCTATGTACGGCAGATCCGTGGCCTGGCGGCAGTGGTGATGGGCTTTGCCATCGTTGGTATGCATTACACCGGCATGGCCGCGGCGAACTTCCCCGAGGGCAGCTTCTGCGGCGCGCTGGGGGGCGGTCTGCAGGGTGACAGTCTGGTTTACCTGGTGCTGATCACCACGCTGGCAGTTCTGGCAGTGGCGTTGCTGACTTCGGTGCTGGACGCGCGCCTGGAGGCACGTACTGCCGAGTTGGCCCGTTCGCTGACCTTGGCCAACCAGGAACTGATACAATTGGCCTTGCACGACACCCTCACCGATCTGCCAAACCGTACCCTGCTGGCCGATCGCATTGAGCAGGCTATCGCCAAAGTGGCGGAGCAGGGCGGCTGTTTTGCCCTGATGTTCATTGATCTGGACGGCTTCAAACCGGTCAACGATGCCTTTGGCCATCATATTGGTGACCTTCTGCTCAAGGCCGTGGCGGCCCGCCTGCGCGGCCACTTGCACAGCCAGGACACGCTGGCACGGATTGGTGGCGACGAGTTTGTTCTGCTGGTGGAACTGCAGGAACCGAACGATGCCATGGACGTGGCGGTCAAGCAGGTCAACCTGGTTTCCCGGCCTTTCCGCGTGGCCGAGCACGACCTGCAACTGTCGGCGAGCCTGGGCATCGTCCTGTACCCGGGCAACGGCCAGGACCAGCACGAGTTGCTGCGTAACGCCGACGCGGCCATGTACCATGCCAAGAGCGCTGGCAAGAACGGTTACAGCTTCTTCGATGTGTCGATGAACAGCAATGCTCGCCAGCAGTTGCAGTTGCTGCAGGACTTGCGTCTGGCGCTGGAGCAGCGCCAGTTCAGCTTGCATTACCAGCCCAAGTTCGACGCCCATACCTGCCAGCCGATTGGTGCCGAAGCGCTGCTGCGCTGGGAGCACCCGCAGCAAGGCCTGCTGCTGCCTGACCGCTTCATCGGCCTGGCGGAAAAGACCGGCCTGATCATCCCCATTGGCGAGTGGGTACTCATCGAGGCCTGCCGTCAGATGCGCCAGTGGCTGGACCAGGGCCACCTTGGCTGGCGCATGGCGGTGAACCTGTCGGCTATCCAGTTCTGCCACGCCGGCCTGGTCGACAGCGTGGCCCGCGCCCTGCAGCAGAACGGCTTGCCGGCCAACTGCCTGACACTGGAAATTACCGAAACCACCGCCATGCACGATGCCGACGCCAGCCTGACCGTGCTGCAGCGCCTGTCCGACATGGGCGTGGACTTGTCCATTGATGACTTTGGTACGGGCTATTCCAGCCTGATGTACCTCAAGCGCCTGCCAGCCAACGAGCTGAAAATCGACCGCGGTTTCGTGCGCGACCTGGAGCAGGACAGTGACGATGCAGCGATTGTTTCGGCAATCGTCGCACTGGGCCAGGCGTTGGGCCTGCGTATCGTTGCCGAGGGGGTTGAAACCGACAAGCAGCAGGACTTCCTGACCCGGCTGGGGTGTGATTCGTTGCAGGGCTACCTGCTGGGCCAGCCTGTGCCGGCCGAGCAGTTCATGAGCAAGTTGCAGGCCATGGGCCCGGAACTCACTGCTGCAGGCTAGGCGCTGTATGAAAAGCCTTGATACTCGGTGAGGCTGCGTTGAAAACAGAGCCTAGACTGCATCGCGCAAGGTAAAGGCGGGTATGAAGGCGTCCATTTCCGCCTCGACGGCCTCGATGATGCGCTCTACATCGGCGGCGGCCATGATCGCTGCACAGGGGATGCCCGCAATCGCCAGCAGGGTCTCACCGCTGGCGCGGTCGAACAGCCGTGCAACCATGCTGCGTGGCGCATCCATGCTGGCCTCGAAACCCAACGGATGGAAATGCCAGCGCATCACCTGGCAGGCGTTGGGGAACGTCATCTTGTTCATGCCAGCCTCCTTGTCCGTACCTGGACGTGATGAGCGGGTGGCCACATCGATGCGGCCGCCGGGAAAGTAAAGATAGCACCTGCTACGTGCGATTTTCGGTTGCAAGTACGACAAATGTGCGAATGCATGACAGGGGTCACACCCTTGTCACGGGCGCAGTGTGTCGGTTGACTGCATGGCAAACGTTTTCCCGACCGCAAGGTGTCAGGTAACCATTGGGTTTGGTGGATTTCGCTGGCGCTAGACGCGCAGGTTTTTCAGACGAGCGGCTTGGTCAACCTAGCAACCCGGCGGCGATGTTGATCGTGAACCCGAGAATCGCCGTATTGAATACGAAGCCCACCAGCGAATGCGCCAGCACCACCCGCCGCAACCCTCGTCCGGCGACGCCAACGTCTGAGGTTTGCACCGCCACGCTGATGGTGAACGAGAAGTAATGGAAGTCCCAGTAATCAGGGTTGCGCTCGCCATCAGCGAAGCGTAGCGGCAGTTCGTGGCTTTGCCCGGTGTAGAACAGGCGGGCGTAATGCAGGGTGAATATGCAGCCGATCAGCAGCCATGAACCGGCGACGGTCAGGCCGGTATAGAGATAGTGCACGGCCAGGTCCGTGCCTTGCAGGCCGCGACTGGAGACCAGTTGCAGGGTGACCGCGGCAAGGCTGGCGATGGCGGCGATGCACACGGTCAGCAGGACCAGGCCCGCGTTCTCGTCTTCGACGCCGGCGACCTTGCGGACCTTTTCCGGGCTGGCTGTCCAGCTCAGGTAGAGCACCAGCAGCAGGTACAGCCACACCCCCAGGTTCCAGCCAGCGAGGATGTGTTGCACGGTATCACCGGCGGGGATCAGCCAGGCGCCAGCGAGGCCGACTATAGTGGCGAGGCTCAGGCGGGGGTGTGTGCGGGTCAGACGATGGAAAGCCATAGAGCCTTATTCACAATGGGTATGGCTTGAACTCTAGACCGTCATAGGGTTGGGCGGGGTGCGCTGTACCCAGCAGGGACCGGGGTTTCTTTGATGCCCCCATCGCACGGCATTGCAACTCTCAGTACACTGCACGTTCCAACACCAACATCCGTTGAACTCGAGGTTTTTGCATGACGCTCAGTCCTTTGGCAGGCAAGCCGGCTCCGGCCAGCGTGCTGGTCGATATTCCCCGGCTGCTCACCGCCTATTACACCGGCCGCCCAGATGCTGCCGTGGCGGCCCAGCGCGTGGCCTTCGGCACCTCGGGGCACCGGGGCAGTTCGCTTGAATTGAGTTTCAACGAGTATCACGTCCTGGCCATTAGCCAGGCTATCTGCCTGTACCGCCAGGAAAAAGGTATCGATGGCCCGCTGTTTATCGGCGCCGATACCCACGCCCTGTCAGCTCCTGCGGCCGCCAGTGCCTTGGAAGTACTGGCCGCTAACGGCGTGCAGGTGATGCTGTCCAAGGATGACGAATACACGCCCACACCGGCTGTGTCCCACGCCATCCTCTGCCACAACCGTGGCCGCACACAGGGTCTGGCTGACGGTATCGTCATTACCCCGTCGCACAACCCGCCACAAAGCGGTGGCTTCAAGTACAACCCGCCCAACGGCGGGCCGGCCGACAGCGACGTGACCAAGTGGATCGAGGGCAAGGCCAACGAACTGCTGGCCGCTAACCTGGCCGGCGTCAAGCGCATGGACCATGCCCAGGCGCTGCTGGCGCCGACCACCCACCGCCACGACTACGTCAGCACCTATGTGGCCGACCTGGAAAACGTCATCGATTTCGATGTCATCCGTCGCGCCGGGTTGCGCTTGGGCGTCGACCCGCTGGGCGGGGCAGGGGTGCGCTACTGGTCGGCGATTGCCAAGCACTACCAGCTGGACCTGGAAGTGGTGAACACCGAGGTCGACCCGACCTTCCGCTTCATGACCGTCGACTGGGACGGCCAGATCCGCATGGACCCTTCCTCGCCGTATGCCATGCAGGGCCTGATAGGCCTGCGTGAGCGCTTTGACGTGGCCTTCGCTTGCGACCCGGACCACGACCGCCACGGCATCGTTACCCCTGATGGCTTGCTGCAACCCAACAACTACCTCGCCGTGGCCATCGACTACCTGTTCCGCCACCGCCCGCAGTGGCGCAGTGACGCTGCCGTGGGCAAGACCGTGGTCTCCAGCGGCCTGATCGACCGCGTCACCCAGCGCCTGGGCCGTAAGCTGTACGAAGTGCCGGTGGGCTTCAAGTTCTTCGCCCAGGGCCTGTTCGACGGTTCGCTCGGTTTTGGTGGCGAAGAAAGTGCAGGGGCTTCGTTCCTGCGCCGCGATGGCTCGGTGTGGGCCACCGACAAGGACGGGTTGATCCCGGCCTTGCTGGCCGCCGAAATGACCGCCCGTACCGGGCGTAACCCGAGCCAGGCTTATGCCGACCTGACCGACGCGCTGGGCAAGCCGTTCGCCACTCGTGTCGAGGCCAAGGCGGACGCGCGGCAGAAGGCGTTGCTGAGCAAGCTGGCGCCGGAGCAGGTGAAGTCGACCGAGCTGGCCGGTGAGCCGATCGTGCAGATCCTCAGCCATGCTCCAGGCAATGGCCAGGCGATTGGCGGGCTCAAGGTGATGACGGCCAATGGCTGGTTCGCCGCGCGCCCGTCGGGTACTGAAGACATCTACAAGATCTACGCCGAAAGCTTCATCGACGAGGCGCATTTGCAGCGTCTGGTGCAGGAAGCACAAGTGCTGGTAGATGAAGCAATTGCCTGACCGGTAACAAAGCGCTTGGTTCTGTGGCGTGATGTAAATTAGAATTAATCTTATTTACTCCGCTGCAGGACTCACCTCATGATCGACGCCGCGCCGCCACCGGAGCCTGGCCTGCCTGCCCTGTACCGGGAGCATCGTGGCTGGCTTGAAACCTGGCTGCGCCGGCGTATGGGCAATGCCTGGGATGCCGCCGACCTCAGTCAGGATACATTTCTGCGCATTCTGGCCAGCGCCCAGCCGCTGGCAGACATACGCGAACCGCGCGCCTATCTGCTGACCGTGGGCAAGCGTTTGCTCAGCAACTTCCACCAGCGACGTAGCCTGGAGCAGGCCTACCTTGATGCCTTGGCGCAGTTGCCCGAGCAACACGTGCCGTCGCCAGAACAGCGCTGGGTACTGCTGGAAACCCTGCAGGCACTGGATGAACTGCTCGACGGCCTCAAGCCGGCGATACGCAAGGCCTTTCTCTGGCACCAGCTGGAAGGTTTGGGCTACGCCGAGATTGGCCAGCGCCTGGGCGTTTGCCAGCGCTCGGTGAAACGCTACATGGCGCAGGCTTACGAGCATTGCCTGTTGGCCGAGTTGCGATGAGCCCCCACACCCCAGAAACCCGCGAGGCGCTGCGTGCTGCGGCCCGTTGGCTGGCACTACTGGATTCTGGCGACGCAAGCGAAGCTGACCTGCTGCGCCTGGCGCAATGGCGCGCCAGCAGCCCCCTGCACGAAGACGCCTGGCAAAAGGCATCGCTGCTGCGAGCGCGGTTTGCCGGGTTGCCCGGCGCATTGGCGATGGCCGCCCTGGATCGCCCGGATGCCGGTCGTCGGGCACTGCTCAAACAAGCCCTGGGTGTGTCGGCGTTGCTGCCGTTGGCCTGGCTGGTGAGCCGTGAGCTGCCGCTGGATGCCTGGACCGCCGACATGCGCACCGCGGTAGGAGAGCGCAGGTAGGCAATGCTGAGCGACGGCACCTTGTTGCAGTTGAACACCGACAGTGCGGTCGATATCGAGCTGGGTGCAGGCCGCGTGGCACTGGTGCGCGGTGAAGTGGCCGTCAGCGTGCCCGCTAACCTGAGCCTCACCTTGCAGGTGCCTTACGGCCGGGTGGTGCTCAGTGAGGGCGAGGTGTGCCTGCGCCTGCTTGATGAGGCCTGCCGGGTGTCGGCGATCAAGGGTGCAGTCAGCCTGCAACCGCTGCGTGGTCCAGCCGTGATGCTACAGGCCGGCCAACAGGCCAGTTTGCAGGCGGCCGGCGTTGGCCCTGTCAAAGCCTTCGACGAATGGCAACTGGGCTGGCGCGAAGGCGCGCTACGGCTGGACGACCGCCCGTTGGGCGAGTTGCTGCGCGAACTGCGCAGGTATCGCCCCGGCGTACTGCGCTGGGCACCAGAACTGGAGCGCTTGCGTGTGACCGGCACGTTCCGCCTTGACGACACCGACCGGGTGCTGGCCCTGCTCGCCGCCAGCCTGCCGTTGCAAGTGCAGACCCGCACGCGTTATTGGGTGAGCCTGACCGCACGAGAAAAACGAGCATGAGGCTGTCCCCTTTTTTTCACTCGCCGGTCATTACCGGTAGGAGAAAATAAAAGGGGAGCCTTGTTCAATGCCTGCAGTAAAATCTTGCCGCCTGCGCCCACTGGCGCGCGCAGCACATCCATTGTTCGCGATGAGCCTGCTGTTGTGTGCACCCACCTGGGCCGATGAGCCGGCCCGGCGTACGTTCCAGGTAGCGCCAGCCAGCCTGGGTGCTGCTTTGACCCATTTCGCCGACCAGGCCGGTGTCAGCCTTTCGCTGGACCCGGCATTGGTAGAGGGCCGGCAAAGTAACGGCTTGTCCGGTCGTTACAGTGTCGATGAAGGCTTCAGCCAGTTGCTGCGCAGTAGTGGCCTGCAGGCGCTGCCGGTGGGTGAGGGGGCCTTCACCCTGATGCCTGCCCCCCAGGGCAGTGGCGCTCTGGAAATCGCCCCCACCAGCATCGTCGGCGGCCTGGCCGCAGGCAACGAAACGCAGCCGTATGCCGGTGGCCAAGTGGCACGCCAGGGGGCACAAGGCTTGCTCGGTTCGCGCGACTTCATGGAAACCCCATTCAGCATCAGCAGCTACACCAGCGACCTGGTCAAGAACCAACAGGCGCGCACCTTGGGCGAACTGATTGCCAGTGACCCTTCAGTGCGTGCTACCAACCCGGCGGGCGGGCGTTTCGAGCAGTTCACCATTCGCGGCTTCAGCCTGTTCAACAGCGATGTGGCCTACAACGGCCTGTATGGCATCTTGCCGACGTATTCGATCGACATGGAAATGGCTGACCGGGTCGACATCATCAAAGGCCCCAGCCAGTTGATCAACGGCATTTCGCCGCGTGGCAGCGTGGGCGGCGGTATCAATGTGCAGCCCAAGCGAGCCGCTGACAAGCCGATCACCGAATTCACCGGCAGCTACGCTTCGGCCGGCCAGGCTGGCGGCGCAGTGGATATCGGCCGTCGCTTTGGTGAAGACCAGCAGTTCGGCGTGCGCTTCAATGGCGTGAAGCAGGCCGGTGACACCGAATGGGATCACCAGCGCGTTGACCGCGAAATGGCGGTGCTGGGCCTGGATTTTCGAGGCGAGCGCCTGCGGCTCTCGGCGGACCTTGGCCACACCGAACGCGACACCGACGCCCCGCAGGAGCGTGTGCTGGTCGGTGCCAATGCCAAGGTGCCCAATGCCAATGATGTACGTCACAACTACGCCCAGGCCTGGAGCAAGGCGCGTACCAACGACACCTTCGGTGCGCTGAACGCCGAGTACGATATCAGCGAGTCGCTGCTGGCCTATGGTGCGGTCGGCGCGCGCAAGAGCAACCACGACTTCCTTCGCCATAACGTGTCGATCACCAACGATGCCGGCGACTTCACCGTGCAGCCGCGTGACTTTACCCGGGACGAGTCAGTGCGCACCGCCATGGCCGGTTTGCGTCACTGGTTCCATACCGGGCCGGTGAGCCACGAGCTGAACCTGGCCGCCAGCTATTACTACATGGACTTCACCAACGGCGGTGCGCGCTATGCCTCGGCGCCGAGCAACCTCTACAACCCGGTGGCCGCACCGTCACCCGCTACGCCAACCCGCCTCGACCCCGAGGTCTACACGGAAAACCGCTTTTCCGGCGTGGCCCTGGCCGATACCCTTGGCTTTTTTGACGACCGCCTGCTGTTGACCCTGGGGGCGCGCTGGCAACGGGTGCAGGTGGATGACTGGAGCGACGGCGTCAAAGGCGATACGGGCTATGACGAAGAAAAGGTCTCGCCTTCTGGGGGCGTATTGCTCAAGGTCACCGACCAGCTCTCGTTGTACGCCAACTACATGGAGGGTCTGAGCCAAGGCAAGATCGCCCCCTCGACCTCGATCAACGAAGACCAGATCTTCCCGCCGTTCACCAGCCGCCAGATCGAAGTGGGGGCCAAGTACGACCTCGGCCAGGTGGCCTTTACCGCCAGCGCCTTCCGCATCCGCCAGCCAGCCTACGAGACCAACCCCGCCTCGCGGGTATTCGGCCCCAATGGCAAGCGTGACAACCGCGGCATCGAGCTGAGTGTGTTCGGTGAACCGGTGCAGGGCGTGCGGGTGCTGGGTGGGGTGATGTATATCGACAGCGAACTCACCGACACTGTCGGCGGTGCCTACGATGGCAACCGTGCGCCGGCCACGCCCGAATACAACGTCAATCTGGGGGCTGAATGGGACGTGCCAGGGGTGAACGGCCTGACCTTCACAGCGCGCGGCATTCACTCAAGTTCCCAGTACCTGGACCAGAACAACAGCAAGCGCATCGACGGCTGGGAGCGTTATGACCTGGGTGCACGTTATGCCTTCAAGGTGGACGCCACCGAGGTTACCTTGCGGGCCAGTGTCGAGAATGTGCTCGATGATCGCTACTGGAGCTCGGCAGGGGCGTCGGATGACAGTGAGCCGGGGTTGACCCTGTCCACCCCGCGGACCTATCTGCTCTCGGCCACGGTCGGCTTTTAAACCGCACCCTTGTATACCCAGCGGAAGCGGACGTGCCCGCGAATCTGGCGACTCGGTGCACGGCACCGGCTTCGGCAGTGTTCGCGGCTGAAGCCCTTCCCACAGGGGAGCAGTTGCGTAGATGATCAGCCCGGCGCAAGCGCCCGCCCCAGCTTCTGCGCCTGCCCCTGCAACACCCGCATCAACTGCAGCGCTGCATGCGAGGGCGGCTCGAAGCGCGAATAGACGAAGCTGATATCGAAGTGAATCTCATCGGCCAACGGCACCACCGCCAGCCCGCTGTCCTGTGCAACGAACTCGTCGATCACGCTGATGCCCATGCCTTGCTTGACCAACGCCACAGCCTCGTTGGCATTGGTGAACGACAACAGTGATTTCAGTTGTAGCCCGCGGCGCCCGATGTGTTCGGCCAACAGCTTGCCAAACGGCATGTCGGGCCGGAACAGCAGCAACGCGTGGCCCTCCAGCTGCTGCAGGGTCAGCGCGGGCTGACCGGCCAAAGGGTGACCCGGCGGCATCACCACTACCATGCGTCCACGCATGAACGCTTGCGAATGCAGGTGGTCGTGCACCACCGGCAGGGCGGCGATCGACAGGTCGACCTTCTTAGACAAGATCTGGTTGGGCATTTCGCCCATCAACGAGGTTTGCCACTCGATATTCAGTGACGGTGATTCACGCTTGAGCTGGGCCAGGGCCATTGGGATCACCACCGTGGACAACGATGCACTGCACGAGATACGCAACTTGCGCTGGCCGCCAGCGCCCAGCGCCAGGGCACATTCGTTGACCTGCAACGCTGCCTGGTACACCCGCTCGACCTCGCGAAACAGCACCTGCGCTTCGGCCGTCGGCACCAGGCGGTTGTTGACGCGCTCGAACAGCGGGTAGGCCAGGCGCGCTTCGATGTACTGGATCAGCTTGCTCACCGCCGGCTGCGACACATACAGCAATTTGGCCGCCGCGCTGATCGAGCCCGTCAGCATCACCGCCCTGAACACTTCCATGTGCCGAAGTTTGAACACCATGGGGCTTGCGTCCGCGCCTTCGTTGCCAAGCAGCATGTGTATTACCTTCGGTTATGGTTTTCGCCATCTGGGTATGAGCGTCAAAGCCGGCCACACAGTATCGTGAACCCCAGCCTAATCGCCCTTGCGGCGCACAATAACAAGATCTGCAGACAAGCGCAGTGGCGCTTGACGGGAGTGCTGCGTGAACATATTTGACGAAGCGAAGATCGATTGCCATAACCATTTGTTTGACCCTGCCCGTTTCCCCTATCACCCCGATGCACCCTATGCGCCCTCCGGCCAGGAGGTCGCCACCCAGGCGCAGTTCACTCGGGTGATGGACGCTTACGGCGTACAACATGCCTTGCTGGTGGGCCCCAACAGCGGCTACCACACCGACAACCGCTGCCTGCTGCATGCCTTGGCCAGCGGGCAGGGGCGGCTCAAGGGGGTGGCGGTGGTCAAGGCGGACATCAACCTCGATGCGCTGGCGGCGTTGCAGGCGCAAGGCGTGGTGGGTATCGCCTTCAACCCCGCGCTGTACGGGGTAGCCAGCCTAAAGGGCGTTGACGGGCTGTTCGGCAAGCTCGCCGAGCTTGGCATGTTCGCCCAGCTGCAGGTGTGTGACGACCAGTTGCTGGACCTGCACGGCCTGCTGCAAGGCTCGCAGGCTCGTCTGTTGATTGACCATTGCGGCCGCCCGGATGTCGCTGCCGGTGTGCAGCAAGCCGGCTTCCAGGCGTTGCTGCGGCTGGCCGACAGTGGCCGCGCCTGCGTGAAGCTGTCAGGTATGCAGAAGTTTGCCGCAGCGGATGCCTTGTTCGAGCAAAGCAGTGCATACGTGCAGGCCCTGCTCGAAGCCTTTGGCGCCCAAGCCTGTGTGTGGGGTTCGGACTGGCCGTTCATTCGCCAACCCGCGCGGGTGGACTACGGCCCGCTGCTGAAG
>Ga0182745_1001998_pt1 | contig 18844 bp, 18 predicted proteins | sample eDN3rd30CKraftBY_FD_128523 | JGI IMG/M metagenome (GOLD analysis project Ga0182745, IMG submission 128523) | Enriched backyard soil microbial communities from Emeryville, California, USA - eDNA 3rd pass 30_C Kraft BY (version 2) (version 2) | ecosystem: Environmental > Terrestrial > Soil >...
CTGGGATGATTGCAAAACCGCCAATGACTGGCCCCCAACTTCCTAAGATAAGGCCGCCTAACCAAGAACCAATAAAGCCAGCGATAATATTACCAATAATACCTCCAGGAACGTCGCGTCCTGTAATTAAACCGGCGAGCCACCCAATAATTCCACCTACAATTAGCATCCATAGAATCTCCATTAATATTTCCCTCCTTCTAAATTGTTTAGTTAACTTTACCCCTCACTAGAACTCATTAATCTTGTTATTTTTTTCCTGATTAGAGCTTTTCTCGTATATAAAAGGACACCCTCTCATTTCTCGACTGTTTCATGAAAAAGATAAACGATTAAGACAGCCCTCAGCATATAAAAAACCAGCACCTCCTATATAACCATCTACCCCTTACCTACTGCAGTAAGAGCTCCTTGTTATTTTTTGAGTAGACAGGTAAGTTTACTGCAGTAGCTGCATCATAGTATCTAAAGAATTACGACTTGATTACTAATCAGTATCTATTTCAGTATCGTTGCCGCGTTAATATACGTTGTGAATGTACAGTTTTAATTAGCTACTTTTCCTTTGTTAATCCGGATTACACGTTATCTTTCCATATCTCAATGCATCATAGATAGCTCGCCCATCGCTTAAACTCGTTTCTGAATATTCAAAGGGTAAGAGCGAGAAAACAATATAATAAATAGAGAAATAAACAAATTGGTAAGAGAAGAGATTCTTTGAGAGAACACCCCACATAATTAAACCATATACAAAAAGGATAGACGCTAAATTAGCTATGGTACCTCCAGCATAAACACAAGCATGAGTAAACCGATTATCATACTTTAATTTTTCGTAAATACAAAAGGAGTGCAAAAAATAAATAGATTTTATTTTAATTTTTTTCCATCTAAAAATCGTTCTCCCTTGTCCAATGGTAAAATCGATCCTTCCACCTAAAATAATAGCCATAAGTGAGTGCCCCAGCTGGTGAATAACAGACACAAGTGGAATGACAATTAAAAAAGAAAATAATAATTTCGGCATATCACTCCATCCAAACATACCTGTCTCCCCTTCATGCTAAAATAGTCTTACATTTGATATTCCACATTTCCGTCTATCAAAACCGGTATTCTTATGAGGGCTATATAAGAGAACGGTGCGTTTCTATGTTTTGTTTTTATGGTTTCTATTAGGTTAACTAAATAATTAAACCCGACCTTCTTTACAATAAAAAGAGCTACCTCCAAATAGAAAAAGGTAGCTTGCTCTACTCAAGAAAAAAATTACATACGTTAATCTGGTTTAAAAAATTTAAGTATTTTAATATGATAAAACACTTAAATAAAACGCTTTCATTTTTTTCTATTCACTTATTTCCTTTGTTACAATGAAATTATAAGGATTAGAGTAGAAGGGTAGATGGGAGATATGAGTACAAATCTATTGATAATTTTAGGGGTTATATTTCTGACAACAGTAGCTATCACTATTTTAATTAAGATTCCGGAGGAAGATTAAACGATACTATAAAATAAAAAGCACCTCGTTCTATTGGCATTGAAGAGTGAGGTGACTTTTTTTGATTTTGAGTTATACTTTGCAAAAGTATAAGAAAGGTTAGGTCTACTAGTAATTATAACATATTAATTGAAAGGTTGTCATACAAATTTTATTGTAGAAGAGCACCTCTGTACTCAAAAAACAGGAGTGCTCTTTAGCATGATTATAAGTATTTTTATCTTTTTGAATTCTTAGATTAACCATCTTTTTCCTTGAAAAACTTTTTATCTTATAGAAGAATAATAGTTCTTACAATATAATGTTTTCCTCATTATGCATATCCGATATATGACTTCGTTGTCCTGGTTTCACAAATATCATAGATACCATTCCAATTATTACGGCAATGGCAGCAGCAGTAAACATAGCATTATACCCATGTGCCGCAACAAGACTTCCTGTTAGCGTAGGCGCAATAATAGTAGCCAGGTTTGCAATAAAATGAGTTACTCCCCCAAAAGTTCCTGCTTTATTGGGCTCTGTATCAAGAACAACTGTCCAATAGATCGAATTGGGTAGGTAATTAAAGGCATTACCTATACACATTAATAAAAGCACTGAGGCCGCGCTTCCAACCGTTGGGATTAGCATAAAACAAATAGCTGTAAAAAATAAGCAGACTACTGTGAACCAGGATCTAGCTATACGCAAATTTCCTGTTTTCTCACGTAATTTATCCGAAATTTTCCCTCCTATTAATCCTGTAACAATAGCACCTACCCATGGAATCATACCTATATATGAAAGAGATGCTAAAGAATAATTAAATTCATCTTGCAGATATTTTGGAGTCCAAGTTAGTAATAGGATATTGACATACAAAAATGCAAAGTACCCAATAGCGTTCATTACTAATGTAGGGTTTTTAAAAAAATAATACCAAGGAACATTTTGAGGGTTTGTATTATCTAATTGTAATTCACCTTTTATTAAATTATCTGTGCTTCGAATTTTTTGAAGTTCAATTTTTGAAACTCTCGGATGATCTTCAGGTAAATTTGTAAATATTTTTCTCCATATTAATACCCAAATAAAACCTAATAGGCCAAGAATAATAAATGTTATCTTCCAATTAGTGAATGTGAGAAGACCCACTACAATAGGTGCCGTGACCAATGCTCCAATTGGAGTTCCAACTAAGCCAAGTGCTACGGAAAAACCTTTTTCTTTTGGAGATACCCAATTTGCCATCGTTCGGTTCATTGTAGATAAAGTAGGTCCTTCAGCCAGACCAAACAAAACACGAAATACCGCAAAACCAGCTAATGCAGAACCCCCAAAGAACGTTGCACCTAAGTGACCAGCAAATATTGTCCCAATTTCAAATATAGACCATGTGGTGCCAGCAAGAATCCACATAAACTTAGGACCTTTCTTATCTGCCAACGCTCCTCCAAATAGTGCACCAAAAATATAACCATAGCCAAAATACCCCAAAATTGCCCCCCAACTTACTGGATTTAAGTTGAATTCTTGAATAATTTCAGCTTGAGCGTATGAAAGTGCTCCTCTATCTATGTAGTTTATGATTGTTATAATAACAATCATAAAAATAATAAAGTAGCGATAATTGTGTTTCATCAATTACTTCTCTCCTCTCTCATTTTTTCACTTTTCTTCCTGAGAAAGAAAGCTTCATAACAAATCACTAGAGATTTGTTATTTTCAAAAGGATAAGGAAATTAATATTTTATTTTCTATTTGCAAAGCCTGTTAAAAAATTTAAGAATACATGAACTCCTGCTTTAATAGTCATTCCTGATTTATCACGTAAGGGATCTAAACATACAATATCCATCGCTTGGACTAATGGGTGTGAACCAGCAATATATATCGCTTCGAACAATTCATCCGTTCTCATTCCTCCTGTAGTTCCTGCTGGTACACCAGGGGCATAAGCGATATCAAGAACATCCATATCTACTGTAAGATAAATGGCATCCACTTTCTTAGCTAAATCGTCTAAGGCTTTTTCAACTGTATTAGAGATTCCTGTTTTTCTAGCTTGAAGTAAGGTCACATAATTAACCTTGTGGGTATCTGCATACTCTTTGAGAGATTTAGAGTTATAAAACCCATGCAAGCCAATATTCCAAACGTTTTTGCCTTCAATTGTACCACTCTCAATCAAGTTTCGAATGGGTGTTCCATTTGATGGTCCGTTATCTTCTAAACTGCGTAAATCAAAATGTGTATCGAATTGAAGAATTCCTATACGTTGTTCTGGATGTGATGCTTTCCAGCCTTTTACTAACATAGCCGTAATCGAATGATCTCCCCCTAACATGATAGGGAGGGTATGGGGGTGATATTTCCTCATTGAAATCATTGCTTCTTTAATATACTGATGAGAAAGTGAAATATCTGTTACATGCTGTTTGACATCGCCTAAATCTAAAACCGATAAGGAGGTCAAATCCGTATCATATTCAATATGATACGGATTAAACGATTTCCATAGTTGTCTCATAGCAAGGGGTGTTTCACTTGCTCCTGAGGCACTAATAGAAGATCTCGAAAGAGGGACTCCCAAAACGGTTACATCTACAGCTTGAAAATCTATTTCATCTTGCCCTTCAAAAGTCTCGATCCAATCACTTACCTTAGGTTCAGTTGAACGCTGTCTTCCCCAATGAAAAGAGGGACGATTAAGTTGTGGGTACGGGTACGTCACGTAAAACCCCACCTTCTACAATCACTTGTCCTTCTTTAATCACAGTATCTACAAGGTTTACTGCATAGTTATATTGCAACGTTTGATAATTTGGTGCATCAAATAAAACAAGGTCCCCTTTCTTTCCTACTTCGATACTCCCAACTTCATCAGCTCTTCCAATGGCATGAGCTGCATTAATTGTACATGCTGTTAGGACTTCGGCTGGCGTCATCTTCATCGTAAGACAAGCTAGATTCATAATAAAAGGTAATGATTCAGTAGGTGATGACCCTGGGTTACGATCAGTTGAAAGGGCAACCGGAACTCCAGCTTCAATCATCTTTCTTGCATTGGCAGGCTTCTCCATTAAAAAGAACGCTGTACCTGGCAACAAGACTGCAATAACACCACTTTTAGCCATTTGTTTAATACCTTCATCAGATACCTGTAATAAATGGTCGGCTGAAACAGCCCCTACTTTTGCTGCAAGTTCTGCACCGCCAAATTGAACAATTTCATCTGCATGTATTTTTGGCTTTAATCCGTAGACTTTTCCTGCCTCAAGAATTTGCTCCGACTGTTCAACTGTAAAAACTCCTTCTTCACAAAAAACATCGCAAAACTCAGCTAAATTTTCTTCTGCAACTCTTGGAATCATTTCCTCTATCACTAAACGAACAAATTCGTCTGGGTTTTCTTTATATTCAACTGGAACAGCATGCGCTCCCATGAAGGTAGAAACTAAATCAACAGGGTGTTTTTCGTTTAGCTTTTTTGCTGCTCGTAGCTGTTTCAATTCATCTTCCAGTGTCAAACCATATCCACTTTTCGCTTCAACCGTCGTAACTCCATATTGTAGAAAACGATTCAGGCGTTTAGAGGTTTCTTGGATCAGTTGTTCTTCTGTAGCTTCTCTTGTACTTGTTGTTGTTTGGAGAATTCCTCCGCCTGCTTTTAGGATATCAATATATTTAGCTCCGTTTAATCGCATCTCTAGTTCCTTTTCACGACTGCCCCCAAACACAATGTGAGTATGAGCATCAATTAGACCTGGAGTAACAATCTTTCCTGAAGCATCAATCGTATTTATATGTCCATTCAAAGTATGAACATAGCGTTCTGCTTCAACATCTGATCCAACAAATGTAATCAATCCATTTTCTACTACAACACTGCCATGTTCGATAATACCGATATCGGACATATCTTGAGCGCGTTTTGGTTCTTTAGTTCCGCCTCTAACTGTAATCAGTTGTGAGGCACATTTAATATACGTAATACATGACATAATGCTCACTCCTTTTCTTTTAGTCTAATGTTGGAATGTTCATGCCCTTTTCTTTGGCAGTTTGAATGGCTAATTCATAGCCTGCATCTAAATGACGAACTACGCCCATACCAGGATCTGTTGTTAATACGCGTTCAAGACGTTTAGCCGCATCTTCCGTACCATCTGCTACTACGACCATACCTGCGTGAAGAGAATATCCCATGCCTACGCCACCACCATGGTGAACAGATACCCAACTTGCCCCTGCGGCTGTATTAACTAGTGCATTTAAAATAGGCCAATCTGCTACAGCATCACTGCCGTCTCTCATCGCTTCTGTTTCACGGTTTGGTGAAGCAACAGATCCCGCGTCTAAATGATCTCTACCAATAACAATAGGTGCTGAAAGTTCTCCAGATGCAACCATTTCATTAATAATTTTTCCAAATCGTGCACGTTCTCCATATCCTAACCAACAGATACGTGCCGGTAATCCTTGAAATTCAATTTTTTCTCTCGCCATTTTAATCCAGTTACAAAGATGGGTATTATATGAGAATTCACGTAAAATAACTTCGTCTGTTTTATAAATATCTTCTGGATCACCTGATAAAGCTACCCAACGGAAAGGTCCTTTTCCTTCACAGAATTGAGGACGGATATAAGCAGGTACAAAACCTGGAAAGTTGAACGCGTCTTTTACGCCTTCATCTAACGCTACTTGACGAATATTATTTCCGTAGTCGAAAGCAATGGCTCCTTCTTTCTGCATATCTAACATAGCCTGAACATGAACAGCCATACTCGCCTTAGATTTCCTTACATATTCTTCAGGATTTTCAGTACGTAATACTTCTCCTTGCTCTAAGGTAAAGCCTACTGGAAGGTATCCATTTAATGGATCATGCGCAGATGTCTGATCCGTTACAATATCTGGAATAAATCCACGTTTAATCATTTGAGGAAGCACTTCAGCTGCGTTTCCAACCAAACCAATCGAGAGCGCTTTTCCTGAGTCCTTTGCTTCTTGTGCTAAAGCAATCGCATCATCTAGGCTTTCTAACACAACGTCACAATAGCGTGTTTCAATTCGTTTTTCAATACGTGTTCGGTCAACATCAATTCCAATGACTACGCCCCCTGCCATTGTAACTGCTAATGGCTGAGCGCCTCCCATGCCTCCTAATCCAGCTGTTACGGTAATGGTACCTTCGAGACTACCATTAAAATGTTGTTTTGCACATTCAGCAAATGTTTCATATGTACCTTGTACAATTCCTTGACTTCCAATATAAATCCAGCTACCGGCTGTCATTTGCCCATACATCATTAATCCTTTTTTATCGAGTTCATGGAATTTTTCCCAATTTGCAAAGGCCGGAACAATATTGGAGTTAGCTAAAAGTACACGTGGTGCATCTTTATGAGTTTTAAAAACAGCTACTGGTTTTCCAGACTGTACTAATAGTGTTTCATCCTCTTCTAGATCTTTCAAAGTGGCTACGACACGATCGAATGCATCCCAATTTCGAGCTGCCTTCCCTATTCCCCCATATACAACTAATTTCTCCGGATGTTCTGCCACTTCTGGATCTAAATTGTTCATTAACATACGAAGAACAGCCTCTTGTACCCAACCTTTTGTATTTAATTCTTTTCCATGAGGTGCCTTAATTATCTTTTGTTCAGTAGTCATATTTCTTCCCCCTGTAAATAAATTTAAATAATTTTAAACGTTTTTTAAAAATTTATTCTTATAGATAATTACTTATAATCTGGCCATATTTCATACGGGTTTACTTTACGCAGGAAATCTCATAAATCTTTATAATTGAGAAAAAGAAAGGTTGATACCCTAATATTTTAATAAGTCTATGCTAGAGTTTTATAATAAAAACGACTTTACACGTTCATTAACGTACCATTTCGTAATTAACTTCTTTTACAACCCCTTTTAAATCAGCAGCCAATTTTTCAATATCACGTGAGAAGATTCGATCTTTCGTAATTGTTGGAACAGATTTTCTAATTCTTGAATAAAGTTTCGTTGTTTCTGGAGCTAACTTACTTACACCTCTAATATCAGCAGCCTGAGCAGCACAGATAGCTTCGATGGCAAGAACCCTTCTACTATTTTGAATAATTTGATAAGCATGGCGAGCAGCAGTTGTTCCCATACTCACATGATCTTCTTGATTAGCAGAAGATGGAATAGAGTCTACACTAGAAGGATGAGCTAATGTCTTATTTTCCGAAACTAATGAAGCAGCAGCATATTGAGTAATCATTAAGCCTGATTGAAGACCAGGGTCAGGACTTAAAAATGCCGGTAAATCACTTAGTTGGGGATTCACCAATCGTTCGATACGTCTTTCAGAAATATTTCCTACTTCAGACATTGCAATTCCAAGAAAGTCCATCGCAAAAGCAATAGGTTGTCCATGAAAGTTTCCACCGGAAATAACATTTCCACTGTCCGAGAAGATTAGTGGATTATCTGTTGCTGAGTTTATCTCAATCGATAGTTTCTCTTTTACATAATTTAAAACTTGTTGAATAGCACCATGGACTTGTGGGATACATCGTAATGAATAGGCATCTTGAACTCGAATTTGTCCCTGAGTAGTGGTTAGTTGACTACCGTCAAGGTAAGAAAGAATCCGTTCAGCCACTTGTTTCTGTTCAGGGTAAGGTCTTACAGAATGAGATTCTGGTGTGAAAGCGTCAACAATTCCTTGTAAACCTTCTAATGTCAGGGAAGCAATTCCATCTGAAAGATCAGCTAACTTTTGAGCCTCCATGTAAGCAACCACACCTACAGCAGTCATAGCTTGGGTTCCATTGATTAAAGCAAGCCCTTCCTTAGCTTGCAATTTGATTGGTTGAAGACCTGCTAATTTCAATGCTTCTGCACCTGACATTTTTTCACCATTAAAAATGGCTTCTCCTTCTCCAACTAATAATAGGGCTAAGTGCGATAGAGGAGCTAGATCACCACTTGCTCCTAGCGATCCTTGACTAGGAATAACTGGAACGATATTTTGATTTAAACAATCTATTAATAACTGCAGTGTTTCTAGACGAATTCCTGAATAGCCTTTCGCTAATGCATTAGCTCTTAGAAGTAACATAACCTGGCTTACTTCTATAGGAAATGGCTCCCCAAGCCCACAAGCATGGCTTCGAATTAAATTGATTTGTAAGTCAGCTAAATCATGCTTTGAAATAACTGTGTCACTGAATTTCCCAAACCCTGTGTTTACACCGTAAATTACCTTGTTATTGGTAATACTATCCTCCACTAAAGCTCTACTTTTTTTGATATTTTCTAGAGCGTGATCACTAATTTTAACAGAATAACCTTCATAAATAACTTGATGAATTTGTTCATACGTTAATGAGTTACCGTCTATTTGAACAAACATTCTAATCACTCCTTCTTAAATTAAAAAGTCTTATTGTTTTTGAACATAAAAAGGGGCTATATCAAAAAAGAAACAAATCTTTTTTGATATAGCCCCCTATAAACTAAACTGAATAAACTATGGGCTTTAAATACAATTTTAAATATCTAAAACAAACATAACTAACAATGCTAAATGAATCTATACTTTAAGGTCTAAAGCTTAAAGCAACTAATGTGTCTGAAACTAGTATCTCTTTATCTGAATAATTTGTCAATTGTTTTTTGAAAAATTTAAAATTATTTATTTAAATTGCTTTGAATAGATTTTTTTAGATATGGTTAAACCCAAAACCTAATGCATCATGTTCAAACCCTTTTTTTGGAGCCCCTATAGTTCCATAGACACATACACTAATCCATTCTCCCCCATAACCAGAGGAGTCAATATTTCCTCTGACAATTGAAAAAGTTAAACCAACTGTACGTAAAATATCGCCTAACTGTAAAGTCCCCCTACTTACTCCCTGAATTGCCTCCAATATGGCATGATAAAGAGCATGGACTTCCCTATACGAATTAGCATTTATAATATGGTTATTTTTAGCACTTGTTTCAACAGCAGCAACTACTTTTGATAGCTCCATAGCCCCAACTTTTCCAACTGTATAGTTATAACCCCTTGAGTCCAGTTCTTGTTCAACTTCTTTCACCAGTTCAGTATTATGCAAGAGAACCAATAAAGAAGTTAACTTACCCATTGAAAAATTATTCTTTTGTTTGACCTGATTGCTCATAAGATGTTCCCCCTTTGTGCTTCCCTTACTACTAGATTAGTATATACTGAAGAGTATATTAGATGTCAACCCACCTTTTGGTAGCGCATACATTTCTGCGTTGACAACTATTTATTCGGTAGATATACTAAATATAATTCTGAAAATTCTAGATAATATAGCCTTTAGTGGATGAATTAAATTTTAGTTAATGGAGGATCTTAACAAAAAGATGGAAATATAAAAATCAGGTATGATGTTATTTTTTAGAATAGGGTTTTCTCCAAGAGAGTAGATCAGATACCTATCAAACTTAAAAATATTACTTATATAAGTTTATTTAGGCGTAGTTAAGTAAATAAGACAAGACTCCAATTTAGTTATTAGTTTATAGAATGGAACTTGGCAAAAAGGAAATTATTATTTTTGCGAAGTTTTTTTGTGTTGGAAAGACTTATAGTAACTTGGAAAGGAAAGCTAGATTATATTTTTTGAGGTTTTAATAGATATTTTAAAAATCATAAAGAAACTATATTCATTCAAAACATATTTTAAATTATGTCCAACCGATCTGCTCATTTAAATTTTTAGTTTAAAGGAGAACCCTGCTTATAACATAAAAATAATTAAATCATACTATTAGGAAGAGGGTTATACATGCATAGTAAAAAAATAGAAGTATCCAATGAGCTTCAAAGAAATATGAAAAGCAGACATTTATTTATGATTTCAATTGGTGGAGTAATTGGAACAGGCCTTTTTCTAAATTCGGGTCATATTATCAATGAAGCAGGTCCTGGTGGGGCTGTATTAGCTTACCTTGTTGTGGGTTTCTTAATGTACTTAGTTATGCTTTGTCTTGGTGAATTGACCGTATCTATGCCGGTGACAGGATCATTTCAAGCCTACGCAACAAAATATATAGGACCTGGAACAGGTTTTACTGTGGGATGGATGTACTGGTTGAATTGGGCAGTTACAGTAAGTGTTGAATTCACAGCATCTGGATTATTAATGCAGCGCTGGTTTCCTGATATTCCTGTTTGGGTTTGGTGTGCTATTTTTGGAACTTCTTTGTTTATCATTAACTCTCTGTCTACTCGCAGTTTTGCAGAAACAGAATTTTGGTTTTCAAGTATTAAAATCGTAACCATTTTATTATTTATTATAATTGGGGCAGGTATAATTTTTGGATTTCTTGATACTCATGGGGCAAAAAATCCAGTTCAAAGTGTTTCTACCATAATGAATAATGGAGGACTTTTTCCAAATGGATTTAGTAGTGTTTTCTTTGCCATGATTGGAGTTGTTTTTTCTTTTCAGGGAACCGAATTGATTGGTATTGCAGCTGGAGAATCTGAAAATCCACATAGGGAAATCCCTAGAGCTATTAAAAATACGGTTTGGCGAACAGTATTTTTTTATGTAATTTCCATGCTTATCCTCGTTAGTTTAGTCTCCTGGAAAAAAGCAGGATCAGTAGATAGCCCCTTTGTCTATGTTTTCGACAATGTTGGGATACCGTATGCAGCAGATGTGATGAATTTTGTTATTCTCACTGCGGTTTTATCGGTTGCAAATTCAGGGTTATATGCATCCACACGAATGCTATGGGCTATGAGCCTCGAAGGATTTGCTGGGAAATCTTTTTCAAAATTAAGCCAAAAGGGGGTACCATTACGCGCATTAAGTGTAACTTTTTTAGTAGCATGTCTATCTCTTTTAACAAGCTTCATTGCTGCTAATACTGTTTTTCTAATTTTAGTATCAATCGCTGGCCTAGCTGGCATCACTGTTTGGATGTTAACTGCCCTATCTCAATTAAATTTCCGTAAAGCTTATATTGCGGAAGGAAATGATATTAATCAATTAAACTTCCGTACACCTCTGTATCCTATTGTTCCAATTACTTGCTTTGTACTCTGTTTAGTAGTCATTGTTAGTATGGCTTTTGTTGATTCTCTCAGGGCTGCTTTATATTGCGGTCTCCCATTTGCAATTGGGTGCTATGCCTACTATTACTTACGTATTCATAAGAAAATAGATAAGGAAAAAGATACAATAATATTAAAGAGAAGTTCTGGGGAATAGACCTAGTGGGAATTACATTCTTCCTTTAATTAATGGATCATTGAGTAAATCACGATATTTTCATTACCTCTTTTTGATTTTTTAGCAGATTTTATCCTTGGATAAGATCTGCTTTTTAATTACACTAACAAACATTAGACACGAATTAATTCATCAACCCTTTTTATAAAACATGTGATTAGACTCTGCCATCTGAATATGGGTTACCTCTATATTTCTCAAAAGACCTTTACTATACTCTACATTTATTTTTCGTCTTTTTCTTTCTTTTCTAATTTTTATAAATTATATCACCGTCTTTTATGTTAATTTCACATATCAATTAGATATTGAAACCCCTTATACTTTTTCTAATCATCATAATCACTCTAAAATTCATCTTAAAATCACATTAAAAATAGATGAAAATAGTAGAATTTTATAAATTTAGTGGTATAGTAACAGCTACATAAGCTCTCTAAGAAAGAAACTTTATTATAAATCAGCTATATTAGATTAATAAAGACAGGAGTAATTGTAATGAAAAAATTGACCTTAATATTTGTATTAATATTTGCAATAGCTATACCAAATGTTGCTCAGGCAAAAGGATTTAGTGGCCATAGTTCTTTCAGTCACAGTTCTTCGTTCAGTTCTCATTCAAGTAGGGGCACATATTCAAGTGGCACTTATCATTCTGGATATAAGTCTCCGTCAAGCAACGTTACAAAAACACCATCGTATACTAGGTCTCACACGACGTATAACCAGACGCCGCCTTCACGAGCAAAAAGTATACTGACTCATGCTGCAGCGTTTGGAACGGGGGCACTTTTGGGCCATATGCTTCATCCATTTGGAGGAAATTATAATGGTACGTATGGAAATAACGCTTCAAATGGATTTTCTTTTTTAGGAATTCTTGTAGATATACTTGTGATTTTAGTCATCATTTGGGTAATTAAAAACATCTTTACAAGAAGAAGATATTAAGGAGAAATTTAAGATGGAAGTACTATTTAATGAACAAGATATTGTAGATAGTATTTGTATTTATATTGCGTTAAAAGAAAGAATCGAACCTCAACAAGTAGAAGTAGATTTGGAATTTCATCCCTCTCTTGGGTTTGCTGCTTCTACCTTAGCATTAGGACGTACAGCGCGATTGCATGAACAAGACATCATTGATGCTGTTGCAGTATATTTACAGGACTATCACCAGTTCGTCGCTAATCATCTACAAGTTAATTTATCTTTTTCGGAAAAGAATGGGTTTACTTCCTCTATTCAAGTATTGAGTAATTAGTAATTAATTTTTGACATGAGACTTCCGAGCATTTTCATACTGGAACGAATAAGTTCTTTCATTATAAGTTTAGTTTATTATAAAAAGATATATGTAAATGTAAAATAAAAAGAAGCCTCAGTTTTTAAAAAAGAAGGCTTCTTTTTAATGAATTTCTTCTATATTACATCGTTTTTATTAAGATACAGATTAAAGTTCCTCTGTTAAACGTAAAAAAGCTTGTTTATCTTTATTCTTTAAAGACTGGTCTATTTCCTTAAGGATCTTATTTCTTTTGAAGTCGTTCATCGTTTGATCCAAAAATAATTCAGCCAGCATTTGATCGCGTAAACCTGGATCGATGTTGTTAATTCCATTATTTCACATTAAAAATCAACCCCTTTATCTTTTCTCCTTTTTAAACATTATTCTCCTTTCTGACGTTGTTTATACGAGATTAATAGATAAAGTGAAATAATGAATATATTTTTTACCCCATGTATTAATAATCCTCTTGTTATTCTGATTGTTATTTTATACTTATAAACCCTAAAGTGAGCACAAAACTGTTTTATTCATTTGTTGAAGGAGATCTACAAACTAACCTTTAAGAATATAGGTTCTGACAGTCATGTTTAATGACGGCAAACCACTAGCTTAATCTACTTTCCTTTCAGAAACGTTCGTAAAAGTACATAGTTTTTAGAAGACGTTCGTAATTTATTTTCAAACTTAATCGAACAATGAAAATGACAGGTTTTCTATATAAGAGAAAAGTTCGTAAATATATACTTTTATGGACTTAATTATCGGAAAATCCCTCAGTATTAACATGAAAAGTTTTTAAATATATATAAAGCAGCAGGAAACTAATACTTCCTACTGTTTCCCATATTATAGGGTCGATACACTCTTACCTCTTTTGGAAAAAATAATCACCTTATTCTCACTTATAAATGTTGATCCTAAAAGAAGCGCGCCACCTATTATTTGAACAATTGTCATATGTTCTCGCAAGATAACTGCAGAAATCAATATGGCTACGAATGGATCTACATAGCTTAGCATAGCGATACTTTGGCCTTTTAATTTCTCCATACCGGAGAAAAACAACCAAAATCCAATACCAGTGTTCACAATCCCCAGAATTATTATAAAGGGAACGGACGATTTAAATACTTCAAAGACACCGAATCCTTCCGTCAAAAATACATATGGCAAGAGCAGTAAAGCTGTTATTCCAAGTTGGATAATTGTAATCTCTAGCCTACCCATGAGGCGAATAAATTTATTGAGTAACATCAATGCAGCATAACATGCAGCTGCTAGTAATCCAAAAAAGATTCCAAGTAAATCTTCTGTTCCAGAGGCACTTACACCATTTCCAACAATCATTAACATACCTATTATCGCTATACCGATACAAATAATTTTTTTGACAGGTAATTGTTCTTTAAGGATAAATGGTGAGAGGATCATGACGAATACAGGTGCAAAATAATAGCCTAGCGTAGCATTAGTGAGCGTTGTGTGATCATATGCTTGGTAAAGAAACATCCAATTTCCCCCTAATGCAATACCCGAAAAAAATAAGATACAACCATTAGCTTTTACCAATTTCCATGTAATGGTTCTCTTTCTCATAAAAAGAACAACTATTAAAAACAAACACCCAATTGAACTACTTAATAAGGCCGTTTCACTAGAAGATAAATCAATATATCTTACAATTAAACCCATTGTACCGAAAATAATCATAGATAAAACAAACTGTATCTTATATTTCACTGCCTTCACCCACTTAATACACAGGCAATTTGATCAAACGATTTTAGATTATTTTGCTCTATTTCATTTGTCAGCGTAGAAATTCTAACTTTTATGGCTATTCTATTTTTATATAGACACATATCACACCTCTATAATCGATACCTTATGGTTTGTATAAGGTAAAAAATTATTAATAATTTGCTCCGTTCGTACTTTTATATATCCGGTTGTTGTTCCATCACTGCATCCATACCATTCTTCATTAGTTACATCTTTATCAAAAACAATTTGTACATTATTACCCTTATCAAACAGTGCACTAAAAACAGTTGCTGCTCCAATTTTTGTTCCTAACATATCTTTCATCAATTCCTCAGGAGCAAACGAGACTCTAGCTATATTTAGAGCACTACTGAAGTCTTTTGAACAAAAAGGCTTGTCTCCTTTAGTGATAAATAGATAGAAGGAAGTTTGCTGTCGATTACACAAGAACAATGTTTTAACCATTTTTATGTTCAACTTATTATTAATAAGCGCACAGTCATCCATTGTAATGGCTTCATCTGTATCAACACGTTGAAAAGGAATATTAAATTGTTGTAAAGCAAGATACGTACTTTCTTGTAAAGGTGTGGAATATTTTTTTGGAGCCATGGTATAAACCTCGCTAATAAAAAACATATTTTTTCATTCCTTCGCTTTGTATATTTAATAAATGTAGATTATCATGGGAAAAAGCATTACAAAAGCGAATATTTGTCATGATAAGCATGACAAAAACAGATGCAAAGGTTGTGATACTATGGACATGAATATACAAAAATATATTGCTTTTGTTAAAACAGTGGAATTGGGAAGCTTCACAAAAGCAGCAAAGTATTTAAATTATTCTCAGTCTGGCATAAGTAGGATGATTAACGATTTAGAAAAAGAATGGGGAGTAACTCTACTTGAACGAGGCCGATCTGGTTTGCGGTTAACTTCAGAAGGATTAAATTTATTTCCAGCTGCTAAAAGACTATTTGAAGAATATCAAAACTTACAGCATCAGATAGAAGAAATTAACGGGTTACAATCGGGAGTGGTTCGGATTGGCACTTTCTCTAGCGTAGCCACGCATTGGCTCCCAAAAATAATAAAGCAATTTAAAACTGATTATCCTAATATTGATTTTGAATTACTTTTAGGTGATTACCACGAAATAGAAAAGTGGATTTTAGAAGGGCGTGTGGATTTTGGTTTTTTACGACTTCCTACTCTTCCAGAATTGGAAACAACATTTATAGAACAAGATAACCTAATTGTTGTATTGCCTAAAAGCCATCCTCTTGCAGATCTCGAAAAAATTCCAATTGCTGAACTTTCTGAGTCATCTTTTATCTTGTTAGAAAAAGAAGGGAATTCTGATGTGGCTAAACTGCTGAAAAAGTGGAATATTTGTCCCAAAATCAATTTTACGACATGGGATGACTATGCCATTATGGCTATGGTAGAGAGTGGTTTAGGTATTAGTATTTTACCGCAATTGGTTTTACAACGCATTTCTTACGACGTTATCACAAAAGAATTGGAAGTACCTGCTTACCGAAAAATCGGATTAGCATACAGGGAAAATCAAACTTTATCTCTTGCTAGCAAACAATTTTTAAATTATTTAGAGTATAGATAAAATACTCATTTCTTCCCTAAAGATACTATATTTTAAAATACTAGTATATGAATAAAACGTGCACTTTTTATACATCCGCCTCCCACTTGGGTATCGAGTAAATGCCGTCATATCAAGGATGTATAAAAAGCAGCATAAAAGAGAAACACACTCTAATTGGAACCCTTACTGCCACAAGGGTTCTTTTTTGATGCGTGTTCCGGAAGAGTGATTACGTTAGCTAAGAATGAATAGCGTATACAGGTTAGAAACAGAAAAACTCCTGTGACCTGTTCAGGAGTTTTTCTGCTACATTTATTTAACCAAAGGACTGAAGCCTCACGGCGTCTTGAGTAGTTTGTTCAAGTTACCAATAACTTATGTATAATTTATACAATTCCATATTATGGTGAATTTTAGTTAGAGAGGTGTTGTATATGAAAAAGTAATTTTTGATATTTCATTTTTATTACTTTTAATAGACGTTTATCCTTCTTTTAGGTTTAATATTAATTTTATAGAGAAACCAATTATTAATCCAGGAATAACCCACAATATTGGAAACCAGACCGCCCCCAACAATACCCCAAAAACTTTTGTTTGGGCTGAATATATAGTTCCGACAGTAACAAAAAATGCTGAGCTAACGAAGGGCAGATAGGAATAAGGCTGTTTTCCTCCTCCTGCATCTTTAAAGGCATCCCACATTGCAAAGAAGTATAAACAGGGATAGAACATAAGCCACTGATAATTTGCTTGTGAAACCGCACCTTCTATATTTCCAATAAAACTCAAACGGATGGCTTCATTAAAGTTTGCCATTACATTTATTATAAGCTCTAATATAATAAATAAAATTCCTTTAAGAAGTTGACCGTTTAATATTTGGGGAAAACCAGGTAAAGCTATACTCCACAAAATACTCTCTGTTATTTTATCTTTCTTTTCCATCTCACTTACATCATTTGTCTTTTGCCAAATCTTCATGGTTTGTAGCTAGTGGAGGCTGTTCCATCCACTCATTTTCTATTAGAAGATTCATTCCATCTTCTGCCAACAATCCAATATCGGTAATCATTTTTGCGTAATTAGCTACCAAATCCCTTCGTTGGGATATTGCCATTGCTTCTCCATAATACCCAATGGCTGAAGAAATTAGCGTAGATATTAAAAACATCATAAGTTTATCAGAAAAAGGTGGGGTTGTTGAATCCGTTACTTCTGAATCAAAAGTCCGTGGAATATGTAAATTATCTTCTTTTAACATCGAAGTTAGGATTTCGAAGTGACTTTTACAGACCTTTCTAGCCCTTTCCATATATTTTCGAACATCTTTAGATTGAGCTACCTGACTGAACCCTAATTCTAGTACTACTTTTGTCATTGTCTTTTGCATATTAAGATAAGTACCACTAACTTCAACTGCACTAATAGGTCTACGTTTTCCAAGCCAACCTGTTAAGTAATTTTGTTTTTTAATAAACTCGACTTTCTGGTGATTATTAAAAGTAGGGGGTTTGCTAATAATCCCTTTACTTACAAGAACACCAGTGGCTAGATCATACAATTCCACTGTTTCAGAAATAACTTGCTTAAAGTATTTTCTTTGATCTTCTTTAATAGTACAGCCTGTCGCTCCAGCATATCTAGTCATGCCGTGAATAGACATTATTTGAATAAAAACAATAATATATGTATCTGTAAATAAAGCAGGTGCCTCTAGTGTGACATCCTCATCTGTAAACCCCTTGGGTAGTGGATAACTTTCTTTTGTCAAAAATTCTTCTATCTTTTGAAGGTGGCGTTCCGACAATTCAAGAGCAAATTGAAGTACCTTACTTATGTCTTTATCTTGAACATTCTCAATAAAATAGCGAAGCATACAACGTGATAAGCTGTCATTAAGATACTGTGACCAAAGGTTTGCAAGTTCCGAAGAACTCATCCTTCCACTATGTGTAATACCCTCCATTTAATTCCCTCCTGTAAATTTATCTAAAATAGTTTCTCCTAATAAAAATTTTTTATGATAAGGGTAGAACAGACTCTTTTTTTAAACAAATTAAACACTATAAAAAGAATCTTACCTGTAAGCTTTATTATTGATTTTTTTATGCTCATTCAGAAAGTTACAATTTATAAGCTGCAAAAAGCCCCTGATAAAAAAGCTTTTTAGCATACAATTTCCTATAAATACGTTTTATGTTAACTATCTTTGTATATGATATATAGCTTAAAAACAGAAAAAAATACTGTTTGTTATAGAAACAATGCATCAAAACGAAAACAGCCCTAAGCGATGGCTCATCACTTGGGGCGTGTTGTTAATAACATTAATGTTTTTTCTTCTTAGGTGTCAACTGTCTAATTGACTTAAATAACATACGTATCCACATTATAGCTTAGAACCTTGTTCA
>Ga0182745_1001999_pt1 | contig 18843 bp, 16 predicted proteins | sample eDN3rd30CKraftBY_FD_128523 | JGI IMG/M metagenome (GOLD analysis project Ga0182745, IMG submission 128523) | Enriched backyard soil microbial communities from Emeryville, California, USA - eDNA 3rd pass 30_C Kraft BY (version 2) (version 2) | ecosystem: Environmental > Terrestrial > Soil >...
AAAGGAGGAAAATCGAAATGGCACAACGTCGCGGAGGCCGCAAACGCCGTAAAGTTTGTTACTTCACTTCAAACAACATTACTACAATCGATTATAAAGATGTAGATTTACTTAAAAAGTTCATTTCTGAGCGCGGTAAAATTTTACCACGTCGCGTAACTGGTACAAGCGCAAAATACCAACGCAAATTAACTACAGCTATTAAACGTTCTCGTATTATGGCTCTTCTTCCATTCGTAGCGGAAGACAAATAAGATTCATTTCTTATGGAAAGCACAACAAGGGTTTAACCTTTGTTGTGCTTTTTTGCATTCTGGATTGCAAGCCTGCCACTTTATACGGAAGCTTTAGAAAGAAACATGGGTGAACTGATGTTGTGCATAAGTTTAGAGGTAATTTGGCTATGCGGCTTTTTATCTAGACCGCTCATCAAACCCGCAACCAAACTTGAATCTATATTAGTAACCCCCATCTTTTCTATAGGAGTTCCAATTTAATTTTTATTTCCCATTACAGGTTTCGTTGCCAACAAGCCAATACTTTTACTACTAATGATTCTTGAAGCGGAATAAAATAAGAGAAGTCGACAAAATCCTCTATTGGTTTGGTCGACTTTCTTAATAGAAATCGAACTGTACTTTCGCCCATTGCATTTTGTTCAATATATAAAAAAATGGTACAATATACGAATGACAAAGATTTTTCTAATTAGTCAAAGGAAGGTTATCAATGCCGAATAATCAAACCAAAAGGCTTGCACATGGTGCTATGATGATAGCGCTGTTTACGATTTTTATCGCCATCGCCTTTTATGTACCAGTTATTAGTCTTGTTGCTACAATATTTGCGCCACTGCCCTTAGCTTGGTATAGTGCCAAATATGATCGAAGCTCTTCGATTTTGGTCGCATTTATAGGATGTATTATTACCTTCTTCATTGGAGGATTGTTAATAATTCCCTTCGCATTCATTTTCGCAGCAGTTGGGGTTGTTATGGGAGACGCCCTTCGTTTAAAGAGAAGCAAAGTATTTTTATTAATGTCCACGGGGATTACCGTATTAATCACCTTTGCCATACAATATGTCATATCGCTAAAGTTATTTGAAACAGACTTTATCAAAGAATCAATGACTTTAATGCGTGAAAGCTACGAGAAATCTATTGAACTTTCACAAAGCCTTACGGGTCAAACACCGATGGATGCAGAAACCTTGCAGAAAATGTTCGATATGGTGGAAACGGTTGTCCCAGCAACCATTACGTTAGGCGCCTTTTTCTATGCATTTGTATTTATCTCTTGTAATTTACCTATGTTAAAACGTTTTGGCGTTAATGTTCCAAAATTTAATGCATTTAAGAATATGCGTTTGCCAAAATCGGTATTATGGTATTACTTAATTATATTGACGATTAATTTATTTATTAGCCCTGAAAGTGGTACTGCACTTTACGTCATTTGTTTAAACTTTTCACTAATACTATGGATGCTGTTATGCTTACAAGGGGTTTCACTGATTCATTTTAGCCTTGATGCATTCGGTTCACCGAAGTTTTTAAAGGTGCTTTGTGCCTTTATGGCAATTCCACTCTATTCCTTCTTCGTGTTAATAGGAATATTGGATTTAGGTTTTGACATACGTTCAATTGTCAAAAGTAAGATTCAAAAGTAGGGAGCTGATAAAATGGATACTTATAGGAAGCGACTGATTCGACATCCCCTTATGTATCTGACGATGATTGGCTTAATAGGTGCCATCCTACTGACCATTTGGAATATTTGGGTAGGCATAGCCTATATAGTAGTCACATCTATCGGGTTAGTATATGCCTGGAGAGTTGAAAAAATCACCTTTTTGCATACTGAAAAACATATAGAGTCACTGTCATTCCGCATGAAAAAAGTAGGTTCAGAAGCCCTATTAGAAATGCCAATAGGGATTTTACTGATAAATGATAAGTTTGTCATTGAATGGGCAAACCCATATATGTCTGAAATTCTAGACGAGGATTCCTTAATCGGCTTAGAAATGTTTGTTCTTTCAGACGAATTATATAGTTTGACCAAATCCGAAGAGAAGCGTGAGCAAACTGTTTCGATTAAAGATCATAAATATAAAGTGGTGTATAAGCAGGAAGAAAAGCTTTTATACTTTTTTGATGTTACAGAGCAAGTGAAAATTGAGACGCAATATTTTGCTGATCGTACCGTGTTAGCCATTCTTTTCATCGATAATTATGATGAAATTACCCAAGGGATGGATGACCAAAATCGAAGTTTAACAAATACAATTGTCACATCGATTATTAATGAGTGGGCTTATGCACATGGCATTTTCGCAAGACGAATTTCGTCTGATCGTTTTTTAGCTGTTTTAAATGAATCGATTCTAGAAGAATTAGAAAAGAAAAAGTTCTCGATTTTAGACGATATCAGAGAAAAAACAGCGCAAAAAAATCTGTCGCTGACATTAAGTATTGGTGTTGGAGCAGGCTCCTCTTCCCTTATTAAATTAGGTGAATTAGCACAATCCAGTTTGGATTTAGTTCTTGGCCGTGGCGGAGACCAGGTTGCTATTAAACAACCAAGTGGTAAGCTAAAGTTCTACGGGGGGAAAACCAACCCTGTAGAGAAACGTACGAGAGTGAGAGCACGTGTCATTTCCCATGCATTACAGGATTTAATCATTGAAAGTGATCAGGTCTTCATTATGGGACATAAGAATCCTGATATGGATGCAATTGGTGCTGCAATCGGCGTGCGTAAAATGGCGCAAAAAAATAAAGTAAATGGCTATGTGATCGTGAATTTTGATGAGCTTCATGGCAGTGTGAACAGGCTCATGAAGGAAATAGAAGAAAATACGGACCTCTATCGCTACTTTATTTCCCCTGAGGAAGCACTTTCAGCAATGACCGAGAAATCGTTAGTTATTGTCGTAGATACACATAAGCCTAGTCTTGTCATGGATGCTCGCCTACTGAAACGTTCAGATAAGGTTGTTGTCATTGACCATCACAGACGTGGCGAAGAATTTATTCAAAATCCAACGCTTGTGTATATGGAGCCATATGCTTCGTCCACAGCAGAGTTAGTTACAGAAATACTTGAGTATCAACCGGAAGACGATCGACTTACAAAGCTAGAAGCCACTTCCCTGCTATCGGGGATTATTGTGGATACGAAAAGCTTTACTTTAAGAACGGGAGCCCGTACATTTGAGGCAGCGTCTTATTTAAGAACCTATGGGGCGGATACAATTCTTGTTCAACAATTATTAAAAGAAGATATCGATACGTATATTGAACGTTCGAAAATTATTCAAACAGTGGAATTTGTCTACCCGGGCATTGCTGTTGCAACGGGAGAAAATGATAAAGAGTACGATTCAGTTTTAATTGCACAGACAGCTGATATTTTACTGACAATGAAGGATGTTACGGCCTCCTTTGTCATCGCACATCGACCGGATGGTTTAGTGGGCATTAGTGCAAGATCGCTTGGGGATATCAATGTCCAAATCGTTATGGAGAACCTTGGCGGTGGTGGTCATTTAACAAATGCAGCTTGTCAAATTCAAGATGTAGAGACTATAGATGAAGCAAAAAGTCGTTTAACAAAAGCAATTTTGGAAACACTTGAAGGGAGTAATGGAGAATGAGAGTAGTATTTCTAAAAGACGTAAAAGGTAAAGGGAAAAAAGGCGAAGTTAAAAACGTAGCAGATGGTTATGCACACAACTTCCTTATTAAAAACGGCTTTGCAGTAGAAGCGTCTAACCAAGCGCTTAGTCAATTGGAAGGTCAAAAGAAACTAGAAGAAAAAAATGCAGCGGCAGAATTACAAGCAGCGAAGGATTTAAAAGATGAGCTTGAAAAATTAGAAGTTAAAATTGCTGCAAAATCCGGTGAAGGCGGCCGATTATTTGGCTCGATTTCTACGAAACAAATTGCTGCAAGCCTGCAAAAAGAACATGGCATTAAAATCGACAAACGTAAAATGGACTGCGAGGGCATTCGCTCACTAGGTTATACGAATGTGCCAGTAAAATTACATCATGATGTGAAAGCCACGTTAAAAGTTCATGTGGTTGAAGAGGCTTAAGGAGAGATGTCTATGAGCGATTCTGTTATGGACCGCGTTCCACCGCATAACCATGAAGCAGAGCAATCGGTTATTGGTGCGATATTTCTTGAACCCCAGAGTTTAATAACGGCATCCGAGATTTTGTTGCCAGATGATTTTTATCGTATTGCGCATAAAAAAATCTTCCAAACGATGTTGGATTTAAGCGATCAAGGAAAAGCGATAGATGTTGTCACGGTTACAGAAGAGCTTTCCGTTAAAAAGGAGCTTGAGGATGTTGGCGGACTCTCGTATTTAACAGAGCTTGCAAATGCAGTTCCGACAGCAGCCAACATCGCCTACTATGCGAAAATTGTTGAAGAAAAAGCACTTTTACGCCGATTGATACGCGTTGCAACCAAAATCGTCGAGGACGGTTATACGCGTGAAGATGAAGTAGAAGCCCTATTATCAGAAGCTGAAAAGAAAATGATGGAAGTGGCGAACCGCAAAAATGCCGGTGACTTCAAACACGTAAAAGATGTTCTTGTTCAAACCTATGACAATATTGAACAGCTTCAATTTAGAGATGGCGATGTAACGGGAATTCCGACTGGATTTAATGATTTAGACCACATGACAGCCGGTTTCCAGCGCAATGATTTAATCATTGTAGCGGCACGTCCATCTGTAGGGAAAACAGCCTTTGCCTTAAACATTGCTCAAAATGTTGCCATTAAAGCAAGGGAAAATGTAGCGATCTTCTCTCTGGAGATGGGAGCAGAACAGCTTGTAATGCGTTTGTTATGTGCAGAAGGCAATATTGATGCGCAAGCCCTTCGTACAGGTGCCCTCACAATGGATGACTGGAGCAAATTAACGATGGCCATGGGCAGTTTATCGAATTCGGGCATTTTCATTGATGATACACCTGGTTTGCGTATAAATGAAATCCGTGCAAAATGCCGTCGTCTTGCTCAAGAGCATGGTTTAGGAATGATCTTAATCGACTACTTGCAGTTGATTCAAGGGAGCGGACGAAGCGGTGAAAATCGTCAGCAAGAGGTTTCGGAAATCTCTCGTTCTTTAAAAGCACTGGCACGCGAACTGAAGGTGCCGGTAATTGCTCTATCTCAGCTCTCCCGTGGTGTTGAGCAACGTCAAGATAAACGTCCAATGATGAGTGATATCCGTGAATCCGGAAGTATTGAGCAAGATGCTGATATTGTTGCTTTCTTATATCGTGATGATTACTATGATAAAGAAAGTGAAAGCAAAAACATGATCGAAATCATTATTGCAAAACAACGTAACGGTCCAACCGGCACGGTGACATTGGCGTTTAAAAAAGAATTTAACAAGTTTATCAATATCGACTGGTCGCAGCATCCAATGCCAGCAAATGCAGGATAGAATAATTAGGATTGATAAATTTATCAGAACACGAACGATGATTAAAAACCATTAATCATTTGTTCGTGTTTTTTATGATTCTTCATTGACTTCTACTAGTAATCACTGTTACAATTAAAGCTGTTTGATAAGGTGATGCTTTACTTGAGTAAATTAAATCACGAATGTGCGTATTGTTTGTGTTAACGAATGCAATATTTTTTAATGTGAATAATAAACGTACTTGAGTCTAACGGAGGTGCTGATATGACATCAGTTGTAGTTGTAGGAACACAATGGGGAGACGAAGGTAAAGGGAAAATTACTGACTTCCTCTCTAAAAAAGCAGATGTAATCGCTCGTTTTTCTGGTGGCGATAACGCAGGCCATACAATCAAAATTGGCAATGAAACTTACAAATTGCATTTAATTCCATCAGGTATTTTTTATAAAGAAAAAACTTCTGTTATGGGGAATGGGATGGTGATTAACCCAAAATCTCTAGTAACAGAATTAAAAGGTTTAGAAGAACGCGGAATTGATACTTCAAACTTACGTATTTCAAACCGGGCACAAGTAATTCTTCCATACCATATCTATCAAGATAAAGTTGACGAAGCTTCTCGTGGAGATAACAAAATCGGGACAACTTGCAAAGGGATTGGCCCATGCTACCAAGATAAAATTGCACGTATGGGAATCCGTATTGCCGATTTACTTGAGCGTGAAATATTTGAACAAAAACTACGTGAAAACTTAGAAACGAAAAACCGTCTTTTCGAAAAATTCTATGAAGTAGATGGCTTAAAATTTGAAGATATCTTCGAAGAATTTTATGAATATGGCCAAGAGCTTGCGAAATACGTAACAGATACTTCTAAAGTATTAAATGACGTATTAGACGAAGGCGGCCGTGTCTTATTTGAAGGTGCACAAGGCGTTATGCTGGATGTTGACCATGGTACTTATCCATTCGTAACATCTTCAAACCCAGTTGCTGGTGGTGTAACAACTGGTACTGGTATCGGGCCATCTCATGTTTCTCGTGTTGTTGGCGTATGTAAAGCATACACTTCCCGTGTAGGCGACGGTCCATTCCCAACAGAATTATTTGATGAAATTGGTCACCAAATTCGCGAAGTTGGTCGTGAATATGGTACGACTACAGGGCGTCCTCGTCGGGTAGGTTGGTTTGACTCAGTTGTAGTCCGCCACTCTCGCCGTGTAAGTGGGATTACTGACCTGGCATTGAACTCAATTGACGTTTTATCAGGTCTTGAAACAGTTAAAATCTGTACAGCTTACGAATATAATGGTGAAGTAATCACTGAATATCCAGCAAGCCTACATGTTCTTCAAGCTTGCAAACCAGTTTATGAAGAACTTCCAGGCTGGCCAGAAGACATTACAGGTATTCGTACATTAGAAGAGCTACCAGAAAACGCTCGCAAATACGTAGAACGCGTAGTAGAGCTAACTGGCATCGACCTAATGACATTCTCTGTAGGTCCTGCACGTGAACAAACGAATATTGTTAATCCGATTTGGGATTAACCTTGCATAAATTAAAAACTACTAGTGGAATGATGAGTTCCATTAGTAGTTTTTTTGTAATAAAAAAGCATCTGTGGGATGAACTAGTGTTTTCTGTAGTTACGTTTAATATTCAGAAAGTTGTCCATTAGAGAAAGCGCAGCCTACCACGTAAGCTGCGCACTATCTGAGGAAGCTTTAGGAGTAAAAACAATGGGGAGCGAACCTTACACTAAGCACAAACACAAGTCGAAGAGACAACTACAAGTTGGCTCTGCGGCTTGGTGCTTAGTCCGCTCACCTAAGCAATAAATAGTTTTGAATCTATATTAGTAAAACCATACTAGTTACATTAATTTTAAATATAAGTTTTATGTTACTAAGAAACTTAGTGAATCGCTTTCTTTTTAAAGCGGCCACCTTTCACTTCACTAATATTCCCAATCGCAAGAAAGGCTTGTGTATCAATCGACCGTACAATTTCTTTCATTTTGGACTCCTCTAACCGAGTAATTATACAAAAAATAACCTTCTTATTATTCCCCGTATAGGCACCTTCACCGTGCAAATAGGTCACCCCACGTCCCAAACGATTCATAATCGCCTGCCCGATTTCCTCAATCTCATCACTAATGATGTAAATGGACTTCGACTCTTCCATTCCCAACACGACAATATCAATCACTTTAGACGCGATAAAGTAGGCGATCACCGAATACATAGCCTGTTCCCAAGTAAAAACAAAGCCCGCAATTCCAAAGATGGCAAGATTAATAATTAAAATGATTTCGCCTACGGAAAAGGGAATCTTTTTATTTGTCAAAATTGCCATTACCTCTGTGCCGTCTAAACAGCCCCCGTAACGAATCACCAAGCCAACTCCAACACCTAGTAAAATACCTCCAAATACAGTAGCTAAAAGTAAATCCGATGTAAATGGATGGATATGGTGCAAGAGCATGCTAGCAGCTGAAAGAATCGTTATGCCAAGCGCGGACATCATGGCAAAGGTTTTCCCGATGTGTTTATACCCTATGTAGATGAAAGGAAGGTTTATGAAGAAAATGAAGATTCCTGTAGGCAAACCGGATAAGTGAGAAAGAATAATCGACACCCCTACGATGCCGCCATCCATGACCTGATTTGGAACTAAAAATAAATCTAAACCAACTGCAAAGACCAATGCACCAATAACCACCATGATAATCCGAAGAATTTGAGCACCAATACTTACTTTATTTTTCTCAGAAGCATAGATGGTCTTGCTGTTATTCATAGCTCCCCCCCAATTTAGTTGTATATGTATATATATATTAAAATTTGTAGAAAAAAATTATAAAACTTCTAAAAGAAACAGTAAAAATCCAAGATGAATTTACTAAAGATCGGGATTGGAAAAGGGGCAAGTTTGTCGAATTAGAACAGATTACTGCGAAAGTCTATGCCAATTTCATTAGCCCAAAAATCTGGAACAAAAGAATTGGAACACAAAAAAATAGGGAAAATGGAAATTTATATTGAAAAAATCAACAAAAAATAATGAATAAATCAAATTTTTGTAAAGAAATATTGCTGAAGTGGGTTAATATACTCACTTTGTAACATGGCATATGCAAATAATACATTTTTATTACAAAGGGCTCAATTGAGTTTAATAGAAAAATAGATTGTGATACATTAAAAAAGTGCAAATTTTCGCATGAAAAAATAGCTCATTAAATTGGGTTGTCTTTGGAAGGGGCTTTATCATGAGTTCGATATGGAACATCAACGGAGACTTTACAAAGAAACAAATTAGAAGTCTTAAAACGAATATTATTAAAAAAGCGGCTATGACTACATTACTATTCACAGCAATTGGTTCTAGCTTTGCCTTTGCAACTGCTGCAAGTGCAAATGGTACATTTGATAAAATTTACCATGTCTATATAGGAGATTCATATATCGGTGCAGTTTCGAATGAAGAAGATGTAACGAAAATTATCGAAACAAAAGAACAAGAAACACAAGCGATTTATAAAGATTATACTCTCGACGGAAGCGCGAATGTTACGCTAATTCCAGAACAAGTATTTTCTTATGAATTAGATGATGCTACTACACTATCAAAGCTAAACGAAGAAATGGTTGTAGAAGCAGAAAGTTATGCTTTACAAATTGACGAAAAGCCAGTTATTTATTTAAAGGATCAAGCAGCCTTTGACGAAACAATCCGTTTATTGAAACTGCAATATGTGACTGAAGCTGAGTTAAAACAATTTGAATCAAATGCTTCTCTTAAAACACTACCCGCACTAAAAGAAAACGAAACACGTATTAAAGACATTAAAATTACAGAGGCAATTTCTGGTGAAGAAACAAAAATCGATCCAAAGCAAATTTTAACGCCAGCTAAAGCGGTGGAGTTTTTAAAAACGGGTTCTCTGGAAAAAGAAGTATATGCAGTACAATCAGGTGATGCATTAAGTACGATTGCAAGTAGCCATAATTTGTCAACTGCAGAATTAATAAAGCTAAATCCAGGGTTATCGGAAGACTCTTTACTTCGTATTGGCCAAGAGCTTAACATTACGGTTGAAAAACCATTAGTAAATGTTGAAATCGCGAAAGAAAAAAATACGCTAGAAGAAATTCCTTTTGAAAAAATTGTAAAAGAAGACGCATCGAAGTTTAAAGGTGAAACTGTTGTAGAACAAGAAGGTTCGAACGGTAAGAAAGAAGTTTCTTATGTAATCTCTCAACAAAACGGAGCCGTTACGAGTAAAACCGTTACAAATGAGAAGGTTTTAACTGAACCTGTTGATAGTGTGACAATTGTAGGGACAAAGGTCATTTCATCACGTGGTACAGGAAACTTTGCATGGCCAACAGTTGGTGGATATATTTCAAGTAAACAAGGTGAACGTTGGGGCAGCTACCACCGAGGAATCGATATCGCCCGTCCATCCAACTATAATATTAAAGCATCAGACAATGGTGTTGTGACGAAAGCTGGTTGGGAAGGCACATATGGAAAACGAATCGTCATCAGCCATAACAATGGCTATGAAACAGTATATGCACATCTTTCAGATATCAAGGTGAGTGTAGGACAAGTAGTACCACAAGGTTCCGTAATCGGAATTATGGGGTCAACAGGTCATTCAACAGGCACTCATTTACACTTTGAAGTGCATAAAAATGGAGCGCTAGAAAATCCATTATCTTATTTAGACTAACATGAAGGAAGACAGTCCAAGTTTAAATGGACTGTCTTTTTTATTAAAGCGGGTCTAATTTTGTCGAAATATTTCCCAGAAAATATACCAAGCTCTAAAGTGCAAGTTTATCACCGCATCTCTGTCCTATTTGTGTCAGTTATGTCGTTCTAAATAATACTCATTAATAGATTCGCGGTTTCTGGTACTTCTTTTAGGAGTTTCTTTGGTATAATAGTTTTATGTGTGAATACGAATAGAGATGAAATGATAACGATTTAGTTTTCATGATATTAAAAAGTAATTAATCAAGCAGATTTTGAAAGCTCTAAATTTAAACATAATTGAACAATAGATAGATGATCTAGAAGGAGAGAAGAATATATGACGAAAACAATTTTGGTTTGTGATGATGAAAAGCCGATTGCAGACATTCTGCAATTTAATTTAGTAAAAGAAGGATACCAGGTAATCTGTGCTTATGATGGGGATGAAGCATTGGAAAAGGTAGAAGAGTCTCAACCAGATTTAATGTTACTGGATATCATGCTGCCAAAGCGAGATGGTATGGAGGTTTGTCGTGAAATCCGCAAGAAATACGACTTCCCCATCATTATGCTTACAGCAAAGGGATCTGAAATTGATAAGGTGCTAGGACTTGAAATGGGCGCGGACGATTACGTAACTAAACCTTTTAGTACACGTGAGCTCATTGCCCGTGTCAAAGCGAATATGCGCCGTCTAAAAGTGTCAAGCCAAGCAGAAGAAGCAAAGGAAGAAACAAATGACATTACAGTTGGTGCACTTATTATCCAACCAGATGCGTACTTAGTATTAAAACGTGGTGAAGCAATTGAGTTAACTCACCGTGAATTTGAATTATTGCATTATTTAGCGAAGCACATTGGCCAAGTAATGACGCGTGAGCATTTGCTTCAAACTGTATGGGGCTATGATTACTTTGGAGATGTTCGAACAGTGGACGTGACGATTCGTCGTTTGCGTGAAAAAATCGAGGACAATCCAAGTCATCCGAACTGGATTGTTACGCGTCGTGGTGTAGGTTATTATTTGCGAAATCCTGAACAGGAGTAGTTTAAATGCACAAAGTGAGCTTTTTTAAGTCCATACATGTAAAAATAGTTCTAATTTATGTACTGCTGATTATTATCGCTTTACAAATTATTGGCATCTATTTTTCATCTGAATTGGAAGATAGTTTAAAGAAGAACTTCAAGGATTCAATTTCTCAGCGAATTGATTTAGTGCAGTATAGTATTCGTGAGGAATTGCTAAAGGAACGAGATGAAATTACTCCCACTTTAGAACAAAGCTTGGGTGTAATTTTGCTTGAATTCCCTAAAGAAGATATTAACGAAATACTAATTATCGATAACCGAAGTAAAGTATTAGCTACATCTGAAACAGATAATCAGTCCGTTGTCGGACAGCGATTTAATGATGATACTGTAACAAGGGCTATTTCAGCTGAGGACTATTCAGAAAATATTGTATTGGACTCAGGAAAAAGAGTATGGGTTCTTGCGACGCCAATCATGGATAATGTCGGTCCAAATGGTGAAGTCATCGGTGCTATCTATATTGAGTCAGATATTGAAAGCGTCTTTGAGCAAATGAAAGACATTAACCAAATTTTTGCGATTGGGACAGCAATGTCGCTGGCAATCACAATTGTTCTGGGTATCCTATTTGCTAAAACGATTACTAGGCCAATTTTAGATATGCGTAGACAGGCACAAACGATGTCCAGAGGGAATTACTCCAGAAAAGTTCGTGTATATGGCGACGATGAAATTGGTCAGCTGGCTATCGCCTTTAACCATTTAACTAATCGACTGCAAGAGGCACAGTCTACTACAGAAGCAGAGAGAAGAAAACTCGCTTCTGTTTTAAGTAATATGACAGACGGTGTAATTGCAACGGATCGTAAGGGAAAAGTAATCCTTATTAATGATCCGGCATTAAATTTCTTAAATGTTACACGTGAAACAACTTTAAATCGACCGATTGCTTCCGTTTTAGAAGTTGAACAAGATTATAGTTTTGAAGATTTAATTCATATGAAAGACTCTATTAATCTAGATTATAGTACACAAGATAAGCCATTTATATTAAGAGCGAACTTTTCTGTGATTCAAAAGGAAACAGGATTTGTTAACGGATTAATCACGGTCATTCATGATATTACAGAGCAAGAGAAAATTGAGATGGAGCGACGAGAATTTGTTGCCAATGTATCCCATGAATTGCGTACACCTTTAACAACAATGAGAAGCTATTTAGAGGCATTAGCTGATGGTGCATGGAGAGATGAGAATATTGCACCAACCTTTTTAAATGTTACTCAAACCGAAACAGAACGCATGATTCGTCTTGTTAATGATTTGTTGAATTTATCAAAAATGGATAGTCGAGATTATAAACTAAGCAGAGAATTTGTCGAGTTTAATAAATTCTTTAATCGAATTATTGATCGCTTTGAGATGTCAAAATCGCAAAATGTGAAGTTTACCCGTTATATCCCTGATACATCTTATTTTGTAGAGGTGGATACAGATAAGCTGACACAAGTAATCGATAATATTATTTCAAATGCTTTGAAATATTCTCCAGATGGCGGGAATATCCGATTTGGCTTTACCGTTCAGGAAAAAATGCTAAAAGTTATGGTTTCTGATGACGGGATGGGGATTCCAAAGGAGAACGTAACGAAAATATTTGATCGTTTCTATCGAGTCGATCGAGCGCGCTCTCGTGCAATGGGCGGTACCGGTTTGGGGCTTGCTATTGCAAAAGAAATGATTGAAGCCCATGGCGGTAAAATTTGGGCAGAGAGTGAGGAAGGCGTAGGAACAACTATATTCTTCACCTTGCCATTTGAATTAGATGAGGCGGGTGATTGGGAGTGAAACATGTTGAACAAATCAAATCATTTGTCCTGTTTCTCCTTGTCTCATTAAGTCTGATGCTTACATTTTCAATTTGGACGTATACACCTGATTATCAAAAGATTGAAGATTCGCAGGTGGACCCCATTACGGTGGGCAAGAAAAAGGAACCTCATGAGGTGTTTAAGCCCTATCGGATTCTCTCACATGAAGAGGGGAGCTTTTTAGGAACTACGGCAACCTCTGCAGTGGATAATGTGATGGAAGCTCTTGTCGATTTAGAGGCAACGGAGCTAAGGTACATTCAAAGTAATCTATCAGAAGAAAAGATTAATAACATGATTCATGCTGACAATCAGATGACCCTCTTCTTCCCGGCAGAGGTACCGGTTAATACATTTCGTTCTGTGTTGCCATTTACACAAAATGAATTGCCTGAGGTCACATTTAGTCATCTTTTAATTGATTGGAGTAGTTTGCATCAAGCCAATGCGTTACAGCTATCGTTCATCAGTGAAGAAGAACAAACACTGTATACGACAGATGTAGCTATTAGTGAGGAAAAATTTAATGCAACCTTTATGAAGGCAATCCAAAAATCGATTCCTTATAAGGAAATTGCAAGACAAGACCAGCTTTCTTTATATGTACCCGCAAATCCAGTCGATTTGGTCCAGTACACGTATTTTATAGACGAGATTTCTCCTGAAACTTTTAAGGATGCCTTATTTAAAGATGCCAATATTGTTCAGAAAAATATTGAAAGCAACACATCCACAAAATATACAGATGGAATGGCTAGTCTAACATCTGATTCGGGCTCGAAAACGATTAAGTATGTATATCCCGCCTCAGAAAGCATTATAGAGATTAAGCCATCAGATTTAGTAGAGGATAGTTTTGAATTTATCAACGAGCATGGAGGCATAACAGGAGATTACAGATATAGTTATAGTAATGTGCCAAGGCATATTACCGAATATCAGTTATTCCTGCAAGGCCTTCCTGTTTTCAGCAGCATTACCTCTACGCGAATAGCGGTAACTTGGGGAGGAAACCAGATTTTCGAATATAAGAGACCGTACTATATGTTTGGCGTTTCAGAATCTTCTACCCATCAATTGCCATCGGGAGTGGAGATCATTAAGACACTGCAGAATTTGAAGGATATCGATGAATTGGTTTTAGGCTACTATTTAACACAGGATCCGCTAAAACCTGTCTATTCTCTTGAGCCAAGCTGGTTTGCGATTCGAGATGGCAATTGGGCACGCTTAACGACAGACTCATCAGGAGGGGCCCAGTATGGATTGGAGTAAATCGAAATCGATTTTCATCGTCGTTTTCCTGATCTTGGATGTCTTTTTATATTCGCTGTATTTAAACCGTCATACGGAAGCGCAGCAGGTTGAAAAAGAATTATTGGGAAATCAGAATATAGAGGCGCGTTTAAAAGCCGATAATATAACATATGAGGCATTGCCAACAAATATAGAAAAGGCGTCTTATATCTCTGGAAAAGTAAAAAACTTTGAAGGAGTCGACCTTAAGCTTGAAAATAGTCAAAACATCGCGGTTGATAAGAACAAGCTGGTTGTGACTTTACGAAATCCTGTAGAAATCAAGAATATAGAAGAAGCGTCGTCCTATAATGACTTTTTAAAATTGAATGTGATCGAGGGTGCTTCCTATACACTGTGGGAAATTGATAAGTTGGGGAAAAAGGCTACCTTTTTTCAGACAGTGAATACAAGGACACTTTACTACATTCTGAATGGTCTTGTAACAGTCTATTGGAATGACAAGAACGAGATTGTTAAGTACGAGCAAACTCTATTAGAAGATATAGAAGCTTACGAGGAAGAAAAAGCATTAACGACGCCTCTAAAAGCAATCCAAACCCTTTATAATAAAGGCCTCATCTTACCAAATTCAGCAATTACCAAAATTAATTTAGGGTACTCAACCTTAGTGCAATTTACTGAAACACAAGTATTTGTACCTACATGGGAAATTCGTGTGAAATCGGAAAATGAAATTGAAGAAGAATTCTTTGTTAATGCCGTGCAAGGGGGCGTGCTGGATCTAACTTTAGATGCAACCATGGTTGAAGAAGTGGAAGAAGCGGTAGAAGATGCGATTACAGCAGATAAAGAAATAAACCTAGATAAAGAGATTGAAAAAGGTAGGGAGTAAAAGCATATGCGATTTAGCGTTTTAGCAAGTGGAAGTACTGGAAATGCCATCTATGTTGAAAATGATGAACATGCATTTTTAGTCGATGCCGGCTTAACGGGTAAAAAAATGGAGCAGCTGTTTGCTAAAATTGATCGTGATATGAAAAAATTATCAGGAATTTTAGTAACACACGAGCATAGCGACCATATTAAAGGAATCGGTGTGGTAGCACGAAAATACAATGTCCCAATTTATGCAAATGAAAAAACATGGCAGGCAATGGATGGACTTATTGGCAATATCTCTTCAGAGCAGCGTTTTGTTTTTAATATGGAAACCGTTCAATCCTTTGGTTCAATCGATATTGAATCCTTTGCGGTTTCCCACGATGCAGCGGATCCCATGTTTTACGCCTTCCATGAGAATGACAGAAAGCTTGTTGTCATCACTGACACAGGCTATGTCAGCGATCGCATGAAGGGGATTATCCGAGGGGCGGATTCCTTTGTATTTGAAAGCAACCATGATATCGGGATGCTTCAAATGGGACGTTATCCATGGTCAGTTAAACGCCGTATTTTAAGTGATGTTGGACATGTTTCCAACGAAGATGCAGCTGTTGCAATGAGTGAAGTGGTGTTTGAAAAACCAACTCAAATTTATCTATCTCACTTGAGCAAGGATAATAACATGAAAGATTTAGCACGGATGAGCGTTACACAGACATTACAATCCTGCGGTATTATCGCAGGTGAATTTGTACACATCCACGATACTGATGCAGAAGAACCAACTTTACTGGTAACTGTTTAATTTGATAGAAGATAGGACAAAAATTTCTTTTGTCCTATCTTCTTTTTTAATTTTGTTTTATTTCATTTTCATGTAATTTTAATGTTCAGATTGTATCATAATGACAACAAGAGAACGAAAGGATTGAGATAATGAGTTACTTTAACGATGATGAAAATAAAAATCAAGAACATAACGAATCAATGAATTCATATTCCCCACTTCAAGAACGTTTAAAACGTGAGCAAGAAGAAGACAATAAACGTCGCTCTAAAAAAAGCGGCGGCAGTAAAGCGGGCTATTTTATCAGTGGGCTTGCAGGTGTGATTATCGGAGCGTTATTAATCTGGTTACTTGTGCCATCTATGACTAACCAGCTGCCAAGCCAGTCAACAAGCAAGAATAATAGCACTGATTCAGAATCAACAATCACACAGACTGCAACTGAAGTGACAACAGATATTACAGCAGCTGTTGAGAACGTGTCAGATGCCGTAGTGGGCATTACGAATATTCAAGAGGTTAATGATTTCTGGAATCAGCAATCACAAACTGCAGAAGCTGGCAGTGGTTCTGGTGTGATTTATAAGATTGAAAATGATTTAGCTTACGTCATCACAAACTATCATGTAGTGGAAGGTGCAAAACAGCTGGAGGTGACTTTGGCAGATGGCACAAAAGAAGAAGCGAAATTAGTCGGCAGCGATATTTGGACAGATTTAGCCGTTGTTTCAATCAGCAGCAAAAATGTAAAAACTGTTGCCAAGTTTGGTGACTCAGATGTATTAAAGCAAGGTGAAACAGTGATTGCAATTGGGAATCCACTTGGTTTAGATTTCTATGGTTCGGTAACTACAGGAGTGATTTCTGGTACAGACCGAGCTGTTCCTGTGGACTTAAACGCAGATGGCTCTGAAGACTGGGAAACAGAAGTACTGCAAACAGATGCAGCCATTAACCCAGGGAACAGTGGTGGTGCATTGATCAACATTGCTGGAGAATTAGTCGGCATCAACTCCATGAAAATTGCTGAAGCGACTGTTGAGGGCTTAGGCTTCTCGATTCCGATTAATACCGTAATTCCAATTGTTGAAGAGTTAGAGAAAAATGGTGAAGTGAAACGCCCGACAATGGGAATTGGCTTATTAGATTTAACGGATGTCCCTGCATTCTATCAACAGCAAACATTAAAATTACCTCAAGAGGTTACAACAGGTGTGGTCGTTTCTGAAGTGGTAGAAGGTTCTGCTGCAGCTAATGCAGGCGTTCAGCAATATGATGTCATTGTAGAAATGGGCGGACAAAAAGTGGAGAATTCCATTGATCTTCGTCAATACTTATATAACGAAACAAATGTTGGCGATAATTTAACAATCAAAGTATACCGTCAAGGGGAACTAGTCGAGTTAAATTTAACACTAACAGAAGGTTCAACAATTTAAAAAGAGCATTTAATAGTGAAATTGTGGATAACTTTTGAAAAAATATGCACAGTGAGTAGTGGAAGAAAAGCCTTTTCTTCCCTACTCTTTTTTTGTTTGTTACAATGGATTGTGGATAACATAGTATAAACTGTGAATAAGTTTGTTAAAATTTCTGAAAATAAGGAGGCGCCAAATAATGAAAGCATATAGCTGTGAAACCCATATAGATCATGCTCTAGACATGTTCGTAGCAGAGACAAAAGAGTTCCCAATTATGGATAAACTATCGGATGAAGAGAAGTTATCCACAAAATGTTCCTACTGTGAAGAGCTTGCAACATATATTGTATCAAGTAAATAACTTTACACAATATATAGAACGGTAATGTGGATATGTGTATAACTTTTGTGGATAAGTTGTTTGTAAATAGATTGTAAAGGTGGATAAATTGTTTGTATTTAAATTTTCTAACAAAATAGAAAAATGGAACCCTAGTTGTGGCCAAAGCTGAAGCGTCTTTTATAACGAATTAGCAAGTGGGCATGGGATGTTGGAAAATGGAATGATGAATGGATTGTAAAGGTGGAGCTACTGTGAATATCACGATCATCTCGGTCGGAAAGTTAAAAGAGAAGTATTTAAAGATGGGTATAGAGGAATATGTGAAACGCTTAGGTGGCTACGCCAAAGTAGAACTGGTGGAAGTGCCCGATGAAAAAGCCCCCGAACAACTAAGCGAGGCTGAAATGGAAATCGTCAAACGCAAAGAAGGCGAACGAATCCTAGCCAAAATCAATGACGGCATGCATGTCATTGCCTTAGCTATCGATGGGAAAATGAAATCTTCAGAAGCGATGGCCCAAGACCTTGAATCATTAATGACATACGGCACAAGCAAGGTTGCCTTTGTCATTGGCGGCTCACTAGGCCTCCATGACGAAGTATTAAAACGCGCGGACGAAAAATTAAGCTTCGGCAAAATGACCCTCCCCCACCAGCTCATGAAGCTCGTGCTGGTCGAGCAAATTTACCGGAGTTTTAGGATTATTAAGGGAGAACCGTATCATAAGTAAGTAAGGTTTTCAGAAACAAAACAGCACTTTCTAATTTGATAAGGGTGCTGTTTTGTTATTTTATATCTATTAATTCAACTCGGATTTCCTTTCCCATCCCGGGGTCTTCACCCTCTCCCTATTTCCTACTAAAATCAAAACACGCCAAAAGTTACTATGAAATAGTATTTCGAATTGTTAAAATATTAGTAACATCATGAATTAGCTTCAATTGAATCCTATGAGGAGGGAAGAAAATGGAGCGTAAAGTGAGATTGATTCCATATGAAGTAGTAGAAGA
>Ga0182745_1002000_pt1 | contig 18841 bp, 15 predicted proteins | sample eDN3rd30CKraftBY_FD_128523 | JGI IMG/M metagenome (GOLD analysis project Ga0182745, IMG submission 128523) | Enriched backyard soil microbial communities from Emeryville, California, USA - eDNA 3rd pass 30_C Kraft BY (version 2) (version 2) | ecosystem: Environmental > Terrestrial > Soil >...
CCAGCACGTTGTAACAGTTTCTTCTGTATACCAAGGTGTATCAAACGCAACACATTCACCAAAGCCAATTGTTCCTGATTCATCTGTTGCTTGAAGTAATAAAAACTCTTTATCTTCAAATGATCCAAAACTAGTAGTAAAAGGATGTTTTAAGCGCATTTTTAAATGTCGTATTGTAATATCGGTCACTTTCATATTAAATTTGCCCCTTTAAATATAGATATGTTTTCTTTTTATACAAATACATAGTATGTATGTTTTTTGGTCTTTTTATCATTGTACTGCAATAAGCAATAAATTTAGTTACAATTGCAAACCGATATTCTTGCTACCCCTTAATATAGTGATAAAATAATAGAATAATTAAAAAATTGAAGAAATAGGATATTATCTATAAAGGAGTTGTTATATGTCAAAGCAACACATTGGGGTGTTAACAGGTGGAATTTTGTTTCTAGTTGTCGCTATGGGGATTAGTCGCTTTGCTTTTACACCAATTCTGCCATTTATGCGAATTGATGAGGGGTTATCTTTTGAACTAGGCGGTTACTTAGCTTCTAGTAACTATATCGGATACTTCGTCGGAGCACTTGGTGCAGGATTCATTTACCGAAATAAAAAAAATATTTTACTTTTAAATGTTCTAATTAATGTCTTATCAATTCTAATCATGGGCATTACTCATTCCTATGTGATCTGGATTATATTACGATTTATTGCAGGAGCTACGGGCGGCTTTATTTTCGTTTTAACGTCTAGTATTATTATGGACTATTTAGCTTCCCATCAATTGAGTCGTTGGTCTGGTTATGTATTTTCAGGCATTGGCCTTGGAATTGCTATTTCGGGATTACTTGTTCCATTTATTGAAGCTTCATTTTCATGGGAGGGGACATGGATTGGTCTGGGAATATTATCATCATTGTTCTTATTCACAACAATGACTCTTTGGAAGAAAATAATTATTCGTGATGGAGAAAAGGTTGAGAAAACTAGAGAAACTAAGATCTTTAAAGGATTTATGCCATGGTTAGTGATTGCATATGGACTTGAAGGGTTAGGCTACATTATTACAGGAACGTTTTTAGTCGATATTATTTACAATATTGAAAGTTTAAGACCATTTGCAAGTTTCAGTTGGGTCATTGCAGGAATTGCTGCAACACCAGCCGCACCAATATGGATGGCAATGATTTCAAAAATGTCTACCGTAAAAGTTTTAACAATTGCATACATACTTCAAATCATTGGAATTCTCCTGCCAGTATTTTCACAAACTGCTTGGAGTGTATTGCTATCCGCATTACTTTTTGGATTCACTTTTGTTGGAATTGTATCACTATCAACAGCTTATGCAAGAGAACTATTTCCAAAGCAAAGTGGAGCAGTCGTTTCCGTATTAACTACAGCCTACGCATTTGGGCAAATTATTGGACCAATTTTAGCAAGTGGATTTGAATCAATGTTTAATAGCTTTAAAGCACCATTAACGTTTGCTGGCTTGATTGTTATTTTTGCACTTGCAACCTTACTGTTTGGAAAGCTCTTTAGTGATCGACAGCAAAATTCCTCAATTACCACAGAACTTCAAAATGAGAGAATATGAAATGCAGTTGCTTTTTTTAAGCAACTGCATTTTTTACTTTTCACACTAACCTATACAAACCTCTATCCACTTTTCTAATTTACTAAATTAAAAATAGACAAATACCTCATATACGCCTGTTAGACATTAGCATATTTTTTATTACAATGGCTAATCGTCTATTCAATCAATCTATTATGCGAATATGATGTTACGAAAAGGAGGTGAAGAAATGAGTTCTAGTAATTATCCAAATCACCATGAACCTACATTCTGTCCTTCGTGCGGAAAGAGAAAAACAGATTACACTAGTAACGTAGAAGAAAAATTTACAAAGCAACATTTTGAACCATCTAGTTATAAGAATGACCATCATTCTATTAAACAGTTATTAAATTTGTTGATTGCATTATTAAGCAAATTTGAATTTGATAAAGAACCAAAATCCCCTCATCATGAATGCAAATGTAAAGAGAAGCATGACAAAGATAAATACGACTGGTGGAAGCACGACAATAAATACGATGATTCTAGTAGTTGTGAGTGCAAATGTAATAAACATCATGACTGGAAAGAACATGATAAAAAGCACGAAAAACCTGAGTGCAAATGTAATAAACATCACGATAAAGAACATCATGACTGGAAAGAACATAATAAAAAACATGACAAACCTGAGTGTAAATGTATGAAAAAACATGATGAATACGAGGAAATGGATCACCTTATTAAATTTAAACCAAATTATCCTTTAACATCAAAACATCATGAAGATTATTCTTCTAGCTTCCAGTTTCAACACCATAAAGAAGAGAAGCATTACAAACCATGCAAATGCCACGAAGGTAAAAAACACCATATAGAATTAGAATCCTCTTCAGAGGAAATGCATAAAAATAGCTATGAAATGCCAGACAACATCTGGTTAGGAGAATTAATGTCCGTACTTTACAAACACAATCTTTTAAATCTAGAGCCACTATTCGATAAAGTACACAACAAAAAGGAACAGCATAACAAACCTTGTTGCAAATGCTGTCATGAGAAACATGACGAAAAACACGAATATTCAAAGGAATATTACTTTAATGGGATGCCTTTAAAGAAAATTAAAAGAAAACATCCGTTTAAATAAGATATGTATTTCCTTTAGGCTTAAATTGTTTACTACCACATAAACCATATAAAATTCCCCCTCTATCGGGATACTTATTAGACCACCTCCGCTAATAGGTATCCTTTTACCTGTTTCATTAGTGGATTAGTGCCTTGAATGATAATAAGGATTACGGTTAATTTAAAAATACATAAACTGAGTTTAAGGAGAAGAATCATGCAATCGCGAAACTCAAAAGTAACCATAGTTCTTTTACTTTCTAATGTATTTGTTGCTTTTGTTGGTATTGGGTTAGTAATTCCTGTACTACCTACCATTATGAATGAGATGAATATTAATGGTGCTGTTGTTGGAAATATGGTAGCTGCCTTTGCTATAGCTCAGCTAATCGCTTCTCCATTTACTGGCAAGTGGACAGACCGAATTGGCCGAAAACCAATGATTCTTTTAGGGTTATTGATTTTCAGTCTATCCGAACTTTTATTTGGGATTGGACAAACTGTCGAACTTTTATTTATATCAAGAACTCTTGGTGGAATAAGTAGTGCACTTATTATGCCTGCAGTTACTGCTTTTATTGCAGATATTACATCCGAATACACTCGGCCAAAAATATTGGGATATATGTCAGCTGCTATTAACTCTGGATTTATCATTGGTCCTGGAATTGGTGGATTATTAGCAGGATTAGGAACAAGAGCTCCCTTCTTTGCAGCATCAGCGCTTGCTGCAATTGCGTTTATTATTTCATTTTTCCTTTTAAAAGAACCAGAACAATTACAAGCTGAACAAACTGATGGAGAAAAAAAGGTTGGGCCAAAACAAATTTTTGCACAGTTGTACTTCATTCCCCTTCTCTTACTTTTCACTTCGACATTTGGTTTAGCAGCGTTTGAATCATTATTTAGCTTATTTGTTGACCATAAATTTCATTTCACACCATTTGATATTGCGATAATTGTTACTGGTGGTGGATTAGTCGGAGCAATTGCACAAGTATTATTCTTTGATCGATTAGCAAGAAAGCTTGGAGAGATAATTCTTGTTCGATATTGTTTTATTTTATCTGCCTTTCTTGTCTATGTAATGACGTTTGTAGAAAGTTACTTTGCTGTCGTCATCACTTCATGTATTTTGTTTGTAGGATTTGATTTAATAATTCCAGCTATTACCTCCTACTTATCCAAAAACGCCGCAGGAAATGAACAAGGCTTTGTTGGTGGTATGAATTCTGCATTCACTAGCCTTGGAAATATTTTTGGTCCTATTGTGGGAGGAATACTATTCGATATTAATATCCATTATCCTTATTTATTTGCAACAGCCGTTATGATATTAAGTATTGCTATTACATTTGTTTGGAAAAAGCCATGTAATATCGTTAAAAACTAAAACGATTCCTTAGGTTAATTAGCCAAAGGAATCGTTCGTTTTTTTACTTGTTTTTCTTCTTAAATATTTTAGTTAGTCCCGTAGAGCCGCCCATAACTGCAGGCATAAAGATTGGTAACATAACGATACTTAACAATACTAACCCTACAATTACAAATACAGCAACTTGCATTAATGTTAATATGCCAGATGGTATTAAAGCAGCAAAAGTACCACCTAAAATTAATGCTGCAGATAAGACAACGCCACCAATATGTTTTGCAGCCTCAATGATACCTTCTGCACCTTTTTCTTCTACTTCGCGATATCTCATCATGAGGAAGATACTGTAATCTACACCAAGGGCAACAATCATGATAAAGCTAAAGAAAGGAACATTCCAACTTAATATACTTTGACCCATGACATATTCACTTATTAACTCCGTCATACCTAAAGTTGTAAAGTAGGTTAGAATAAGGGAACCAATAATCACCACTGGTTGCCAAATTGAACGTGTAATGATGATTAATACAAGGAAGATCCCAACTAACATGATCGTAATGGTTCTTGTAAAGTCTGAACTCGACATTTGCTGTAAATCAACATTCACAACAGATTTTCCACCAAGTGCAAACTGTGCATCACTGAAGCTTAAGTTTTGAGATACGGATTTAATCTGTGCATCAACTTCTTTAATTACGCCCATTGCCTCTTTAGAATAAGGATTGACATCTAAAATAATCATCAATCTTGTTGTCTTGCGATCTTCAGACATATACATATTTAAGCTTTCCGCAAAATCTTCCCCTTCTAAAACATCTTGTGGGATATAGAAAACTTTACTTGAAGCGCCTAAACCCGTTAAATAATCTTTCGCATCTGCTAGCCCATTATTAATTTCCGTTAAGCCATTTGTGCTTTGTGACAATCCATCCTGTAAAACCGTCATCTTGTCTTGAAGTTCAGTTAACCCTGTTTGAAGTTGCTTTTGGCCGTCGCTGATTGCATTAATTCCTTTTACAAGGTCAGAGGTTTTCGTTGCAACTTGAGATGCACCATCCACGCCCGTTTGTAAACCTTGCGCTAAAGTTTCTGCTCCATTTTGAAGCTTTGTTACCCCATCTTCAATTTGTTGTAAACCTGATGTAACGCTTAGTAAAGCTTCATTTGCTTGACTAAATGATTCAACAGATAAATTATATTGTGGGGTTAATGTTGCAAGCTGTTCTATAAGGGGTGCTAAATTTTGTTGAGCACCGATTGCCGTTTGCAATGCAGTTTGAACATTTTGATCTGTTTGTAGACTTGGGTTTGATTGAATAAGTGCCGTCATCGATTGTTCAATCGCTGCATATCCATCATTCATACTTGTCAAAGCTAGATTGATTGATGTAAATAGTTGAGAAAATGAACTAAAACCTGTAGCCAGTTGGGAATAGCCAACTTGAATTTGTGATGCGGCATCATTCAATAAACCTACATTTTCTTCTATTAAACTTAAATTAGTTGCAATTTCTTCTGCACCTACTGCACCATCTTCAAAGCCACTTACAATCTGGTTAAGGGCATTACTTAATTGCCCAACACCACTTTCCATCGTTTCTGTTCCCTTTATTAAATCATTTACACTATCAAAGCTATTTTCATCGAATTTATCAAGTTCCGTTTCTGCTTCTGATAGTCCTTTATTGATAGTTCCTATACCTTCTTGTGCACTATCTAACCCGTTATTTAATGAAGAAACTTGATCATCAATATAAAGGTCTGAAATTCTCTCTCCAGTTGGACGCGTAACAGAATATACTTCTGAAACCCCTTCTACCTTTGAAATTGCATCCACTAACTGATCAATTTCTTTTAATCCTTCTTGTGTGGCAAGAGATTCATCAGCTTTTATTACCAAATTGGTAGGAGATGAAAATCCTGCAGAAAAGTGATTTTCAATAACAGTGATTGCTTGTTTTGATTTATATTTATCGCTAATTTCCACTAAATCATTGTAATTTAATTCACCTGAATATTTGATGATAAAAGGTACTGAGATTACTGCAATCATAACTAATGCAACAATTGGTCTGAAGAATGAATGCTTCGATAAGAAATGCCAAAGCTTATTTTCGGAATGGCCATTAATGGCTTTTGCTGGCCAAAACATTTTAATACCAAATACAGCCATGAAAAACGGATTTAACGTAATTAATACAATTAAAAGTACTGCTACACCTATTGCTACCGCTGAAGTTGCTTGATATAAACTAAACTCTGCTAAATAAAGCGCCATAAAACCAATAAACACAGCAATCCCACTATAAATTACTGTACGACCAGCTGTTCGATAGGTTTCCGTAATTGCCTTTAAAATATGTCCTTGTTTACCAAGCTCCTCTTTAAAGCGTGTGTACAACAGAATATTATAATCTGTACCGATTCCAAATAAGATGACGATTAAGAATACTTGGGTAAAGTTTGAAAATGGAAAATTAAAACGATCAACTAATTGCGTCACAATTCCAAGTGAGACTATATAAGAAACCCCTACTGTAATTAATGAAATAATAGGCACGACAGGAGATCTGAATACTAATACTAAAACAATTAGGATAAAGATAATTGCAATAATTTCCGTTTTTTGAATCCCCTCTTGTGAGGATTTTGCAAAGTCATCTAGGACAATATCTGTACCTGTTAAATAAGAGTCGACTGAATCTAATGATGTGTATTCTTCTAAACTTTGCGCAACTTCTTCGACTGTTCCTTTTTGTTCATCTACTGATATTTGAGTTAGGATTGTCGTTCCATCCTCAGCAACTAACTGTTTCTCTGTCTCCTCACTATCTGTATGAGCAAGAATATTCGTAATACCTAAGGAATCACTTTTTTGTCTTACTGTTTCTATCGCTTTTTCAATGTCTTCCTTTTGAGTTTCACTTAAGGCTTTTTCGTTTCCACTATTAAAAACAGCGATAAACTGATAGGTTTGAGTACCCTCCTCTTCCATCTCCGTTAACAATTTTGATGCTACTTGGCTTTGCATGTATGAGGGAATTTCTGTCTGCCCTTTTTCACGCACAAGTGTATCTAAATTCGGCATTGTCACAATCATTAAAATGGAGACAAGTACCCAAAAAATAAATGACACTGTCCGTACATTTAGCCAATTTCTCACTTTCATCACCTAGTTCCTTTCCTAAAAATAGGTTATATTTGATGCAACTATTAATACCCTAACACTTCAAAAGCAATTAAAATATAGACAATAGGTAAGCAACTGTTTAAAAAAGCGAGGTTATAAATTGAAAAGTAGTATTGAAACAAAACGAATACTTGCTACCGCCTTAAAGGAGTTAATGAAAGTTAAATCCCTTGAGAAAATTTCTATTCGCGAATTAACAGACAAAGCTGGCGTAAATCGACAAACCTTTTATTATCACTTCGAGGATATTTATGAGCTATTAAAATGGACATTCCAACAGGAAGCATTGCAATTATTAGCAGCTCATGAAAGTGTAGATGTGTGGCAGGAAGGGTTGTTACAATTATTTATCTATCTAGATCAAAATCGCGAAATTTCTATTTGTGCTTTAAAATCGCTTGGGCGGGGGCATTTAAAAAGGTTCTTTTATTCGGATATTCAAAACATTATTGGCCGTGTAGTATTTGAGTTTGGAGAAAAACTACAAGCCCCTAAGGATTATATGTCTTTCCTCACTCATTTTTTCACGGTTTCTCTCGGTTCACTTGTGGAAAGTTGGGTATTAGGGGAAATGGATGAATCTCCTGAAAAGATGGTCGAAATGATTGATTTATTCATTCAAGATCAACTTCGTGGCGCTAAACAACGGATTGAAAGCAGAGGGTGAGGGTGGGACAAGGTTATACTCTAAAAGAAGTGAAGTTTAGATATGATAATAAAATGCTCTCTTACTATTAGGAAGTCGTTCGTTGGAGAGGCAGGCTGAGACTCCTGCAGGATAAAAGAGCAAATCGAGACCTCGCATAGTTTACTAGTGAGGGCACGAGGGTCGCTGCGGAAAGCGAAGCCTGCATCGGAAACGAACGTCACATGATCATAAGAGTACAATCTACAATGAAAAATGCTTTATTTTTTTCTATTATCACCTTTTCTTTAAATGGATCGATACTTCTTTAAGCTTACGATATTTAGGATTATAAAGACGACGGCAAAACAAAGTAATACTAGTAAATCAAAAGTAATGTCGCTAAAGGTAAACCCTTTATACATGACACCATTTAGCGCATCCGAGGCATAATAGAGAGGCATAATTTTCCCCAATTGTTGTAGCCACTCTGCCATCCCTTCAATAGGGAATATACCCGAAAAGAAAACTTGAGGAACAATAACTAACGGAATAAATTGCACCATCTGAAATTCTGAAGATGCAAAGCTAGATAGTAACGTTCCGAGTGACAAAGCAACAAATGCAACTAATATATTAATAAGTAAGACTAGCCAAATAGATCCTTCTAAAACGATATTTAAAACATTTACGGAATACAGTACAACAATAATCGTTTGTATTAATGCAAACAAACCATAACCGATTACATAACCAGTTACAATTTCAAATCGTTTTATCGGTGTTGCTAACAATCTTTCTAAGGTGCCACTTGTTCTTTCATTTAATAAAGCAATCCCTGCAATTAAAAATACGAAGAAGAACACAAAAAATCCAACTAGCATTGGACTAAATATATCAAAAATTTTTGTTTCCTCATCTCCATATACATACTCAGTATTAATGGAAGGATTCGCTGCCACATTTCCAACATTAAAGGTTTGAGCTAATAACACTTTTACAGATCCAGATCGTGAGGGTTGATCATTTAATAAGGAGAGAACTAACTCATCTTCCTCCATATGTAACCAACCATCCATTTTCTCCTCTGTCATTTGTTCAATAGAGTAAGTCTCTTCCTTGGATATATCAAAATCAGATTCGTCTAGTAATTCTATTACTCTATTGTTTACATCAGTAACGACGAGTGTTAAATCGCTTGCCTCTGAATCAAAAATAAAATACATAAGCGTTAATACTAGTAACGGTGCCACAAATAACAATGCTAATGTTCGTTTATCCTTTCGGAGCTGCTGTATAATTCGACTGATTAAAGCAAGTATTCGCATTACAGATCACCCCCGATTTTTAAAAACACTTCATCAAAGTTCTGTGCGTTATATTGCGCTTTTAGCTCTGTTGGTTCTCCTGTTGCAATCAATTCACCATCACGCATCATAGCTAGATAATCACACTTTTCTGCTTCATCCATAACATGAGTCGTAATTACAATGGTTTTATCCTCTTCATCTTTTAATCTCTCTAACTCATTCCATATTGATTTTTTTAGTAAGGGATCAATACCCACAGTGGGTTCATCTAAAATTAATATTTTTGGATTTTGAATCAGTGCAATCGCTAAAGATAATCTGCGCTTCATACCACCTGAATAAGATGAAACAGGTACTTTTAAAGCTTCTGTAAGTTGTACTATATTTGCTGCGTATTGAATACGATCTTTTCTTTCACTCTTTGAAAAACCAAATAACTTTGCAAAAAACTCTAGATTTTGCTCCCCTGTCAGCTCTGAATAAAGCGCATCAGATTGTGCCATGTAGCCAATTTCCCTAAGTAAAGAGGCATTTGGCACTTGTTTTCCTAATACCGTAATTTCACCTGAATCTACTTTTAACATGCCAACAATCAGTTTAATCAATGTTGTCTTCCCACAACCAGAAGGTCCTAATAGGCCAAAAATTTTCTTTTCTTCAATAAATAGCGTAGTCGGTTTAATAACATGCCTTTTTTTAAAACTTTTTGAAACATGTTGAAGGTTGATTACATTCATTATTTACAACACATCCTTACCCAATTAATAAACAACATGTTGATTGTAAGTTCATTTTAGAGTAGCATATTGGCAAATACAATAAACACATTTACAATAACTGTTAAGTGATTGGAGAGAACATATGGGAACTGTTCATGAACATATGGCACAAAAAACAAAGCATGATATTCAAAAGTGTTTTATTGACTTAGTACAAGAAGAAGGATTTCAAAATGTATCTGTAAAGAAAATTGCTGAACGTGCAGGTATTAATCGAGGTACTTTCTACTTACATTATGTGGATAAATTTGATTGTATGGAAAAAATACAAGTCCAACTATTAGATGAACTACAAGAAAAAATGAATAATATTGCCCCATCTGAAATATTTATTTCCATACAACAACGAAAAATTTATTCACCATTTTTAGGAATCTATGAATTTATACTAGATAATGCTGTTGCAATAAGAGCGATTCTTGGAAATCAAGGCGACCCTTCCTTTTCAAATAAAGTGAAGGATATTTTTAGAAACACGATTGTTGCACGCTTGGCTGAATATTCCCCTATTCTTGCTGATAAGGAATTTAATAAATATTTTTCAGCATTTTTCACCTCTGCAATTTTAGGTCTTTTTCAAGAGTGGTTGGAAGACTATGAGGGGAAAACAGTACAAGATTTAGCGGAAATTCATCATCAGATATTAAGCATGATTAGTAATATTTTTAACATTGTTACAAGGAAGCCAACCTTAAATCCACTCTCGGAGTAATACGTTAATTGGTTAACAGGATATTTTAGGAAATATGTATTTATCGAATGCCTTTCATAATTTAAAGGGTTTTTTAATTGGTAATAGAAATAAATGAATGGTGGGTATTAAAAACACTTAATCGGTTGTTGCTTCGATTTGGGTCCACACATTTTCAGATGCAAGACATTTATTAATAATAGGGAGGAATTACTTTGACTAACAAAACATCTACTAACCTAATAGAAAAAACTGAAAAATTTGGTGCACACAATTATCATCCACTACCGATCGTAGTTTCTGAAGCCGAAGGAGTTTGGGTAAAAGATCCTGAAGGCACTAAATATATGGATATGCTTTCTGCATACTCAGCAGTCAACCAAGGTCACCGTCACCCAAAAATCATTCAAGCATTAAAAGACCAAGCAGACCGTGTTACTTTAACGTCACGTGCGTTTCATAATGATCAACTTGGCCCTTGGTACGAAAAACTAACTGAATTGACGGGTAAAAACATGATTTTACCAATGAACACTGGTGCGGAAGCTGTTGAATCTGCAATTAAGGTATCTCGTCGTTGGGCTTATGAAGTAAAGGGAGTAGAAAATAATAAAGCTGAAATTATTGGTTGTAATGGCAACTTTCATGGTCGAACAATGGGGGCTGTTTCCTTATCATCCGAGTCAGAATACAAACGTGGTTTTGGTCCAATGCTTGAAGGATTTAAATTAATTCCTTATGGGGATATTGAAGCACTCAAAACAGCTATTACTCCAAATACTGCTGCATTCATCGTTGAACCAATTCAAGGTGAGGCCGGAATTGTAATACCTCCAGCAGGTTTCTTAAAAGAAGCAGAACAAATTTGTAAAGAGAATAATGTATTATTCATTACTGACGAAATTCAAACTGGACTTTCTCGTACAGGTAAACTATTTGCTCACCAATGGGATGAAGTAACTCCAGATGTCATTATCCTAGGGAAAGCACTTGGCGGTGGGGTAATGCCAATCTCTGCTGTTTGTGCTAATAGTGATATCCTTGGCGTATTAAATCCTGGTTCTCATGGATCTACTTTTGGCGGAAACCCATTAGCTTGTGCTGTATCTCTTGCTTCTTTAGAAGTAATCGAAGAGGAGAAGTTAACTGAACGATCTTTAGAATTAGGAAACTACTTCCAAGGACAATTAAGTACAATTAACAATCCCGTCATTAAAGAAGTACGTGGAAAAGGGTTGTTTATTGGTGTTGAGCTAACGGAACCTGCACGAAAATATTGTGAAGAACTAATGGGCTTAGGCCTATTATGTAAAGAAACACATGATTACGTTATACGATTTGCCCCACCTTTAGTGATTAGCAAGGAAGAACTCGATTGGGCAATAGAACAAATCAAAAAGGTTTTTGCTTAACCAAACATCTAAGAGGTTATTCGTACATTGATCGAATAACCTCTTTTTTCGTGTTTCCTACTCAAATCATTTATAGTATGTAGTAAAGAAAGGTACAAGGAGAAAGTTATCATGATTAAAACCATTTATGTTTCAGGTTACCGTGCGCATGAATTGGGCATTTTTAACGATAAGCATCCTGGCATTCAGATTATTAAAAAAGCAATTGAAAATGAGTTAAGAAAATTACTAGATGACGGCCTTGAATGGGTCATAATTAGCGGTGGTCAAGGAGTAGAAACGTGGACTGCAGAAGTTGTTATTGAACTACGAAAAGAGTTTACATTTTTAAAGTATTCCATCATCACGCCATTTTTAGAGCAAGAAAAAAATTGGAATGAGGTAAAACAACAAAAATACTCTTATATCATTGGTCAAGCAGATTTTGTTACGAGCGTAACGAAAAGGCCATATGAAGCACCTTGGCAATTTACTGAGAAAGATAAATTTATCATTCAAAATACAGATGCCCTATTATTAATTTACGATGAGGAAAATGAAGGATCCCCTAAATATTTGAAACGATTGGCCGATAAGTTTGCTGAAAATCACGATTATGAAATAATTATTGTAAATGCTTATGATCTCCAAGTTATTGCAGAAGAGATTCAACAATCTGATTGGTGACTTTAAAATATAAATCTTCTATATAAATCTCCCCTTTGACAAAATTTTCTGATAATATAAAGAAATTTTGCTATAATTGTTATAACTATTTACCTAGTAAAATTATAGAAGAGGAGTTGTTTACATGAAGGATGTCCAAATTGTATTAGAATCAAAGCCTGTTAATGTATCGCATGATACTTATAGAAGGGAATGTCGCTATACTCGTGGAATTCATATCCCTTTAAAGGACTTCGAACAAATCTTAAATGACATGCCACAGGATATTAGGTTATATTTTGAGTTTCATAATCCAGGTAAACCCATTCAGCAGGAGATACTTTTAAATGGCTATTCAGGATTAGCAAAAGCCATTGCTAACTATTATTTAGATAAAAATGGATCGATTGTATCTTCAATAAACAATGGACAAGATTTTTACGTAAAAATCATTTGATTTTGGAGTGAAATGAATTGAAAACAGGTTAAGAACACCACTTGTTCTTGTAAAGCTCTATGCTTTCTTGATCATGTGGTGTTTCGTATTTTATGAAAGAATTATTTGACGTTCTAATAAATAATGATTTTCATTATATATGAAGATAATCTTTGAGCTGTACTCCCCCAAATTATATCTCAAAGATTTTATTCTCTGTTATTATTTGTTTTGCTCTTTTTAAACAAAAAATACTCGCAATTCGCATATAAAGAACTACAACTTCAATGGTTACAATCCTTTTTACTATTATTAAGTGATTTTTTTAGGCATAATCTACATATACTTATTTTTGGGAGTTGATAGAATGGATTATCGTATTGAAAAAGATACTTTAGGTGAAGTTCGCGTTCCAGCGGATAAGATTTGGGGTGCTCAAACTCAGAGAAGTAAAGAGAATTTTCAAATTGGTAATGAAAAAATGCCAATCGAAATTATCCGTGCCTTTGCAATCTTAAAAAAAGCTGCTGCAATTACGAATAAGAAATTAGGTAAACTTTCAGAAACAAAAGCAAATGCAATTGTATCTGCTGCTGATGAAATTCTTGAAGGTAAATGGGATGATGAGTTCCCATTAGTTGTTTGGCAAACAGGTAGCGGTACACAATCTAATATGAATGTGAATGAAGTTATTGCTCACCGTGCAAATCAATTACTTGAAGCGCAAGGCTCAAAAGATCGTATTCATCCAAATGATGATGTAAATAAATCTCAAAGCTCTAACGATACATTTCCAACTGCACTCCATATTGCAGCGGTCGAAGCTGTTGAAGATTATTTACTACCTAGACTTCAAATTTTAAAAGATACATTAAAAGATAAATCTGACGCCTTTAAAGATATTATTAAAATTGGGCGCACACATTTACAAGACGCAACGCCATTAACTCTAGGGCAAGAAATTAGCGGATGGCACCATATGCTTGTAAAATCAGAAAAGATGATTCAAGTAACAACAGAATTCATAAAAGATCTTGCAATAGGTGGTACTGCTGTTGGTACAGGAATAAATGCCCATCCGAAATTCGGGGATATGGTTGCAGAAGAAATTAGCACAATCACTGGTAAAACATTTAAGTCATCTGAAAATAAATTCCATGCTCTTACTAGCCATGATGAGATCGTTACAGTGCACGGAGCATTAAAAGCTTTAGCAGCTGACTTAATGAAAATTGCAAATGACGTTCGTTGGTTAGCAAGTGGACCACGTAGTGGTATTGGAGAAATTACAATTCCTGAAAATGAACCAGGAAGTTCAATCATGCCAGGGAAAGTTAACCCTACACAATCTGAGGCAATGACGATGGTAGTAACTCAAGTTATTGGGAACGATGCTACGATCGCGTTTGCAGCTAGCCAAGGGAACTTTGAATTAAACGTATTTAAACCTGTCATCATTTATAACTTCTTACAATCAGCAAGATTACTTGCAGATGCAATGAAGTCATTCAATGACAATTGTGCGATTGGAATTGAACCGAATACTGAAGTTTTAGAGCGTAATTTAGAAAACTCATTGATGCTTGTTACTGCATTAAATCCATATATCGGATACGAAAATGCTGCTAAAATTGCTAAAAAGGCACATAAAGAAGGTACAACTTTAAAAGAAGCTGCATTAGCACTTGAATTATTAACTGAAGAACAATTTGAGCAATATATTGATCCAAGTAAGATGATCTATCCAAATGCTGAATAAATATTTATTGATGGTACTTGGAAAAACTAGATAGAACAAAAAGAGCCCTATTACGTAATTTTTCAATTACATAATAGGGTTCTATTATTTAGTAGTCGCTTTATTATTTCTTTTGAATTGTAATTGTCCAAGCCGCTTCATCAACTTGTTCAAAATTCGTTACCGTATGCCCTGCTTCTGCTGCCCAGCGAGGAATCGATTCAGTCCCTTGAGTACAATCAAAATCTACTACTAATTCATCACCAGAATTAAGCTCTTGAATTGCTTCTTGTGCTTCAATTAAAGGAAATGGACAAACCATACCTAATACTTCCAATTTTTTTATCATCACAATTTCCTCCTAATTTAGACTGCTGCTACTTGCTCTTTTAACTTCGCAGCTTTAGCTTTCTGACGTGGACGAACATAAACAAAATAAGATGCTGTCCATGTACCTAAAATCATAAAGACTAATCCAATCCAACCTTGCCAAGTCATTACTGCAGTCATCACTAAGCCATTCCCAATTGAACAACCACCTGCAAGACTAGCACCAACGCCCATTAAATTACCGCCAATAAAACTGTTTATACCAGTTTTAACATCTGGCATTCTAAAACGGAATTCTTTACTACCTTTTGCGGCAATAAATGATCCTGCAAAAATACCTAATACTAAAAAGACTCCCCAGTTAATAAACGAGTTATCTCCAGTCGTTAAATATTGAAGAATATTTGCTGAAGGCGTTGTAATTCCAAGACCAAATACACGGCCTGTTGCAGCACTTAATGGCCAAGCGATAAGTGCAATAACACCTATTAAAGCTGCTGTTGCAAACGGATTCCAACGTTTTTCAAATAATAGATGTGCTAAGCCTGTACGTTTAGCTTTCAACGATGGAATAGCAACTTTTGGTTTTGTTAATTGTTTATATAAAATGAAAGCAACAATTACTACAAATGGAATGATAATAAACCAATGATTAATGCCGAATGTATCAGCAATAGAGTTAGTTGGTAATACAGAACTTTGTTGCATTTTCTGATTAAATGGTGCTAATACACCTGATTTCATAATCGTACTCATCAACATATATCCAGCTAAAGCAATCCAACTTCCAATTAGCCCTTCACCTGCACGGTACCACGTACCAGTTGCACAGCCCCCTGCTAAAATAATACCAATCCCAAAAATAAAGGATCCGACAACAACAGAAACAATTGGTAAAGTCCCTGCGGAATATTCAAATACTCCTAAATCTATTAATAAAAAGACTCCGACACTTTGAATAGCAATAGCTACTAATAATGCATAAAATATGCGATTATTTTTAGCTAGGTACATATCACGGAATCCACCAGTTAAACAAAAACGACCTCTTTGCATGACGAAGCCTAGCAACGCACCACAAATTAATCCTGTAATAATCATATATGCCATGAGATTCTACTCCTTTAATCCTTAGTAAAAAGATATGAATATCATACATTGTTCACTCAAGGAATATCAATAGACCACAATACCTATTAATTTTCTAGGAAAAATAAGATTAACAAAAATAAATCATTTCTTACATATTACGGAAATTGCTATTGTATAATCTTATTAATTTCATTTAGTTCATATTGTTTCGATATATTCTTGATAGCATTCTAAGTAATAATGTTTGGATTTCATAAATCTGTTTTATTAGAAAGGAATAAAAAATGAGAGAATCTATTTTATGTATTGGAGAGTTATTAATAGACTTTTTCAGCAATGATACAAACGGTAGCTTGAAAGATAGTTCAATATTTCTTAAAAAAGCTGGAGGTGCACCGGCAAATGTTTGTTCTTCCATTGCAAAACTTGGTGGAAAAGCACACTTTTTAGGTAAAGTAGGCAATGATCCGTTTGGAGATTACTTGGAATCAGTATTAACATCAATTGGGGTTTCCACTGAGCTATTACTAAAGGATCCATACCTACCAACAACTCTTGCATTTGTATCATTACAAGAGGATGGACAAAGAGAGTTTGTATTTAATCGTGGCGCAGATGCCAATATCTCAATGATTGACGTTCCTTTTGAAGATCTTTCTTCCTTTAATATCATTCATTTTGGATCAGCTACAGCACTTTTGACAAATCCCTTTCAACAAACTTATAAAGAATTGTTACGGTATGCCAAAATGCAAAACCGTTATATATCCATTGACCCGAATTTTCGAACGGACTTATGGGGAGAAAATGTTGAAGGATTTAAAAGGCATATCTTTGAATGTATCCCGTATTGTGACTTCGTTAAAGTTAGTGATGAAGAGCTATATTTATTAACAAATGAAACCGATTGTAAAAAAGCCGTTCTAAATTTACACTCTCTAGGTGCAAATTGTGTTGCAGTTACTCTAGGAAAGGATGGAACCCTCCTCTCGATAAACGGCCAATCCACTATTATTCCTAGTATTTCTATTAAAGCAGTAGATACTACCGGAGCTGGTGATGCTTTTGTAGGTGCAACCTTATACCAATTAAACAAATATCAGAACCCTCACTCTATTACTTTTAAGGAATGGGAGGATATTATAGCTTTCAGTAATAAAGTAGGAGCAATTGTTTGCGAAAAAATGGGTGCAATCGAATCTCTACCTACATTAGAGGAAGTACTTTCTAGATAAAAAAAGGTGTTTCTAACTCTCGAAAGTTAGAAACACCTTATAATTATTTTACCTCAACAGTCACTGTATGCATTGGATCTACTTTTTTTGTACCAATCATATTAAACACAATATTCAATACAATTGCTGTTACAGAACCACATACTATTCCGTTAGATGTTAAGATAGAAATCCATTCAGGAAGAACCGCAAAGATATCAGGTACAAATACGACCCCAGCACCTAAACCAACTGCTACCGCTGCTACCATTGCGTTTTCGGGAGAACGGGCAATTTCTGGCGCTAACATGGTAATTCCTTGTGTTACCACCATACCAAACATCGCAAGCATTGCACCGCCAAGAACTGCAGTTGGAATAATTGTTGTTAATGCAGCTACTTTTGGTAAAAATCCAAGTAATACTAATAATGTTCCAGTGATGAAAATTACTTTACGTTCCTTTACACCAGTCATTTTTAATAAACCTACGTTTTGAGAGAATGTAGTATATGGGAATGCATTGAATATTCCACCTATAATGGATGCTAATCCTTCTGAACGATATCCTCTTGATAAATCCTTCGAATCGATTTGTTGTTTTGTAATATCACTTAATGCATAGTAAACTCCAGAAGATTCTACTAGAGAGACCATCGCTACTAGTGTCATTGTAATAATTGCACCAACATCAAATGTTGGTGTACCAAAATAGAAAGGTTGAACAATATGTAACCAACCAGCTTCAACTACTGGAGAAAAATCAATTTTGCCCATAATCGCCGCAATAACTGTCCCTATAACCAAGCCTAGTAAAATTGAGATTGAACGTATGAACCCTGTCGTAAATCGATAGATTAAAAGAATAATAACTAAAGTGACCATTGCTAATGCAATATTAATAGAAGAACCAAAGTCTTCAGCCCCTTGGCCACCCCCCATATTGTTAATAGCTACTGGAATTAAAGATATTCCGATTATCGTAACAACAGATCCTGTTACAATTGGTGGGAAAAACTTAACCAATTTACCAAAGAAACCAGAAATTAAAACGACAATTATACCAGAAGCGATAACTGCCCCATAAATAGCTCCAATTCCCTTATCTGTACCAATAGCTATAATTGGAAATACCGCTGTAAATGTACACCCTAGAACAACTGGTAATCCAATTCCGATGAACTTCCCTCTCATTACTTGCAACAATGTTGCAATACCGCACATCATGATGTCTATAGCAACTAAATATGTCATCTGTTCAGATGAAAAGCCAAGTGAACTACCTATAATAATTGGAACTAA
>Ga0182745_1002002_pt1 | contig 18836 bp, 20 predicted proteins | sample eDN3rd30CKraftBY_FD_128523 | JGI IMG/M metagenome (GOLD analysis project Ga0182745, IMG submission 128523) | Enriched backyard soil microbial communities from Emeryville, California, USA - eDNA 3rd pass 30_C Kraft BY (version 2) (version 2) | ecosystem: Environmental > Terrestrial > Soil >...
GCCGGTCGGCCTCGCCAGCATGGCGCTGATGATCGGCATCAGCGCGCTCGAACTGCTCGTCGCCGGCATCCAGGCCTATGTTTTCGCTCTGTTGACCTCGCTCTATATCAACGACGCGGTCAACCTTCACTAATCCCGTTTAAAACCAAACGATTATATCAAGGAGTTAAATTCATGGACGCACAAGCAGCGACGCTCATCGGTGCCGGTCTCGCCGCGATCGGCGCCGGCATGGCCGCGATCGGCGTGGGCAATGTTTTCGGCAGCTTCCTGGAAAGCGCGCTGCGCAATCCGGCCGCCGCCGACGGCCAGCAGGGCCGCCTGTTCATCGGCTTCGCCGCCGCCGAGCTTCTGGGCCTGCTGTCGTTCCTGATCGCGATCCTGCTGTATCTGAAGGCAGCCTGATCCGGCGCCGCGCCGATCCCGGTTCGCGGGATGGCGCGGCATCGCATCCGGGTGCGGATTCCGGTCCAGTCGTCAAGCGGAAGAAGATAGATGCCACAGATTAACCAGCTGGCTGAAAACTGGTATTTTGCCTCGCAGCTTTTCTGGCTCGCGCTGATTTTCGGCGCGGTGTTCGTGGTGATCGGTCTGGGCATGTATCCCAAGATCGAAGCGACGGTCGATGCGCGCGATCGCAAGATCGCCGACGATCTGGCGGCGGCGAAAGCGGCGCACGCTTCGGCCGACGGGCTGGAAGAACAGTATCGCCAGCAGAGCGACCTCGGCCGTGCAGCGGCGCAGGCCGCGGTGCAGGACGCCAAGGATAAGGCGGCGCGCGACGCCGAGAAGCGCCTTGCCAAGGTCGACGCCGAGCTGGCGGACAAGCTCGCGGTTGCGGAGGCTGACGTCTCCGCGGCGCGCAAGTCGGCGATGGCCGAGATCGAGGCCGTCGCGGCCGAAGCGGCGGGCGACCTGGTCGCCAAGCTTTCGGGCGTGAAAGTCGCCGCGGCAGATGCGAAGCAAGCGGTGAAGGCGGTGCTCCATGGTTGAACTCATCCTCTCCGAAGCCACAGGCGCGGCGCATGGCGGCGGTGCGGGCTTCCTGTCGTCACCGAGCTGGTGGGTCGCGCTCGCGATGACCATTTTCCTGCTCGTGCTGGTTTGGAAGAAGGCTCCCGCGGGGCTTGGTGCGATGCTCGACAAACGCATCGACGAGATCCGCAAGCAGCTCGACGAAGCCGAGCAGCTTCGCCTCGACGCCGAATCGTTGAAGGCCGAGTATGAAGCCCGGCTCGCCGACGCCACGCGCGAAGCCGAGGAAATGCGCGCGCGCGCCACCACCGAAGCCGAAGCGTTGGTCGCCAAGGCGAAGGCCGACGCGACCGCGCTGATCGCGCGCCGCAAGCAGATGGCCGAAGACCGCATCGCAGCGGCCGAAGCAGGCGCGCTCGCCGAGGTCCGCACCGCGGCCGCCAAAGCGGCGACCGATGCCGCGGCGACGCTGATCGCGGCCAAGCATGACGCCAAGGCCGACAAGGCGCTGGTCGATCAGGCAATCGCGGCGGTCTCCAAGGGCTGACCGTCCGATATTGCCGGCACGAGACGCCCGCGGATTGCCGCGGGCGTTTTGTTATGGAAGTGCCTGGCTAACGGCGAATATCGCGCACTGCCCTAGAAATTGGCCGCAGCATCGTCGAACGGATTGGCGACCTGCGTCCCGCCGGTGCGGTAGCAGACGAACTCCATCACCGCTTCGTTGATGCTGTCCGGCGCGGGCACCTTCTGCTCGTTGATCGTTTCCGACGCCTCGGTGTCGATATAGGCGCCCCTGGCGCCATAATAGCTGTACTGCAGCGTGCGGAAATAATTGCCGGTGCAGTCGAATTCCTGCCGGATCTTCACGCCCCAGATGTCGCCGTCGAGCGGCGTCGAATAGACGCTCTGGATATCGCCGATCATCTTGTTGTCGAGCGGACGCAGGCTCGAAAGATCGACATAGGTCCGGGTATTTTCGTTCCCGCCGACAAGATACCAGCTTTCGGCGGCCGCTTCGGTCGGAACGAGCGGCAACAGCGCGACGGCGGCCAACAGCAAACGCATGAGAATCCCCCACTTGATCAAGCGCCCCGCCGAACTCTGCCATAGGTGCGGGGCGGCGGGAAGAGGGCTGAACGGCGGCGCGAAGCAAAATTAATTCGGGGGTCCGACGTGACTGATATCGATCGCGCGATAGCGAAAAGCAGCGGCGCATTACCTCCGACGCTATGGCGGCCCGCATTGCCTTCGCCTACATGGGGAACATGGTTCGCCCCAATGCTCCCGACCGGTTCAACGAAGAAAAAGCCACCTATGTGATCCGCGGTAGTGGCGAGGACGGCGACAAGCCCGACCTCGAACGCGGCGCGGGGATCATTCGCGGTGTGGTGCGGAAGCTGCCCGTGCGTCCCGGCGTCTACCGCATGCTCGATGCGCGCGGCGACGTTCTCTATGTCGGGAAAGCCCGCGCCCTCAAGAACCGCGTCACCAACTACACCCAGGTCGCGCGCCTGCCGCAACGTCTCCAGCGCATGGTCGCGCAGACGCGGGCGATGGAGATCGTCACGACGAACAGCGAGGCCGAAGCGCTGCTGCTCGAGGCGCAGCTCATCAAGCGCTATCGCCCGCCCTACAATGTCCTGCTGCGCGACGACAAAAGCTTCCCCTTCATCCTGCTGCGCATGGACCACGACTTCCCGCGCGTGCAGAAGCATCGCGGCGCGCGGCGCGCCAAGGGGCGCTATTATGGGCCCTTCGCGAGCGCCGGATCGGTGAACCGCACGCTCAACGCGCTGCAAAAAACCTTCCTGCTGCGCAGCTGCACCGACAGCTTCTTCGCCAACCGGTCGCGGCCGTGCCTGCTCTACCAGATCCGCCGCTGCTCGGCGCCGTGCGTCGATCGCATCTCGAAGGAGGATTACGCCGGACTGGTCGGCGATGCCCAGGATTTCCTCGAAGGCCGCTCGACCGCGGTGCAGAAGCGGCTGGGCGACGCGATGACGCAGGCGGCCGAGGCGATGGATTATGAACTGGCCGCCGTCCTGCGCGACCGGCTCAAGTCGCTGACTTTCATCCAGGGCAGCCAGTCGGTCCACGCCGACGGGCTCGGCGACGCCGACGTCTTCGCACTCGCGGCGAAGGGTGGCCAGCTCTGCATCGCGGGCTTCTTCATCCGCGGCGGGCAGAATTGGGGGCATCGCAGCTTCTTCCCGGCGCATGTCGCGGGGGTTCCCGAGGAAGAGGTGATGGCGAGCTTCCTCATGCAATTCTACGAGGGCGTGCCGCCGCCGAAGCTGATCCTCGTCGACCGCGAACCCGCCGAATGCGCGCTGCTCGCCGAGGCGCTCGGCGAGACGGCGGGGCGCAAGGTCGAGATCGGCGTGCCGCAGCGTGGCAACCGGCGGCGCCTGCTCGAACAGGCAGTGCGCAACGCCGGCGAGGAACTCGACCGGCGGCTCGCCGAGAGCAGCAGCCAGGCGAAGCTCGGCCGCGAACTCGCCGAGCTGTTCGATCTCGACGAGCCGCCGCAGCGCATCGAAATATACGACAACAGCCATATCCAGGGCACCAATGCCTTGGGTGCCATGGTTGTCGCGGGGCCCGAGGGCTGGATCAAGGGCGCTTACCGCAAGTTCAACATCAAGCGCGCCGAGACGCGGCCCGGAGACGATTTCGCGATGATGCGCGAAGTGTTCCAGCGCCGCTTCGCACGCGCGATCGAGGAGGACCCCGAACGGACGAAGGGCGAATGGCCCGACCTGGTGCTCATCGACGGCGGCAAGGGGCAGGTGTCGGCGGTGTCGGCGGTGTTCGCCGAGCTCGGGATCGACGATCTGCCCTATGTGGGGGTCGCCAAGGGCCCCGACCGCAACGCCGGGCGCGAGACCTTTTACCTGCCCGACGGGCGCGAGTTCACGCTGCCGCCGAACAACGCCGTGCTTTTCTACATTCAGCGGCTGCGCGACGAGGCGCACCGCTTCGCGATCGGCGCGCACCGGGCGAAGCGCGCGAAGGCGATGGGAAGCTCGCCGCTCGACGAGGTGCCGGGCATCGGTCCCGCGCGCAAGAAGGCGCTGCTCATGCACTTCGGCACCGCGCGCGCGATCCGCAGCGCGAGCCTTGAGGATCTGAAACGCGCTCCGGGGGTCAGCGCGGGCGTCGCGCAGGCGGTGTATGATTTCTACAATCCGGGAAGCTGAGAGGACGAGACATGGATTTCGCAGCCGCGATGCCGCTGGCAAAGACGCTCGGCGTCACCATCGACGAAGGCACGAAGGATCGCATCGCGGGCACGCTTCCCGTGCGGCCCGACATCTGCACCGCGGGGAACATCGTCCATGGCGGCGCGATCATGGCCTTTGCCGATTGCCTCGGCGCGGTCGGCGCCTTCCTGACCTTGCCCGAAGGCGCGAGCGGCACGACGACGATCGAGAGCAAGACCAATTTCCTCGGTGGCGGGCCGGTGGGATCGGTTCTCGTCGGTGAAGCGACCCCCGTGAAGATCGGCAAGCGGCTGTCGGTCTGGCAGACGCGTATCCGCACCGAGGAGGGGACCGAGGTCGCGCTCGTCACCCAGACGCAGATGGTGCTTTGGCCAGCCTGAGCACCGAGGCGATCGTCTGCGCGGTTCGCGCGCATGGCGAGCATGGCGCGATCCTGCGCGCGCTGACGCGCGACGCCGGGCTGGTTGCCGGCTATGTCCGCGGCGGACGGTCGCGGCGGGTGCGGCCGATCCTGGTGCCGGGCAACCTCGTTGCGCTCGAACTGCGTGCGCGCACCGAGGATCAGCTCGCGGGCGCCACCGCCGAATTGTTGACGAGCCGCGCGCCGTTGCTCGCCGAACCACTACCCGCTGCGGCGATTGACTGGGTGACCAGCGTGACCGCGGCGATCCTGCCCGAGAGCCAGCCCTATCCGGTGCTCTATACGGCATTGTCGGCGGTTCTTGACGCGATCGGGGTAGCGGCGTCGGCGCGGCAATGGGCAGCCGCGCTTGCGCGATACGAACTGCTGCTGCTCGCCGAGCTCGGCTTCGGGCTCAACCTCGAGGAATGCGTCGCGACCGGATTGGAAACCGATCTCGCCTTCGTCAGCCCCAAATCGGGCGGGGCGGTGAGCGCGAGTGCGGCCGCCGGATACGAGGAGCGTCTGTTCCGCCTGCCCCCCTTTCTTCGCGGCGCGGACAGCGACCCGGCGCTGGGCGACGTGCTCGACGGGCTGGCGATCACCGGCCATTTTCTCGACCGCGATCTGATCGAAGGACGCAACCGTGACTTGCTGACAGCGAGGGAAAGATTGGTGGGCCGGCTCAAGAGGGCGGTTGCGTGACTCGCCGCCGCTCCTTAAGCGGCTCGCGAGACACGAAAGGGCGAAGCGTTGAAAATCCTGCTGCTGGCTGGCGATGGTATCGGTCCCGAGATCATGGCGGAGGCCGAAAAGGTCCTCGCGGCCCTCGCGCTGCCGGTGACGCTCGACCGTGCGCTCGTCGGGGGCGCGGCCTATGAAGCGACCGGACACCCGCTGCCGCCCGAGACGCTGACGAAGGCGAAAGCGGCCGATGCGTTGCTGTTCGGTGCGGTCGGCGACCCGCGCTTCGACAATGTCGAGCGGCACCTCCGCCCCGAACAGGCGATCCTCGGCCTGCGCGCCGAACTCGGCCTGTTCGCCAATCTGCGCCCCGCCAAGCTGTTCGCGGGACTCGAGGACAGTTCGGCGCTGCGGCCCGAGGTCGCCTCGGCGATCGACCTGCTGATCGTCCGCGAACTCAACGGCGATGTCTATTTCGGCGAGAAGGGCACCCGGACCACGGCGAGTGGCGAGCGCGAAGGCTATGACGTCATGTCGTACAGCGAAAGCGAAGTGCGGCGGATCGCCCACGTCGCGTTCAAGGCGGCGCGGGGACGGAACAAGCGGCTCTGCTCGGTCGACAAGGCGAACGTCCTCGAAACCTCGCAGCTCTGGCGCGACGTAGTGACCGAGGTCGCGGCCGACTATCCCGATGTCGCGCTCAGCCACATGTATGTCGACAATGCCGCGATGCAGCTCGTGCGCAATCCGGGGCAGTTCGACGTGGTCGTCACCGGCAATTTGTTCGGCGACATCCTGTCCGACCAGGCGTCGATGTGCGTGGGATCGATCGGACTGCTCGCATCGGCGTCGCTTGGCGCGGGCCGGTTGGGGCTGTACGAGCCGATCCACGGCAGCGCGCCCGACATCGCGGGGAAGGGGATCGCCAACCCGCTCGCAATGATCCTGTCGCTCGCGATGCTGCTCCGCCATTCGGGCGGCGACGAGGCGAGCGCGGCGCGGATCGAGGCGGCGGTCGCGGCGGTATTGGCGGACGGATGCCGGGGCGCCGACCTTGGCGGTGACATGACGACGACCGCGCTCGGCGATGCGGTGGTCGCGGCCCTGAACGGATAGGCGGACGGAAACGATGAAGAAGAAGACGGGTTTCGATCGCGGCACGACCAAAAACTGGCATCCCGCGACACAGGCGGTGCGCGGCGGGACGTGGCGCAGCGAGCATGGCGAGACGTCGGAGGCGCTCTTCCTGACCTCGGGCTACAGCTATGACAGCGCCGAGCAAGTCGCGGCGCGCTTCAGCGGCGATGCGCAGGGCATGACCTATTCGCGTCTGCAGAACCCGACCGTCCAGATGCTCGAAGAGCGGATCGCGCTGATCGAAGGCGCCGAGGCGTGCCGGGTGCAGGCGAGCGGCATGGCGGCGATGACCACCGCGCTGCTCTGCCAGCTTTCCGCCGGCGATCATATCGTCGCGGCGAAGGCAGCCTTCGGGTCGTGCCGCTGGCTCGTCGATACGCTCTGCCCGCGCTTCGGGATCGAATCGACCGTCGTCGACGGCCGCGACAACGACGCATGGGAAAAGGCGATCCGGCCCAACACCAAGGTCTTCTTCTTCGAGACCCCGGCCAACCCGACGCTCGACATCGTCGACATGGGGCATGTCTGCGGCCTCGCCCGCTCCCACGGAATCACCAGTGTCGTCGACAATGCCTTTGCGACCGCCGTGCTCCAGCGCCCGGTCGATTTCGGCGCCGATGTCGTCGCTTATTCGGCGACCAAGCTGATGGACGGACAGGGCCGCGTTCTCGCCGGCGCGGTGTGCGGAACCGGGAAATTCATCAACGACGTGCTGCTGCCCTTCCAGCGCAACACCGGCCCCAATCTGTCGCCGTTCAACGCCTGGGTCGTGCTGAAGGGCCTCGAAACGCTCGACCTGCGCGCGCGGCGCCAGTCGGAGAATGCGCTCGCGGTCGGCAAGGCGATTGAGGGGCGCGTTTCGCGCATGCTCCACCCGGGGCTCGCCAGCCACCCGCAGCACGAGCTCGCGATGCGCCAGATGGAGGCGTGCGGGCCGATCTTCGCCTTCGAGCTGCCCGGCGGCAGCGCTCAGGCGATGGCCTTCCTCAACGCGCTCGAACTGGTCGACATCAGCAACAATATCGGCGACGCACGCAGCCTCTGCTGCCATCCATGGACGACCACCCACTATGGCGTCAGCCCCGACGTGCGGCACGACATGGGGGTCGACGAAGGCCTGCTGCGCATCAACATCGGGCTCGAGGATGTGCGCGATGTCATCGCCGACCTGGAGCAGGCATTGACCAAGGTCGGGCTATAGGCGACGCTGTGGAGACGATGATCGACTCCTTCTTCCCCTTCGCGGCGACCACCGGGCCCGTCACGGTGCGCGTGTCGGTCAGCTATCTGCCCGAACAGTCGCACCCGGCGCTCGGGCGCTGGTTCTGGGCCTATCACGTCCGGATCGAGAATCAGGGCGAAACGGCGGTGCAGCTGATCAGCCGGCATTGGCGGATCAGCGATGGTCAGGGCCAGGTCAGCGAAGTCGAAGGCGAGGGGGTCGTCGGCGAACAGCCGCTGATCGCGCCCGGCGGCGCCTTCGACTATGTCTCGGGCTGTCCGCTGCCCACCCCCGAAGGGTCGATGGTCGGCAGCTATATGATGGAAGTCGGCGACGGGTCGCAGATGCTCGTCGCCATTCCGCATTTCCCGCTCGTGGCGCCGGCGACCGCGTCGTGAAGCGCACCCATCTTCCGCTCAACGCGCTGCGCGTGTTCGATGCCGCCGCCCGCCACCTCAGCTTCACGCGCGCCGCCGACGAGCTGGCGGTGACCCCCGCCGCGGTCGGGCAACAGATCCGCGCGCTCGAGGACATGCTCGGCGTCGTCCTGTTCCGGCGTACCCCCAAGGGGCTCGAGCTGACGGGCGAGGCTAATGCTGGGCTCGACGCGCTGCGTCAGGGTTTCCTGCAGTTCGAGGAATCGGTGCGCGCGATGCAGGCGGGGCAGTCGTCGCAGTCGCTGACGATCGCCGCGCCGCGCGACCTGACCGCCAAATGGCTCGCGCCGCGCCTCGCGCGCTACAGCCAGCAGGCGCCCGACGTGCGCTTCACGCTTGTTTCGGCCGACGGCGGGATCGACTTCACCGAGGCGAACCTCGACCTCGCGATCTTCTGGACCGACGGCTCGGGCGAGCATGAGGGTGTCGCGCTCGCCGAAGCGGCGATGGTCACCGTCGCGGGCCCGGGAAGCGACAGCGAGACGCGCATCGCCTGGCCCGGCTGCCCGGTCGAGGAGGGCGAACCCGCGTTGCGGCTCGGCGATGCCGGGCTGGCGATCGATGCCGCCGCCAACGGGCTCGGGCAGGCCAATGTCCCCGCGATGTTGGCCGAGGCCGATATCGCCGCCGGGCGCGTGCGCGTCGTGCGCGAACCCTTTGCCGCAAAGCGCGGCTATTGGCTGGTCGCCCCGACGCCGCAGTGGCGGCAGGCGAAGGTCAAGGCGCTGGTCGCGGCGCTGACGGCCTAATTTTTCCTCGCACAAAGCCACGAAGCCACAAAGAGAGTCCCCAATACCGTTCGCCCTGAGCTTGTCGAAGGGCCGTTCTTCCCTTTGATGGTGAAAAGAACGGTGCTTCGACAGGCTCAGCACAAACGGAGGAAGAGAGGTCTCTTTGTGGCTTCGTGGCTTTGTGCGAGTCAAAAAGCTCTATTTCGCCGCCAGCGCCAGCAGGCGTGTCACCATCCCGCTCAGCGTCTCCGCCGCGACATCGGCATCGGGATTGTTCCAGCTCGCGGTGACGACGAACCATTTCCCGTCGGACTTGCGCTGCCCGAGCAGGCTCATCGACAGTACGCCGAGTTCGGAGCCGCCCTTGTAGCCGAGATAGCGCCAGTCGGTCGACGCGGCGGGGCCGACCCCGTTGTTGATCGCCATCGCCGCCATCGCCTGCGGATCGTTTCGCGCCTTGAGGTCTCCGAACGCCCGCGCCAGATCGTTCGGCGTCGCGAACCATTCGAGGCTGTCGATGAAGCGCGGCTTGCCGCCGAAGCTGACCCCGTCGACATTGGCGAGCACCAACCGATCCGCGTTCGTATCGATCAGCCGCCGCTGCGCCGCGTCGTCGCCCGCGACGAACTGGGTGCGCAAGTCGGCGAAATTATTGCCCTTGAGCGCGAACGCCTCGACCGTGGTCAGAAAGGGGATGTTGCGCGACGGATCGCTGTGCCCCGCCGCGCGCATCCGCGCCTCGATCGCCTCGCGCCCGAGCAGGTGGATCAGCGTATCGGTCGCGCCATTGTCGCTGACCGAGATCATCCAGTTGGCGAGCGTCTGCAGCGTGACGGGCATATCCTTCGGCCAGTTCGCCGTCGCCGCCGAAGAGAAGCTGAGGTGCGCGAGCGGGACGACGTCGGACCATTTGCGCTGGCCCGCCGCCACCTCGGCCGCGAGCTCGTCGAGGATATAGAGCTTGAACGTCGATCCGATCGCGAACTGCCGGTCGGCATTCGTGGCGGCGAGCGGCCTGATCGCCTGGCCGTCGAGTTCGGCCACGAGGAAACCGGTCGTGCCCGGCAGCGCTGCCATTTCGCCGGCGACGCGGTCGAAGCTGTCGTCGGCCATGACGACGTTCTGGATGCGTAGGCCCTCAACGCGCCAATCGGTTCCCGCCCCCACGGCGAGCGCAATCGTGCCGACACCCTTTTCGAAGCGCAGTTTCACCGTGCCTTGTCGGCCATCGGTCGAGCTGGCCGATTCGAGCGCCACAGGCTGACCATATTGCGCGATCAGATTGGCGGTGATCGTCTTGAACTGCGCTTCGGGCACCGCCTGCTGGAACGAGAGGGTGAAATATTCGGCATAGGCGATCTTTCCGGTGAGCAGGTCGACGAGCTGCGCCGCGCGCATGTCGAACGCCGTTTCGCCCGCCTTTGCGGTCTCCGGCGTGGGCTGCGCCCATGCGGAAGCCGGAATTTGGGTCCCCGCGGCTGCGAGCAGGATCGCCGTCGGAAAGCGGGGCATCAGCTATCTCCTTTGGAAGAGAGGGTGTCGTCGATCAGCGCGATCTGGTCGCGCAGCATGGCGGCGGCACGCCGGTTGAGCAACCAGATGCCGAGAAACACCAGAGCGTGGATCGCTGCCAGCGCCGCGAAGCCGAGCGGCGAGAGGGACGCGACGAACGCAATCCCCGTCAGAAAGACAGCGAGTCCGGGGATCAGCGGCGCCAGATACCAGCGTCCGACCCGTGCCAGCATATGTTCCTCGGTGACGAGGCGGGTGCGGTAATAGGTCCGGACGTCGGCCGCTTCGGCATCGGGATCGGATCGCGAGCTACGGCGTGCGAGTTGCCAGCCGACGAAAAGCGCGCCGGCGATAACAAGCAGACTGCCGGTCTTGAGCCAATATCCGGGCAGGAGGATCGCATAGAGGCCGAACACCGCCGCCACGATGCCGATCGCGATATATTCGCGGCGGTTGCGGCGCGCGACGCCATCGCCCAACCTGCCGGCGCGGCGTTTGATCTCGGCAAGCGACAAAGGCGCGATTTCGGCAGCACCGCTCTGCCACAGCGCGTGCAGGCTCCGGTCGTCGGGCGGGCTCATACAGGCTCTCCTTCGCGCGCGAAGCGGCGCGTCAGCATGGATTTGAAGCGGTGGATCCGGGTCGTCACCATATCGGGCGTAACGCCCGTGATCGTGGCGATCTCGGCGCCGGCAATGCCTTCCAGATAGAGAAGCAATATCTGGCGGTCGGGCGGATCGAGCCGTTCGACGATCGACAGGATCAGCGCCATCGCCTGGCCGCTTTCGGCAGCGTCGAAGGGGGAGGGCGCGGCATCGGCGATCTCGATGGCATCGAGGCTCGACCAGCCGGGCGCGTTGCGGCGGCGATGCGCCAGCATATGCGATGTCGCGCGATTGTGCGCTACGCGCCACACCCAAGTGCTCAGCGCGCAGCGGCCGTCGAAATGAGCGAAGCTCTGCCACAGCGCGACCTGCACATCCTGCTCGAGGTCGCGGCGGAGGTCGGGATCGGCCTCATAGCCGCGCGCCATGCGGGCGAGACCGGGACCGAAGCGCTCGATGGCTTCGGCAAAGGCGCGATCCTGTTCGCGTTCGTCCACATCGCGCTCCGGAATTTCGTGTCGCATGTTCCTTTAGTCGGCGGCGACGGAAACTTCTGACAGAGCGCGCGGAAATTTTTCCTCAGGCGTCGATCGCCGCCTCGTCGAGCGTCGCGGCGTTGGCCTGGATGAACTGGAACCGGTGCTCGGGGTGCTTGCCCATCAGCCGATCGACCAGATCCTTGACCAGATGGCGCTCCTCATACTCCTGCGGCAGCGTGACCCGCAGCATCGAGCGCGTTGCCGGGTCCATCGTCGTCTCCTTGAGCTGACCCGGATTCATCTCGCCCAGGCCCTTGAAGCGGCCGACCTCGACCTTCTTGCCCTTGAAAAGGGTCGCCTCGAGCTCGGCGCGATGCTCGTCGTCGCGGGCGTAGGCCGAGGTCGACCCGGCGGTCAGCCGATAGAGCGGCGGCTGCGCCAGATAGACATGCCCCTCGCGCACGATATCGGGCATCTCCTGAAAGAAGAAGGTCATCAGCAGGGTCGCGATATGCGCGCCGTCGACGTCGGCGTCGGTCATGATCACGATCTTCTCGTACCGCAGCCGGTCGGCGTCGCAGTCCTTGCGCATCCCGCAGCCGAGCGCGAGCGCGAGGTCGGCGATTTCCTGATTGGCGCGGATCTTGTCGGCGCTCGCGCTGGCGACGTTCAATATCTTGCCGCGGATCGGCAGGATCGCCTGCGTCTTGCGGTCGCGCGCCTGTTTGGCGCTGCCGCCGGCACTGTCGCCCTCGACGATAAACAATTCCGTGCCTTCGGGGCCGTCGTTCGCACAATCGGTGAGCTTGCCGGGCAGGCGGAGCTTGCGCGCGCTGGTCGCGGTCTTGCGCTTCACCTCGCGCTCGGCCTTGCGCTTCAGCCGCTCTTCCATCCGCTCGAGGATCAGGCCCAGCAGCGCGCGGCCGCGATCCATATTGTCGGAGAGGAAATGGTCGAAATGGTCGCGGATCGCGTTCTCGGTGAAGCGCGCGGCCTCGGGGCTCGACAGCCGGTCCTTGGTCTGGCTCTGGAACTGCGGGTCGCGGATGAACACCGACAGCATCATCTCGCCGCCGTTGAAGACATCGTCGGCGGTGATCTGCGCCGCCTTCTTCTGCCCGATCAATTCGCCGAACGCGCGCAGTCCCTTGGTCAGCGCTGCGCGCAGCCCCGCTTCGTGGGTGCCGCCGGCGGGGGTTGGGATGGTGTTGCAATACCAGCTATAGCTGCCGTCGGACCACAGCGGCCAGGCGATCGCCCATTCGGTGCGGCCCTGCCCGTCGGGGAAATCCTGCCGTCCGGTAAAGGGTTCGGCGGTCGCGCATTCGCGGCTGCCGATCTGCTCCTTCAGATGGTCGGCGAGCCCGCCGGGAAACTGGAACACCGCCTCGGCGGGGGTGTCGTCGCCGATCAGTTCGGGCGCGCATTTCCAGCGGATTTCAACCCCCGCGAACAGATAGGCCTTCGAGCGCGCCATGCGATAGAGGCGCTGCGGCTTGAAGCGGCCATGCTCGCCGAAGATTTCGGGGTCGGGGATGAAGGACACGCTCGTGCCGCGGCGGTTCGGCGTCGGGCCGAGCTCCTCGAGCCCGCCGAGCGGAGTCCCGCGCGAGAAACGCTGGCGATAGAGCTGCTTGCCGCGCGCGACCTCGATCTCGGTCTCGACCGACAACGCGTTGACGACGCTGACGCCGACCCCGTGAAGCCCGCCCGAGGTCGCATAGGCCTTGCCCTCGAACTTGCCGCCCGAATGGAGCATGGTCATGATGACCTCGAGCGCCGATTTGCCCGGGAACTTCGGATGCGGGTCAACCGGCATGCCGCGCCCGTTGTCGATCACCGTCAGCCGGTTGCCGACGTCGAGCTCGATCTCGATGCGGCTCGCATGACCCGCGACCGCCTCGTCCATGCTGTTGTCGATCACCTCGGCGGCGAGATGGTGAAGCGCGCGTTCGTCGGTGCCGCCGATATACATGCCGGGGCGGCGGCGGACCGGTTCCAGCCCTTCGAGCACCTCGATCTGCGAGGCGTTGTAGCTGTCGGCCGCCGGGGTGCTGCTGTCGAACAAATCGTGACTCATGCCATGGCTATAGGGGGTGTCGAAGGCCGCTGGCAAGGGCGGTTTTCAGCGGCTTTGCGGCCGTTTGGCGCCAGAACGGCTCGTCCCGTTTTCGGCACGGGGAGGAACTTCGGCGCAAAGGGGCGGGTTTTCCGGGAGGCTGCAAGGCCATCAAATATCGGAGTAAAACATATGAAGTTCACATCTCTCCTCATCGCCACGGCCGCCGGATCGCTCGCCGTTCCCGCCATGGCCCAGGATCGTGACACCGCGGAGGATTTCAACGGCCCCTACATCGGCGTCGTCGGCGGATACACGATGCAACCGAATGACGGCCATGAAACGCTGACGTTCGACACCGATCTCGACGGCACCTATGGCGACCCCGTCAATACCGCGGGCGGTACCAATGCCTTCTCACCCGGATTCTGTGGTGGCGGCGCCACGGGCACCGCGAACCGCGACTGCACCAATGACAAGGATGGCGCCGAATATATGGCCCGCCTCGGCTACGACAAGCGGATGGGCAATTTCGTCGTCGGCGCCGTTCTCGAAGGCGGCCGCAGCGAGGCGCGCGACCGCGTGTCGGGCTTCTCCACGACGCCTGCGAGCTACACGATGAGCCGTGAGGCCGACTGGCAGGCCGGCGCCCGCCTGCGCGCGGGCTACACCCCCGGCGGCGGCGTGCTCTTCTATGCCACCGGCGGCGGCGCCTATGCGAAGATGGACAACCGCTTCGCGACGACCAACAGCGCGAACAGCTTTGCCGACAACGGCAAGACCAACGCCTGGGGCTATTCGGCGGGCGGCGGCGCGGAAGCGATGCTGACCAGGAATGTCTCGCTGGGCCTCGAATATCTCTACACCGACCTCAACGACGATGATTACACCGTCCAGGTCGGGCAGGGCACCGCGCCCGACGCCAACCCGTTCGGCGAAGGCACCGACATCAAGCGCAGCGACCCGCATTTCCGCACCCACAGCGTGCGGGCATCGGTCAACTTCCGCTTCTGATCGATCGGAAACGACAGGGAAGGGCGCCGGATCGAAAGATCGGGCGCCCTTTCTTGTGGGGTTTGTATTGTTTGCAAATGCGTCCGTTTTCGACCGGTAGCGGCCATAGGCAGAGAGAAAGCCCCTCCCCTTCAGGGGAGGGGTTGGGGTGGGGTCTATCGGCCTTGCGCAAGGCCGATAGACCCCACCCCACTCCGACTAGGCAGCACGCTGCCAAGTCTGCGTTGCCCCTCCCCTCAAGGGGAGGGGCTAACAACGACGCAACATCCGCTCCCCACCCCAAAACGGTCGCGCGGAGGAGCTATTCCACCAATCTACTGCCCCAGCGGCGCCGCGAAGATCGCGAAATTGCCGTTGGCGCTCGCTACCAGGCGGTCGTGCTGGAACAGGCGCGCGTCGATATTGGCGATCCGCTTGCCCCGATGGAGCACCGAAGCATCGCAGGTCAGCAGGCCTTCGCCGACCCCGACATGGTAGTTGAACTTGATCTCCAGCGTCGCGCACCAGAGGTCGTCGGGCAGCTCGCTGGTCAGCGCGCCGCCCATCGCCGTATCGGCGAGCGAATAGGCGACGCCGCCATGCGCGACGCCCTGCGGGTTGAAATGGCGTCCGCGTTCGACGTCGATCGCCATCCGGCATCGCCCGTCGCCGCGCTCGACCATCTGAAAGCCGAGCATGCGCGCGAATTCGAATTCCTGCCCGAACGGCCTCACCGCACGCGCGGTCCGCCAAAGGGCGGGGGCGGGGGCGGGCGACGCGTGCCGCGCGGCAGCTGCGCCTGATAGGCGCGGCCGCAATGCTCGACGCAATAGGGGAAGCCGGGATTCACCGCCTGCCCGCAGAAATGGAAATCGGGCTCGCCTGGATGCCCCATCGGCCAGCGGCAGATGCGGTCGTTGAGGTCGAGCAGGCTCGTCTTGTCGGCGATCTCGGGGCTCGGCTTCGCGGGCACCAGCCGGCGCGGCGGCGCGGGCGGAATCGGCGCCTGCTGGTCGCCGGGTCCCTGGCGGATGAAGCCGCCGGGGCCGATCGAAACGATGCGCGGCGCATCGGGCTTCGCGGGCGCAGCTTCGGCGCCGGCGTCTTCGGGCGCCGCGTCGGGGGCGGTTTTGGGTTCGGGCCGCGGGGTCGCCACCGGGCGCGACGCGACGGGAGCGGCCGCACGCGGGGCCGGCGCGGCCGCCTTGGGCGCGGCGGGCGCCTTGGCGGGTTTCACGACCTTCTCGGTCGCCTTCACCGGCGACGGGCGCGATTTCAGCCCCAGGCGGTGCGCCTTGCCGATCACCGCGTTGCGGCTGACCCCGCCGAGCTCGTCGGCGATCTGGCTGGCGGTCAGGCCTTTTTCCCACATGCTGCGCAGCTGTTCGATGCGCTGGTCAGTCCATGACATGCTTCACATTCCTCATTGTCTCACGCCGCGGGCGGCGCAGCGATCCTTTCGGGCCGTTCCGGACGGATCGGCGCGGCGGCTGCCCAGCTTGCGGTAAAGTCGGGGAGGCGATAGGCGAGAACGCCATGAACGACCAGCCCCAAATTACGCGCGCCGACTCGGGCCCCGCCACCGCGACACCAGCTTTCGCCGAGCCGGGGGTGCCGCACATCCGCACGCTCAACGTGCCCGGTATGCAGGCCCTTTATGTCAAGGAGGTGCGGCGCTTTTTCAAGGTCCAGCTGCAAACAATCTGGGCCCCCGCGGTCACCACGCTCCTCTTCCTGGTCATTTTCACCGTCGCGTTGGGCGGGTCGGGGCGCACCGTCATCGGCGTTCCCTTCGCCGATTTCGTCGCGCCGGGCCTCATCATGATGGCGATGCTTCAGAACAGCTTCGCCAATGCGAGCTTTTCGCTGCTCGTCGGCAAGATCCAGGGCACGATCGTCGATTATCTGATGCCGCCGCTCGGTTTCGGCGAACTGATCCTCGCGCTCATCGGCGCCGCGATCAGCCGCGCGGTCCTCGTCGGGCTGGCGCTGTGGGCCGCAATGCTGGCTTGGCCCGGCGTCCATGTCGTGCCGCAGCACCCCTGGGCAGTCGCCGCCTTCGGCCTGCTCGGCGCGGCGATGATCGGCTTCCTCGGCCTCATCACCTCGGTATGGGCGGAGAAGTTCGATCATGCCGCCGCGGTGACCAATTTCGTGGTCACGCCGCTCGCGCTGCTTTCGGGCACCTTCTATTCGATCGACCGGCTCGCGCCCTGGTTCCAGAGCGTCGCGCACGCGAACCCGGTCTATTACGCGATCATGGGCTTTCGCTACGGCTTCATCGGCACGGTCGATTCGACGATCCATCATCCGGTGCTGACCGCGCTCCTCGCGCTCGTCGCCGTGAACATCGTGCTGGGCGCGCTGACCTACCGCCTGCTCGCGTCGGGATGGAAGCTCAAGGCCTGAGGCGGCTCGTGATCCCCCCTGTCACGCTGCGATGGGGAGTGGCAGCTCGCCGGGTGCGTCGGTCGCTCAGTGGCGGTGAATGGCGCGGAGGCGGTAGCGCCCCTTGTCGAGCCCTTCGAACATCGCCTCGATCTGCGGATGGTCGACCGGGCCATGTTCGGAATCGCCGACCAGATTCTGCTGGCTGACATAGGCGATGTAGGAGGAATCGTCGTTTTCGGCGAGCAAGTGATAATAGGGCTGTTCCTTCGCGGGGCGGATCGCCTCGGGGATCGCTTCATACCATTCGTCGCTGTTCGCGAAGACCGGGTCGACGTCGAACACGACGCCGCGGAAATCGAACATCCGATGCCGCACGATATCGCCGGGCGCGAAGCGCGCGCGCTCGATCAGCGGCATGACGGTGCCTTGATCGCCCTTGGCGTGGAAGTCCGAAGAAGTCTTTGCTGTCATATCGTCAATTTATGCCCGTTCGCGGATGATTCAAGGCGTTATCGCCCTGTCTCGCACCGCGATTCCCGGCCTTTGTTGTGATCTGCGCCATAGAATCGCGGCCCATTCCGCGTTAGTTTCTCCATACGACATCCGCCGAGGTCAAAGGGCGCGGATCGTCCGTTTTTCGCAACAAGGGAAAGGCGCAACATGACCGATATACTGCAGCGCGCGAAGGATATGATCGTCAAGCCGAAGGAAACCTGGGCGGTGATCGACGGCGAAACGGCAACCGTCCAGACGCTCTATATCCCCTATGTGCTGGCGCTGGCGGCGATCGGCCCGCTCGCCCATCTGATCGGTGGCCAGGTCTTCGGCTATCATTTTCTCGCGATCACGGTTCACCCGCCGCTGGGCGCCGCCATCGCGTCCGCGCTCCTCTCCTATGTGCTGACGCTGATCGGCGTTTATGTCGTCGCGTTGGTGATCGACGCGCTGGCGCCGACGTTCGGCGGGCAGAAAAACCCGATCCAGGCGCTGAAAGTCGCGGTCTATTCGGCCACCGCAGGCTGGGTCGCGGGGATATTCGCGGTGGTTCCGGCGCTGGCGATATTGGGGCTGCTCGGGCTTTATAGCCTCTATCTCCTCTATCTCGGCTTGCCGCGCCTGATGAAGGCGCCGGAGGACAAGGCGGTCGCCTATACGGTGGTCGTCGTGGTCGTGACGGCGATCCTCTATCTCGTCATCACCGCGATCGTAGGCGCGTTGGCGATGCAGCAAAGCTCCGCCCTGGCCGGCAGCGTCAGTCTGCGCTGACACGCGCGGCTGGTAAAAGCGCCGTAATTTTTTTATCATTCCGGCCCTCGATCGCAACCTTGCGGCGCGTGACGACGAATAAGGAGGAGGGACGTCCAGACGGCGTCCTTCCCCCCGTTCGAGTTGGAGGACCCCTATGAAAATCCAGAAGAAGATCGCGATGTCGTTGGGCCTCGGCCTGCTGCTGGCGACTATCCCGGCGCAGGGCATCGCGGCGCTCCAGCAGGGCGCGAAGGCGCCCGACTTCACGCTGAACGCCGCGCAGGGCGGCAAGCCCTTCAGCCTGTCCTTGAAGCAGACGCTGAGGAACGGGCCGGTCGTGCTCTATTTCTTCCCCGCCGCCTTCACGCCGGGCTGCACGGTGGAGGCGCATCTTTTCGCCGAGGCGAACAGCCGATTCAACCAGCTCGGCGCGCGCGTCGTCGGCGTCACCGCGGGCAATATCGATCGCGTCGCGGAATTTTCCAAGTCGGAATGCCGCAGCAAATTCGCGGTCGCAGCCGATCCGGGCGCCAAAGTCGCGGCGAAATACGACACCACGATGCCGGGTCCGGGGCAGACGACGCTCTCCGACCGGACGTCGTTCGTGATCGCGCCGGACGGGACCATCCTGCTCAGCTACACCGATCGCAATCCGCGCGCCCATATCGAAAAGACCATGGCGGCGGTTCGTGCGTGGAATGCCAGGCGCGGTTAAAAAATGGAGGAGAGTGAGGGA
>Ga0182745_1002003_pt1 | contig 18834 bp, 14 predicted proteins | sample eDN3rd30CKraftBY_FD_128523 | JGI IMG/M metagenome (GOLD analysis project Ga0182745, IMG submission 128523) | Enriched backyard soil microbial communities from Emeryville, California, USA - eDNA 3rd pass 30_C Kraft BY (version 2) (version 2) | ecosystem: Environmental > Terrestrial > Soil >...
ACAGAATGGGTTGCTTGAATACCCGGAACACATTGGGCGAGGCGAAGAAGGTCCGCTCCCAGAAATAGCCCAGGTCATCATGCGTCAGCATCATCTCGTTGTTGGGGCGGAAGCGCACGAATTCCTCGATGTCGGGAATGTCCTGCGACAGCAGCGGCCCCACCATGGCTGAAGTGACGGCGAAAGACGCCGTGACGCCATTGGTCAAGAATTCGTTTTCCAGCCGATAGATGTTTTCGTAACCCTCGTAGTGCCGGTCGTAGGTCAGCTCGCTGCGCAGGTACAAACCCAGAATGAGCACGCAGGCGAGAGCCAATGCCAGGCCGGCGATGTTGATCGCGGCATAGCGCTTTTCCCGATACAGCGTACGCAGGCTGATCTTGAATGCGGATCCAAGCATGGGGTCACCTCGGCGCGGTGGAGGTTTGCGACACGATCTTGCCGTCCAGCAGATTGACGACGCGATTGCCGAAGCGGGTGTTTTCCGCCGAGTGCGTCACCATCACGATGGTGGTGCCGGCTTCGTTCAGCGTGGTGAGGATTTTCATCACTTCCTCGCCGCGTTCCGAATCGAGGTTGCCGGTGGGTTCGTCGGCCATGATCAGGTTGGGCTTGTTGACGATGGCGCGCGCCACCGCCACGCGCTGCTGCTGGCCGCCGCTGAGCTGCTGCGGAAAGTGCCTGGCGCGGTGGCTCATGCCCATCTGCTCCAATACTTCGGTCACGCGCGGCTTGCGCAGATTGGCCTGCACGTTGTTGTACTGCAGCGCCAGCTCGACGTTTTCATATACCGTCAGTTCGTCGATCAGGTTGAAGTTCTGGAATACGAAACCGATGTTGGCCTTGCGCAGCGGCGCGCGCCGGTCCTCCTTGTATTTGCCGACCTCCTCGCCGAGAAAGCGATAGGCGCCGCCGGAAGGCGTGTCGATCAGGCCGAGCAGGTGCAGCAGGGTGGACTTGCCGCAGCCGGACGGCCCCATGATGGACACGAACTCGCCCTCCTGCACGCTGAGGTCGATGCCGTCCAGTGCCGTGGTTTCCACCTCGTCGGTGCGATACAGCTTCATCAGGTTTTCGGTTTCGATAATCACGTGCGGATCCTTGGTTGTGTGGCTTCTTGTTGTTGAGCGTGAGGGGTCATAGCGGGGCGTCGAATTCCAGCCGCGTCACGCCGTTGAAGGTGTCGTAGCCGGAGGTGACCACGCGATCGCCTTCCCGCAGGCCTTCCAGCACTTCGATGAACTGCGGATTCTGGTTGCCGAAGCGGACGTCCACCCGCGAGGCGCTCTGGCCATCCGCGGCCACCAGGTACACCCAGCGTCCCCCGGTTTGCTGGTAGAAGCCGCCCTTGCGGATCATCAGCGCCTGGCGCGGGGTGCCCCAGTTCAGTTCCACCGTCAGCGACTGTCCGCGCCGGATGTTGCCGGGCGCTGGACCGACGAAATTGGCGTCCACCGCAAAGGTATTCTCGACCACCTCGGGATAGATCTTGTCGACCACCACCGGGTAGTCCGTGCCGTCCAGCCGGAACTTGCCTTCGGTGCCCACCACCACGTTGGAGGCATAGTACTGGTCCACCTGCACGCGGATTTTTAGTTTGTCGAGCAGGTCGATCTGGCCGATACGCTGGCCCTTGGCGATGTTCTGGCCCACCTCGGCGCCGATGCTGGACAGCTGGCCCGAAATCGGCGCCGTGACCTCCAGGCTTTCCACCAGGCGGTTCAGCAGTTCCAGGCTTTTGTTGAGCCGGTCCACTGAATCGTTGGCGCGTTCCAGCTGGCGTTGCGACAGTTCGTCTTCCTGTTCGATCCGTTCCTCCAGCAGGTCGCGCTTGTCCTTCTGGTAGTCCAGTTCGTCGCGCACGTGCTCAAAATCTTCGCGCGTCAGGGGATTGTGCTCGCTGTTGCTGAGCCTCTGGTAGCGGTCGAACTTCTTTTCCAGTTCCTGGATCTTGTAGTTCATGTCGAGCAGCTGGTCGCGCAGGATCAGGTTGTCCTGCGCGCGCCGGATCTGGGTGTTGGTGATCTGGTCGAGGTTTTCCAGCAGCTGGTTCTCGGAATCGATGGTGGTGCGCTGCAGGCTGGTGTTGGAAAGCAGCAGGATGGGCGTGCCTTGTTCCACCCACTGGCCGCCCTTGATGAAGATCTCATCCACGCGGCCGCCTTCCTCCAGGTCCAGGTACACCGAGGTTTCGGGCACCACCACGCCATCGAAAGGATAGTACTCGCGGAATTCCCCGGTCTGGATGGTGGCCACAGTCAGCCGGCTGGCGTCCACCGACAACCGGCTGGTGTTCGAGCGCTGGATCACCAGGCCGCCCAAAACCAGGATTGCCACCGTGATGACAAGCGTCAGGGTTTTGGCTGATGACCACTTGGGCTTTTCTATGACTCTATCCATGCTGTTTCCCTAACAATCGGCGTGCCAAATACTTCGACGCAGGAAAAATGCCGACAATACAATCGTTTGCATCGCCAATCTCGATTATGGAATACGAAGTTAAACTCTTTTATGTATCGAAATGAGACAGTAATTGTGCTGTTTTGAAACATACAGTACAGTGCCAGCCACCCTGGGGAGGACGGCGTGGCAACCACGGACAACAAACTGGCGGGCAGCATCCTGGTGGTCGATGACGATCCGGACGTGCTGCTGGCGGCACAGATCGTGCTCAAGAAGGAGTTCAGCCAGGTGCGGGCGGAATCCGATCCCGAGCGTCTGGGCGTCTTGCTGGAACAGCACGAGATCGACGTGGTGTTGCTGGACATGAACTTCGCCATGGGCGAAACCGGCGGCCAGGATGGCCTGGACTGGCTGAAATTCATCAAGGCCCGCTCGCCGGCCACGCAGGTCATCGTGATGACGGCGTATGGTTCGCTCAATCTCGCCGTGGCCGCCATCAAGGAGGGCGCCAGCGATTTCGTGGTGAAGCCCTGGGACAATGCCCGGCTGGCGGCCACCATGGGCGCCGCGCTGGCGCACAGCCGCACCGCGCGCGAAGTGCTGCAATTGAAAACCCGCCAGCGCCTGCTCAACCGTTTTCTCGGGCAGGATTTCGGCCAGATCATCGGCCAATCCCCGGCGCTGCAAACCCTGCTGGCGCACGTCGAGAAGGTGGCAGCCACCGAAGCCAACGTGTTGATCCTGGGCGAGAACGGCACCGGCAAGGAACTGATCGCCCGCGCGCTGCACGCCCAGTCGCACCGCGCGGAACAACCGTTCGTCAACGTGGACCTCGGCGCCATCGCGCCCACGCTGTTCGAATCGGAATTGTTCGGCCATGCCAAGGGCGCCTTCACCGATGCGCACAGCGCGCGCTCGGGACGGTTTGAAATCGCCTCCGGTGGCACGCTGTTTCTCGACGAAATCGGCAACGTCGACATGCAGATGCAGGCCAAGCTGCTGGGCGTGCTGCAATCGCGCAGCCTGAGCCGGGTGGGTTCGGACAGGCCGGTGGCGGTGGACGTGCGCCTGATCTGCGCCACCAACATGCCCCTGTACGAAATGGTGGAGGGCTATCGTTTCCGGCAGGACCTGCTGTACCGCATCAATACCGTCGAACTGCACGTGCCACCGCTGCGCGAACGGCTCAGCGACATTCCCTTGCTCGCCGAGCACTTCATTGCGCTGTTCAGCCGCAAGTACAACAAACCGATGCATGGCATCAGCCGCGAGGCGCTACGCAAGCTGCGGGACTATGCCTGGCCGGGCAACGTGCGCGAATTGCAGCATGCGGTGGAGCGCGCGCTGATCATGAGCGAGCACGGCGAACTGCAGGCCGGGGATTTCGTGCTTGCCAGCAAGCGGGTAGGGCAGCGCGAAAGCGTGAACCTGAATCTGGAAGCCGTGGAAAAGGACACGATCCAGAAAGCGCTGGTCAAGCACCAGAACAACCTGAGCCGGGCCGCCGCGGAGCTTGGCCTGGGCCGCGCCACGCTCTACCGCAAGATGAGCAAATATGGCATTCACTAACTTCAGGCTCAATGTCGTGTTGCGGGTGCTGGCCCTGCTCGGCAACGTGGTCGTACTGGTGTGGGGCGTGTTGCGGACCGACTGGCAGGTGACTCTGGTGGTGAGTGCGGTGCTGCTGGTGTTGCAGGTCGTGGAGCTGGTGTATTACCTCGAAACCACCAGCCGCCAGTTGACCGCTTTTTTCGATTCCATTGCCGCGCGTGATTTTTCCGTGCGCTACCAGATGGGCGGTAAGGGCCAATCCTTCGACCTGCTGGGCAGGGCCTTCAACCGGATCACGCTCACGCTGCGCCAGCTCAATTCGGAGCGCGCCGCCCAGCACCAACTGCTGGAAGCGACGATCGAACACATCAGCATGGCGCTGCTGTGCATCGACGCGCAGGGCAGGATCATCCTGATGAACCAGTCGGCAAAACGCCTGTTCAATTTTCCCTACATCCACAACGCCTTCGCGCTCGCCAAGGTGGACGGCAAGCTGCCGGCGCTGGTACACGGCGCCGTGCCGGGCGAGAGCCAGCTGATCAGCCTGACGCTTGGCGGGCAGGCGCAGCCGTTGTCCATGTTCACCACCCGCTTCGAGCTGCTTGGCGACACCTATTCCCTGGTTTCCCTGCAGAACATCCGCGACGAGCTGGAATCGCAGGAGCTGGACGCCTGGCAAAAGCTGATCAAGGTGCTCACGCACGAAATCATGAATTCGGTGACGCCGATGGTGGCCTTGTCCACCGTGATCAAGCAGGCGCTGGTGGACGAGGGCGGTCAGCTCAGCACCGCCGGGCTGTCGAACGATCAGCAGGGGGACCTGGTGCGTTCGCTGGTGGCGATCGAGGCGCGCGGCAAGGGCCTGATGCACTTCGTGCGCTCGTACAACAGCCTGGCCAACGTGCCCCCGCCTTATTTCGTCGACGTGCCGGTGGCGGCGCTGCTGGAACGGATCACGCTGCTGGCGAAGCATGAACTGGCCCCCGCGAACATCGCGCTGCATACCCGCTGCGAACCGGCGGACCTGTGCCTGCGTGCCGACATCCAGCAGGTGGAGCAGGTGCTGATCAACCTGATGAAGAACGCGCGCGAAGCCATGGCCGGGCGGGAAGACGGCCGCATCGCCATCGAGGCTGGCCTCAACCCGGACCGCGACCTGACGATCACGGTCACCGACAACGGCGAAGGCATCGCCGCCGACAAGCTGCAGGACATCTTCATTCCGTTCTATACCAGCAAAAAGCAGGGCTCGGGCATCGGCCTGAGCATTTCGCGCCAGCTCATGCTGGCCAACAAGGGCCATATCCAGGTGAGTTCGCAGCCTGGGATCGGCACGGCGTTCACGCTGGTGTTCCGGCAGGCGAATTGATCTGAACCAGGACGCAGCGCTCCTGCGCGCCCGGACAGCACCATCGGCGCTGCCCTTTGGACGCGGCTTTGCTACCATAGCCACACTTTTCCCTTGCCGAGCGAACCCCACCATGCCCCGCGATGCCGACGATAGCGCCGCCTCGATGGCCGAAGATCCGGGCGCGCCCGGTCTTGACGCCCCCGGCGCGCGCCGCTGGCTGCCACGGCATCCGCTGGCGGCGGGCTTGGCCGTGGCGGTGGTAGCGCTGTTGCTTCTGATCGGCCTGGCCTTTCTCTATTTCGACGACGAGCCGGAATTGTTCGACGTGCGTGCCGAAGCGCTTGCGCGCGCCGGCGACATGCCCGAACGGGTGTGGCCGGGGGTGACGCTGGTGAGCACGCTCAGCCGCACCGTGGACATCCTGCTGCACAAGCACGGCGGCTATCTGAGCAACGACGTGCTGCCGCCCGGCGTGCTGATGGACGATATTCCCAACTGGGAATTCGGCGTGGTGAGCCAGGTGCGTGATCTGGCCAAGGCGCTGCGCAACGACATGACCCGCTCGCAGACCCAGTCCCGTGAAGATCCCGACCTGAGCGTGGCCGAACCGCACTTCAACTACCAGAACGATGCCTGGCTGCTGCCGTCCACGGAAAGCGAATACGAAGCGGGGCGCAAGGCGTTGGAGCGTTTCCTGGCGCGCCTGATGGACGAGCGCGACATGCAGGCCCAGTTCTATGCACGCGCCGACAACCTGGCGGAATGGCTGGCGCTGGTGGAAAAGCGGCTTGGCAGCCTGTCGCAGCGCCTGTCCGCCAGCGTGGCGCAGGAACGTGAAAACACCGACATCGCCAGCCTGGCGGCCGCGGCCGGTTCCACCGACGAACGGTTGGCCTTCATGGTCAAGACTCCCTGGCTGGAAATCGACGACGTGTTCTACGAAGCGCGCGGCAGTGCCTGGGCGCTGCTGTTGTTCCTGCGCGCGGTGGAAGTCGATTTCGGCCCCGTGCTGCAGGACAAGAACGCGCTGGCCAGCCTGCGGCAGGTGATCCGCGAGCTGGAAGGCACCCAGGGAGTGGTGTGGAGCCCGATCATCCTCAACGGCTCGGGCTTCGGCCTGGTGGCCAATCATTCCATTACCATGGCCAGCTACATCGGCCGTGCCAGCGTCGCCTTGCGCGATCTGCGCCGTCTGCTCGAACAGGGCTGAACCCCAGCCCTGCGCGTGCCCTTGCCTTTACCGGATTCCCCGCCGTCATGACCCTGCCGCTGCCGCCAATCAGCTATCCGCCGCAATTGCCGGTGAGCCAGCGGGTGGACGACATCAAACGCCTGATCGCCGCCAACCAGGTGGTGATCATCGCCGGCGAAACCGGCTCGGGCAAAACCACCCAGATTCCCAAGATCTGCCTGGAACTCGGACGCGGCGCCAAGGGCATGATCGGCCACACGCAGCCGCGGCGGCTGGCGGCCTCCACCGTGGCCTCGCGCATCGCCAGTGAGCTTGGTGTGGCGCTTGGGCAACTGGTGGGCTTCCAGGTGCGCTTCACCGACACCAGCACGGCCGACACGCGCATCAAGCTGATGACGGACGGCATCCTGCTGGCGGAAACCCAGCAGGATCGTCTGTTGAAGCGCTATGACACGCTGATCATCGACGAAGCGCACGAGCGCTCGCTGAACATCGATTTTCTGCTCGGCTATCTCAAGCGGCTGTTGCCCAAACGTCCGGATCTGAAGGTGATCATCACCTCGGCCACCATCGACGTGGCGAGTTTCTCGCGCCATTTCAACGAGGCGCCGGTGATCGAAGTCTCGGGCCGCACCTATCCGGTGGACCTCCATTACCGGCCCGCCGAGGATCTCAGCGAAGGGTTGGAACTGCCGGAGCAGGTGGTGGCCGCGTTCGACTTCATCCGCCAGCGTGAACGGGAACACCGCCAGGCGTATCGCGACGTGCTGGTGTTTCTCAGCGGCGAAAAGGAAATCCGCGAAACCGCGGATCTCCTGCGCAAGCAGCAATACCCCAACCTGGACGTGCTGCCGCTCTACGCCAGGCTGAGCCTGCGCGAGCAGCAGCGAGTGTTCGAATCGCACAGCGGCCGCCGCATCGTGCTGACCACCAACGTGGCGGAAACCTCGCTCACGGTGCCCGGCATCGGCTATGTGATCGACAGCGGCCTGGCGCGCATCAGCCGCTACAGCGTGCGCGCCAAGATTCAGCGTCTGCCGATCGAACCGATTTCGCAGGCCAGCGCCAACCAGCGCGCAGGGCGCTGCGGCCGTCTGGGTCCCGGTACCTGCGTCCGGCTTTACAGCGAGGCGGACTTCCAAGCGCGCCCGGCCTTCACCGACACCGAAATCACCCGCACCAACCTCGCCTCGGTGATCCTGCAGATGCTGGCGCTCGGGCTGGGCGACATCGAGAAGTTTCCCTTTCTCGAAGCGCCGGATTCGCGCGCGGTGCGCGATGGCTATCGCCTGCTGGAAGAACTGCAGGCGGTGGACGACCAGGGACGCCTCCTGCCCCTGGGACGGCGCATGGCGCGCCTGCCGCTCGATCCGCGCCTGGCGCGCATTCTGCTGGAGGCGGCGCAGCGGCACTGCCTGCACGAAGCCCTGATCATCGTCAGTGCGCTCAGCGTGCAGGATCCGCGCGAGCGCCCGCTGGACAAACAGCAGGCCGCCGACGAAGCGCACCGGCGCTTTCGCCACCCCGAGTCGGATTTCTGTGCCTTTCTCGCGCTGTGGGACTTTTATGAAAAGCAGCGGCAGGAAGTCGGCAGCAAGCAGCTGCGCAAGTTCTGCAACACCAACTACCTGTCCTACATGCGCATGCGCGAATGGCGCGAGGTGCACCGGCAACTGCTGTTGCTGTGCCAGGAACTCAAGCTGACGGTGAACCGCGAGCCGGCCACCTACGAGGAAATCCACCTGGCGCTGTTGAGCGGCTTTCTCTCGCAGGTGGCCACGCGCCTGGAAGAGGGCGGCTATCTCGGCGGACGCAGCCGCAAGTACGTGATGTTTCCCGGTTCCACGCTGCACCGCAAGCCGGTGCGCTGGATCGTGTCCGCCGAACTGGTGGAAACCTCGCAGCTGTTCGCGCGCATGAACGCCCGCGTGGAACCGGAATGGATCGAGAAGCTGGCCGGTCATCTGTTGCGCCGCGACTACGCGGAGCCGCACTGGGCCGAGCGCCAGGGCCAGGTGATGGGCTATGAGAAAGTGCTGCTGTACGGCCTGGCGCTGGTGGAACGGCGCAAGGTGCGCTACGCCAGGGTGGATCCGATCGCAGCGCGTGAAATCTTCATCCGCGACGGACTGGTGGCGCAGCGGCTGCGTACGCGGGCGCCGTTTTATCACGCCAATGCGGCCACGCTGGAACGGGTGAGCGAACTGGAAGAGCGCACCCGCCGCCGCGACATCCTGGTGGATGAGCAAACGCTGGTGGATTTTTACGAAGCGCGGCTGCCGGCGGATGTCTTGGACGTGGCCAGCCTGGAGCGCTGGTATTTCCGCCTGCCCAAGACCGAGGCGCAGAAACTGTTGCTGCGCGACGAAGACCTGATGCGTACCGCGCTGGACAGCGCGGAACTGGAGCAATTTCCCCAGCGCTTTTCCAGCGGCGAACTGGATCTGAACCTGCAGTACGCGTTTGAACCGGGGCGCGTCGACGACGGCGTGTCGGTGGACGTGCCGGTAAGCGCGCTCAAGCAGCTCAAGACGGAAGAACTGGATTGGCTGGTGCCCGGGTTGCTGCGCGAAAAATGCATCGCGCTGATCAAGGCCTTGCCCAAGGCGTTGCGCAAGCATTTCGTGCCGGTGCCCGACGTGGTCGACAAACTGCTGCCCGCGCTCGATGCGTCGCAGGGCAGCCTGCGCGTGGCGCTTGCGCATCAACTGTTGCGGCTCACCGGCGTGGCGGTGCCGCTGGACAGCTGGGAAGGCGTGAGCCTGCCGGAACATCTGTCGATGAATATCCGCGTGCTGGACGAAAACGGGCAAGTGCTTGGCAGTGGACGCGACCTGCAGCAACTGCGCGAAACGCTTGCCGGCACCATCCAGGCCAGCATCAGCCGCGCAGCGGGTGCAGGCCTGGAGCAAGGCGGCCTGACCAGTTGGTCCTTCGGCGAACTGCCCGAGGAACAGGAACTCGGACGCGGCGGCCTGCGTATCAAGGCCTATCCGGCGCTGGTGGACGCAGGCGACAGCGTGACGCTGCAATTGCTCGATTCGCGCTATCGCGCCGGCCATGTGTCCACGCTTGGCGTGGCGCGGCTGTACATGCTGGTGTGCCGGCAACAGGTGCGCTACCTGCAGAAGGAGCTGTTGCAGGACCCCGCGCGGATACTGCAGCTCAAGCTGCTCGGGCCGCGCGCACAGGTGCTGGACCAGCTGATCCAGCGCGCCTACGTGCTGGCGCTGCGCCTCGAACAGGCGCTGCCGCGCAGCGAGGCGGCGTTCAATGCCTTGCTGGAAACACGCCGTGCCCAGGTGGTGGGCGTGGCGCAGGCGCTGCAGGGCCTGCTGTACCAGATATTGGAGCGGCGCCAGCGCATCGACAAAGCCCTGCAGCGCGGCGGCGCAGAAGCGGCGCACTTGAAGCAGGACGTGGAAGCGCAACTGCAGCGGCTGATGGCGCCCGGTTTTCTGCAGCGTACGCCGGAGGAACAGCTGCGCCAGTTCCCGCGCTATCTGCAGGCCATCGAACAGCGGCTGGAAAGGTTTCCCATCCAGGTGGGCAAGGATCGCGACTGGACCCGACTGATCCAGGAACTGGAAGGGCGCTACCTGGAGCGCCAGGCATGGTGCGAGCGGCACGAGCAGCCCAATCCCCGGCTCGACGAATTCCGCTGGCTGCTGGAGGAATGGCGGGTTTCGCTGTTCGCGCAGCAGCTTGGCACCCGCGTGCCGGTGTCGGAAAAACGCCTGCGGCGTTTTTGGGAGGGAATATGAAGGCTGGGAAAGAAATCGATACGAGAACTGAACAGGCGCTAAAGTTTCACCTTGCCCGGTTGCAGTAAAACATTGATAAGAGTAAGGTTCCCGCACTGGTCGAGTGACAGTGTCGGCGCTGTGCGCAGGGGCGGTCCTGATCGGTATCGAGTCCTATCGGACAGTTAAGCCCCAGGGGAGACATCGCTTAAAAAGCGATGCTGGACGGCTTGGTGCAAGCTTTGGAGAACGCCTGCCACGAGCAGGAAATGTGTGTCATGAATTCGGGGAAAAGTAATTCGGGGAAAGGCCACTCGGGGCAAGGCAGCCCGGGGAAAGGCAAGGGTTCCGATTTGACCATTCTGGTCATCGAGGACGACGACGCCACGCGGTTGCAGCTGTCCAACTCCCTGCAAAAACTAGGGATGCGCGTGGTTCCCGCCCATCGGCCCGAAGAGGGCCTGGAAAAATTCTGCCTGGCCAGCCTCGACCTCGCCCTGATCGACATCCACCATCCCAAGGCCGACAGTTTCCTGTTCCTGGAAAAGCTCACCGCCCGGGCACCCGAACTGCCGTTGATCGTGCTGGCGGACCGTGGCAGCAAGACCGACCTGATGAAAGCGATGCGCCTCGGCGTGAGCGACTACCTGGTGACGCCGCTGGCAGACGACACGGTTCTGGAACGCGCCATTGTCGACAGCGTCCACCGCGCGCGGCTGGTGGAGGAAAACAGCCGCATCCGCAAGAAGCTCGAGCAGACCAACATGGAACTGGAGCGCCGCATCGAAGTGTTCCAGCAGGACCAGCAGGCCGGCCGGCACGTGCAGATCAACATGCTGCCGGTGCCTCCCAAGCAGATCTCGCATTTCACCTTCAACCACAAGGTGATCCCTTCGCTGTTCCTCAGCGGCGACACCGTCGACTACAAGCAGGTGTCGCGCCACGAAATCCTGTTTTACATTGCGGACGTGTCGGGGCATGGCTCGTCCTCCGCCTTCATCACCGTGCTGCTGCGCTATCGTATCGAGCAGATGCGGCGCGATTACCTGCGCGGGCGCTTCACCGGGGATTTCACCCCGGCCCGGTTGCTGGAAATTCTCAACCACGATCTGTTGGCCGCCAAGCTGGACAAGCACGTCACCCTGTTCATGGGACTGCTCAACGACACCAACAACCAGCTGAGCTACAGCGTGGCGGGCCACCATCCGCTGCCGGTGCTCTACGCCAGGAACAAGGCGGCGCCGCTCAAGGTGAGCAAGAACAGCTTTCCGATCGGTCTCCTGGATGAGGCCTCCTACATCAACGACGAAATCACCCTGCCATCGCATTTTTCCCTGTTCCTGTTTTCCGACGGCATTCTGGAATGCCTGCGGTTGGCCAGCCTGGAAGAGAAGGAAGCCAGACTGGCGCAGGCGATCACCGACAGCGAAGGGGATTTCGATAAACTGACCATGGCCTTGAAACTGCACCGTGCGATCAAGGCCCCTGACGATATTGCCGTAATGAGTGTGAACTGCTGATGAGCGCAGGCAAGATTCTTGCAGCCGACTACAAACACATGGCCATGCTGAAGTTCGTGGGGGATGTGCGCGTGCTCATGAGTTCCACGCTCGACAACTACTGCAACGCACTCTACCGCCGCGGCATACTCGACGCCATGGTGGTGGACCTGAGCGAAACCCGCGGCATCGACAGCACCGCGCTTGGCCTCTTGGCCAAGATGGCGATACAGCTGCGCAACCGCTTCAATGTCAAACCCACCATCGTTTCCACCAATCCCGACATCACCCACATCCTGCACCGGATGAGCTTCGACCTGATCTTCTCGATCATCGACAAGCCGGTGAAGCTGCAAACGTCACTCAGTGAATTGCAGCAGAAGCAGGAAACCGAAAGCTCGCTGCGGCAGAAAGTGCTGGATGCGCACGTGACCCTGATGGCGCTGAGCGAAGAGAACAAGCTCGAGTTCCAGGACCTGGTGCAGGCGCTCAAAAGCCAGCACTGAGCGCTGCATCCACCACGAGCCGCAAGCGGCGTTTCCCTGCGGTTCTCAGTGGGTTGGATCGCTGCCGGCCACCTTGAGCTTGGCGCGAATGAAATCGCCGTGCGACAGGTAGAGCAGATCGGTGAGCTTGCGGATCAGATGCTCTTCGTAAGGATCGAGCTGGCCGTCGGCGTAGGCCACTTCCCACAGATGTTCCAATAGTTCGACCTTATTGGCGTAGTCGTAGGCTTCGTTGATCAGGGTGGTGAACTGATACAGGGACGTGGCGTCGCGCACTTCGCCTTGCGCCAGCTCCCATAGGGATTCCAGTTCCTCGTCCTGCAGCGAAAACTTGCGCTGCAGAATGTTGCGTAATGTGGTTTTTTCCACTGCCTCCATGCGGTCGTCGGCCACGGTGAGCTCGATCATCAGCGCGGCGCAGGCCAGGTGCAGCCTGCGCGTGCGAGCCGCCTCATCCGGCATCGGCTGCAGGCTTTGGTCAAAAAAGGCGCGAATCTGTTTCAACATGGGGTTTGGCTCCTTGCGTGAGCGTCAATCGGCGGCGCACTGCGGTACGCGCGGCCGGGTCAGGGCGAGCGCTTCGAGCAGGGTGTCGCTGTTGGCACCGCGCAGATGGGCGCGCTCACTCAGGTGGCGGCGAAAGCGTTTGCCGCCGTTTTCGCCATGGAACAGCCCAAGCACGTGCCGGCTCAGATGATTCAGCGGCACGCCCGCCGCCAGGCAGTCCTCGGCATAGGGCAGGAAGGCCTGCAGCACGGCTTCGCGGCTGGAGGCCGGCGACGGGGTGTCGAACAACTGCGGATCCACTTGGTTCAGCAGCCAGGGGTTGTGATACGCCTCGCGCCCGAGCATGACGCCATCGACGTGCTGCAACTGTTCGCGGCAGGCCTGCAGGCTGGTAAGACCGCCGTTGATGATGATTTCCAGATCGGGAAACTGCGCCTTGACGCGATGCACGCGCGGGTAATTGAGCGGCGGAATCTCGCGGTTTTCCTTCGGCGACAGCCCGGCAAGCAACGCGATGCGGGCATGGATGATGAACGTGCGGCAGCCACGCTCGGCCACTTGGCCGATGAAATCGAACAGGGCCTCGTCGCTGTCCATGGCATCGATGCCGATGCGGCATTTCACGGTAACGGGCAACTGGGTGCGCTCGCGCATCGCGGCCACGCAGTCGCCCACCAGGCCGGGGTCCGCCATCAGGCAGGCGCCGATGCGGTTGTGCTGCACGCGGTCGGAAGGGCAGCCCACGTTGAGGTTGATCTCGCTGTAGCCCTCGGCTTCGGCAAACGCGGCGCAGGCGGCCAGCTCCTGGGGCACGCTGCCGCCTACCTGCAAGGCCAGCGGCAGCTCGTCCGGGTGAAAGGCCAGAAAGCGCTGGCGGTCGCCGTGCAACAGGGCGCCGGTGGTGACCATTTCGGTATAGAGCAGGGCATGACGGCTCAACAGCCGCAAGAAATACCGGCAATGGCGGTCTGTCCAATCCATCATGGGCGCAACGCAGAAGCGCCGTGACGGGGAACGGTGTGCGTGATTGGAGGGATGCGAGGTAAGGGCTGACATGCCTGCCTATTATACGGGTAGCCTCGCCTGGGCCAAATTGAGATTACAGAATGCTTCGTGTAACTTGCTCGCGCGCATACGCTTCGATTTTTCTTTGCCCTTATTGTTTGTGGAGCTTCTTATATGAAAAAACTGCTGGGAGTGGGTTTGGCGCTGTGTCTGGTCGGCCCCGTGCAGGCGGCGGATTATGTGATCGACGGCAGCGGTGCCGGCATGCACAGTTCCGTCAGTTTTCGCGCGATACACGTGGGCGTGAGCGCGCTGTGGGGGCGCTTCAACGATATCTCGGGCAATTTTTCCTATGACGCCGCCAATCCGGCGGCCTCGACCATCACAGTGAGCATCGACCCGGCCAGCATCGATACCAACCACGCCGAGCGCGATACGCATCTGCGCACCGCGGATTATCTGGACGTGGCGAAGTTTCCTGAAGCGGGCTTCGTGAGCACCAGCGTGATGGACATGGGCAATGGCAAGCTGCACATCATGGGCAATTTCACCCTGCATGGGGTGACGCGTGAAATCAGTTTCGAGGCGGTGAAAACGGGTGAAGGCGAAACGCCGTTTGGGGACTACCGTGTGGGGTTCGAGGCGGATACGGTACTGGATGTGGCCGACTACGGCATCGGCTTGAGCCCGGTTTCTGAACTGCGGCTTCTGCTGGCTATCGAAGGAGTGCGGCAGTAAGGGGGGTTGATTTGTAGGGTGGTCCGGGTCGGATCTGTCGCAGCGGTTTAGCCAGAGAGGCTTTCGGGGGCACGCTGCAAGCACATCCATGTGGCGCTCGGCTCCGGGCCATCCCTGGCCCTACGACGTCCCCCGAAAGCCTCTCTGGCCAAACCGCTGCAAGCCCCATACATCGAGGTTACGCACGGCATCGCATTTTTAAAGACTGGAAATAATCGCTTCGCTGCCCCTGCCGTCTGCATTCTGGTGCGTAGCACTGAAGTACAACGTAAGCCTCTGGTGTCGCTTTTGACTAACCAGGGGCGTATGCGGCCAGGGATGGCCGCATAAGAGCGGCACAGGGATGTGCTTGCAGCGTCCCCTGGTTAGTCAAAAGGGACGCCAGAGGCTCTCGGGATCGATGCGGGCCAAAGCCTAAAAACCTAATTACACCAACAACACTCTTCCTTGAACAATCAACTGTTCCAGTAAAGCGCGGCTAGATTTATTGCGCAGGAAAGGACCCGCCTGGAACGGTTCGGCGTGGGCGCACAGCAGCGGGAGTAGGCGTCGCAGCGTGGCGCTGGCAGGCAGCTCCAGGCATTCGCCGTCGATGAAGCAGAACAGGCGGTCGGTGTTTTCGTGCCAGGCGATGCGCGAGCCAGGGTGAGTCATCAGCTGCGTGTCGTGTTCGAGCGGCGGCGGACGGCGCAGCGGTGCCAATAGTTCGGGGTAGCGGGGGCGGGTCTGCAGGGCGCCGAACCAGCGCAGCAGGGCGTGCTCGTCGTTCAACGCTTCGTTCAGCAGGCGCCGTACCTGGGCCAGTGCCTTGGCGTCGATTTCGCCGGCAGCCGGCGCGGGTTTCAGCGGTGGGTCTTCGTAGCGCTGGTCCGGCGACAGTTCATCCGCCAACTGATCGGTATAACCCAGCAGCATGTCGGCCACTGCCGGCGCGCGGAAACCGAGGGAGTAGCACAGGCTTTGATCGTGCGAGACGCCCCAGTGCGCGAGGCCGGGCGGCACGTAGAGCACATCGCCGGGTTCCAGCACGTATTCGGCGCTTGGCTGGAAATCCCGTAATAGTTTCAGGCCGCTGGCGGTGCGCAGTTCGTCGGTGGCCTGGCAGCGCTGTCCCAACTGCCAGGTGCGCTGGCCCTGGCCCTGCACCAGGAAGACGTCGTAGTAGTCGAAATGCGGACCCACGCCGCCGCCCGGCGCCGCATAGGAAATCATCACGTCGTCGATGCGCCAGCTGGGCAGGAAGTCCACGCACTGCAACAGCGCCTTGACCTCGGGCAGGTAGTGATCCACGGCTTGGACCAGCAGTGTCCAGTTCTTGTCCGGCAGGCTGGTGAAATCGTGTTCGGCGAAGGGGCCGCTGCGCAGGCGGAACTGTTTGCCGCGGTTCGCTACCAGGCGGGCTTCCACGCCTTCCTCGCAGGCCAGGCCGGCCAGTTCCTCGGGCGTGAGCGGATCCTGCCAATCGGGCAGGGCGCCCTTGATCAGCAGCGGCTCGCGCTGCCAGTGGCGAGCGAGGAAGCGCGCGGGCGAAAAATTGCGAAAGCGCAGCGGCGAGTGCTTCACACGCGCCGCGCCTGGGTGTCGGCGGAGCCGATGTAGCGTTCCGGCCGCAATTCACGCAATGCCTGTTTGGCGGCGGCCGGAATGTCGAGTTGGTCGACGAAGGCGGCAAGCGTCTGCGCGTCGATGCGCTGGCCGCGCGTGAGCGCCTTGAGCTTCTCATACGGCTCGGGCACGGCGTAGCGGCGCATCACGGTCTGGATGGCTTCGGCCAGCACTTCCCAGCTGGCGTCGAGATCGGCGGCGATGCGCGGCGTGTCGATCAAGAGCTTGCTCAAGCCCTTGAGCGTGGACTGCCAGGCCAGCACGCTGTGGGCAAAGCCCACGCCGATGTTGCGCAGCACGGTGGAATCGGTCAGGTCGCGCTGCCAGCGCGACAGCGGCAGTTTTTCCGCCAGGTGCTGCATCACCGCATTGGCCAGCCCCAGGTTGCCTTCGGAATTCTCGAAGTCGATCGGGTTGACCTTGTGCGGCATGGTGGACGAACCCACTTCGCCGGCCACCAGTTTCTGGCGGAAATAACCGAGCGAAATGTAGCCCCATACGTCGCGGTCGAAATCGATGAGAATGGTGTTGAAGCGACAGCAGGCGGCAAACAGCTCGCTGATGTAGTCGTGCGGTTCGATCTGTGTGGTGTAGGGGTTGAAGCCCAGGCCGAGCTTGTTGACGAACTCGCGTGCATTGGCTTCCCAATCCACCTCGGGATAAGCCACCAGGTGCGCGTTGTAGTTGCCTACCGCGCCATTGATCTTGCCCAGGACTTCCACCTTTTCGAACTGTTCGATCTGGCGCTGCAGGCGCGCCACCACGTTGGCGAATTCCTTGCCCATGGTGGTGGGGCTGGCGGTCTGTCCGTGCGTGCGGGCGAGCAGAGGAACGTCGGCGTACTGCAGCGCCTGGGTACGGATGGCCTCGACGGTGTCGCGCATCAGCGGCAGTAGCACCTCGCGGCGGCTGTCGTTCAGCATCAGCGCGTAGGACAGGTTGTTGATGTCTTCCGAGGTGCAGGCGAAGTGCACGAATTCCTTGATGGCGTCCAGCTCGGGCAGGGTGGCCAGCCGGGCCTTGATGAAGTATTCCACCGCCTTGACGTCATGGTTGGTGACGGCCTCGCGCGCTTTCACGTCGGCGGCATCGGCTTCGCTGAAATCCCGTACCAGGGCGTCGAGGAAATCATTGGCCTGCTTGCTCAGCGGCGGCACTTCGACAATGCCGGGGTGCGCCGCCAACTGCTGCAGCCAGCGCACTTCCACCAGCACGCGGTAGCGGATCAGGCCGTATTCGCTGAAGTAACGGCGCAGGGTGTGGGTCTTGCTGCCGTAGCGGCCATCGACCGGAGACAGGGCGGTGAGGGGGGAGAGCGCGGTGAGGGACATGGCGGTTCGAGGGGTAGCTGGAAAGGCGGCGATGATAGCCCAATTGGCGGGTGATTTCAGGTGCGCGGGCGGCTTGTGCGTGCGCTGGCGCCGCCGACAAGGCATCGGCGGGCGGCGCTTGGAAGCGGGGTTGCTGGCGCGGCAATTGGCGGGTGGTGCTCAGAGCCGCAGCGGGTTCAGCGGTTGGTGAGTGCGGCACAGGCTTGCTGCTGGGTCAGCGGGTGCGGGCATTGCTCAGAGCTGCGGCTGGCTCAGCAGTTGCCGGGCGTGGCTCAGAAGCTGCTTGCGCTGCAGCAGCAGCTGCCAGCGCCGGCCGCCGAGCTGGTGCCACAGCACCGCCGCGCGAATGCCGGCAAACAGCGTCACGCGCACCTTGTCGGCCACCGTATCGTTCTGCAGAAAGCGCATGTCGCCGCGCACCTGGATGCGTTTGCCGACCTGGCTGATGGTGTTCTGGTACAGCTGGGCCAGCTCGCGGAGGCAGCCGTCCTCCAGCCGCTGCGCCTCGGGGTGGCGGCCGGCGATGGCCTCGATGCCGCTGCGCACCTGTTCCAGCACGGCGGTGTCATTGCGCAGGCGTCCCTGCAGATACAGCAGGCCAAGCGCGTAGCGCATGGTTTCGGCATTGGCGGGGCTGGCGGTGCCGTCTTCGATGATCTCCACCAACAGCTGCAGGCCAAGGCGCAGCCTGGCGGGCGGGCCGTAGATGTCCGCTACCGACCGCGGCGTCAGTACGAACAGACTGCCGACCAGCGGCGCCAGCTTGTCCTGGGCGGCGAGGCCATGCTGTGCCAACTGGTGGGTCAGAAAGCTGGCCTGCACCACGCCGGCGATGGCGAGGGTACGCCGCAGTTCGACCGGTAGCTCACGCATGGCGGCTCCACGTGCGTTCGATCACGCCGCCGCCGAGGCAGCGTTCGCCTGCGTAAAGCACCAGCTGCTGGCCGGGCGTGACGGCGCGCTGCGGTGCTGCAAAGCGCACTTCGCAACCGCCTGACGCCACGGGGATTACCTCGCACCGCTGATCCGGCTGGCGGTAGCGGGTCTTGGCGCTGCAGTGCAGCGGCAGGGCGGGATGCTCCGCATTGATCCATTCCATCCGGGCCACCTGCAATGTGTCGCTATAGAGCAGGGGATGCTGGTTGCCCTGCACCACGACGAGGACGTTGCGTTCCAGATCCTTAGCGGCCACGTACCAGGGTGCCTCGTCGCCGCCTTTCACGCCGCCGATGCCAAGGCCTTCGCGCTGGCCCAGGGTGTGGTACATCAGGCCGTGGTGTTCGCCGAGCACCTGGCGCTCGGGCGTTTCGATCCGGCCCGGCTGCGCCGGCAGATAGGTTTGCAGGAAATCGCGGAAGCGGCGTTCGCCGATGAAGCAGATGCCGGTGCTGTCCTTCTTGGCG
>Ga0182745_1002005_pt1 | contig 18816 bp, 16 predicted proteins | sample eDN3rd30CKraftBY_FD_128523 | JGI IMG/M metagenome (GOLD analysis project Ga0182745, IMG submission 128523) | Enriched backyard soil microbial communities from Emeryville, California, USA - eDNA 3rd pass 30_C Kraft BY (version 2) (version 2) | ecosystem: Environmental > Terrestrial > Soil >...
CTCGACGCCGACTCGATCCCGCCGAAGGACTGGGTCGCCCGCATCGCCCGCGCGTTCGAGCGCGACGCCGACCTCGAGGCGCTCAGCGGACCGGGCGCGTTCTACGGGGGGACGCCGCTTCTGCACTGGTTCGCCGAATCCGTGCAGATGCCGCTCTACACGCGCGCGGTCGCGTTCCTGCTCGGCCATGACGTGCTCTTCGGATCGAACCTCGCGATCCGTGCGGACACCTGGCGCGAGCTGCGCGGACTCGTCCATCGGGATGACAACAGCATCCACGACGACCTCGACTTCACGCTCAACCTGGTGCCCGGCACCAAGGTCCGCTTCGACCGGACGCTGGTCGTCGGCGTCTCGGCGCGGCCCTACCAGGACTGGGGACGCTACTCCAAGGGGTTCGCGATGGCGATGGGGACCTTCGCCCTCAACCACCGCGAGCAGTCGCTGCTCGAACGCCGGCGTCAGTGGATCGCGGTCCGGCACGGCGAGGGCGGCGACCCGATCCGCGCGACGCGGTAGGGCGCACGACCGATGACCCCCCGCATCTGCGTCGTCATCCCTTCGTACAACGACGCCGTCATGCTCGCGCAGTGCCTCACGGCGCTTCATGGGCAGACCCGTCCCGCCGACGAGATCATCGTCGTCGACAACGGCTCGTCCGACGCGACCGTCGACGTCGCGCTCGCCCACGGGGCGCGGGTCGTCACCGAGCCGAAGCGCGGCATCCCGCAGGCCACCTCGGCGGGGCTGGACGCCGCCAAGGGCGACGTCATCGGCCGACTCGACGCCGACTCCATCCCGCCGAAGGACTGGATCGCGCGCATCGCCGTGGCCTTCGAGGATCCCGAGCTCGACGTCCTGAGCGGCCCCGGCGAGTACTACGGCGCGACGCGACTGCAGCGCTGGTACGGCGAGCGCCTGCAGATGCCGATCTACTACGGACCGATCGCCTGGGTCTTCGGCCACCAGGTCGTCTTCGGATCGAACTTCGCGATCCGCGCCGACGCCTGGCGGGCGATCCGAGGCCGGGTCCACCGCGACGATCGCGAGGTCCACGACGACTTCGACATCGCGATGAACCTCCTGCCGGGCATGGGCGTGCGCTTCGACCGTTCGCTCGTCGTCGGCGTCTCCGCGCGGCCGCTCACCTCCTGGTCGCGCATGATGCGCACCTACCGGATGGGCATCTACACGTTCGTCGTCAACCACCGCGAGCAGTCGCTGCTCGCGCGCCGGCGCGCGTGGACCCGGCGGAGTGCGCGGGGCGGCGAGCCTCGCACCGCGACCGAGACGACCCGCTGAGCGCTGCTAGGCCGGGTTCGGCCCGATCATCCGCACCATGTCGCGGACGAGCTGGTGCGGCGCGGTCTCGCAGGGGCTGTGGCCCGTCGCGTACTCGGCCGCCTCCGCGCCGATCCGGTCGACGAACCTCCGGTGCGCCCGACTCGACCACAGGTCGTGGGCTCCGAATGCGACGAGCTTCGGAATCGGGAGCGCGCGCACCCGATCGGCGAGGTCGGGAGCGCGCGACATGAGGCGGAACATGTCGATGACGCTCGAGTACCGGGTCACCTCGAGCCGCTCCATCACGAATCCGTAGCGCTGCTCGTCGACGCGGTTCTTGTTCGTTCGGATCCCCCAGGCGAGGATCCCGGCGGCCCCGCGGGCGCCGACGACGAACGAGGCGACCATGAGCCCGCCCCGATAGCCGGTCGCCTTGCGGAAGACGTGGCCCGAGACCGGCGGGACGGTGAGCAGCGTCAGCGAGGCGACAAGCTCGGGTGCGCGAACGGCGACGACCTGCGCGACGATGCCGGCGAAGGAGTAGCCGAGCAGGTGCGCCGGGGTGCGGCCGGCCTGGAGCACCGCGACGACGTCGTCGACGAAGAGCTCGAGGTCGTAGCGCGCGCGAGGCGGATCGAGTCGCTCCGGCCCGGCCTCCGCCGACTCGTACTGGCCCGCGAGGTCGATCGCCTCGACGCGGAACCCGGCTCGAGCGAGCAGCGGGATCATGAGGATGAAGTCCTCCTTGGATCCCGTCGCCCCCGGCACGAGGACGATGCGCGGATGCGACGGATCGCCCGCCGCGAGACCGGCCAGCTCACCGCTCGGCACCCGGTAGCGGATCGCCTCGACGCCGGGCGGGGGCGTGTCCCACGCGGTCGGACCGATCGCGTCGTCGAGCGCGCGAGCGGCCGCGGCCGACATCCTCCGCGGATCCGGGATCGCCCCCTCGCCGACTCGCGGCGTCCCCTCCAAAGCCACCAGCCGAGACTACTAGACGGCTACAGCACCGCCAGTGCGTCGCGCAGCAGGCCCATGATCGCCTGGATCTGGACGCTCGCCTCGGCGGCGACGTCCTCGTCGGATCCATCGAGCGCCCGCGCCGCGAGCCCCGCCTTCGATCCGATCAGGTCAGCGATGCGCGCGTCGATCGTGTGCGCGGCGATGATCCGCCACGCGGTCACCGGCATCTCCTGACCGATGCGGTGCACGCGGTCGATCGCCTGGGTCTGCTCGGCGCTCGTCCACGACAGCTCGGCGAGCACGACGTTCGACGCCGCCTGCAGGTTGAGACCGACGCCCGCCGCGAGCAGGGAGCACACGACGACCTGGACGGAAGGGTCGTTCGTGAACGCGTCGATCGCCGCCTGACGCACCTTCGGGGTCTGGTCGCCGCGGATCGAGACGGTCTTGACGCCGAGCGCCGCGAGGTGGTCCTCCGCGGTGTCCATGACGTCGATGTGCTTCGCGAAGAACACGACCTTCCCGACCGAGCGGGCGAGGTTCGCCGTGTAGTCGGCCGCGAGCGACGCCTTGCCCTGACCGATGCGCCGGACCATCGTGAAGACGTTCTCGCCGTCCCCCGTGCTCTTCGACTCCTCGAGCTCGGCGTGCGCGACGACGCGGATGAGGTCCTCGTCGGCCGCCTCGGGTCGGATGTCCTTGAGCCGGCGGAAGCGATCGAGCAGCCGCGCCGTGAGGGCGGCCTCGGCGGCGCGGATCGACCGGCCGAAGTCGTCGTCGAGCTCGACGGGGATGTCGGCGATGCGCCGGGCGGGGATGTCGGCGGCGACGTCGACCTTGCGGCGACGGACGATGCCCATGTCGATGACGGCCTTACGGGCCGCGGGGAAGAATCCGGGGTCGCCCGGGACGAGTCCCGTCTCCTCCAGCCGCGCCATGAGCGTCGCGGTCGGCTTCTGCGCACCGGACTTGTCCGGGTCGGTGATCCAGCCGAGGTACTGCCAGATCGCGCGAAAGTCCTCGATCGTGTTGATGAGCGGCGTGCCGGTGAGCGCGACGAAGAGCGCCTTCGGGTACGCGGTGCGGATCGAGCGGGAGAGCGCGATGACGTGCTTCGAGCGCTCGGACTTGAGGTTCTTGATGAAGTGCGCCTCATCGACGACCATGCCCTTGAAGCCGAATCGGCCGAGCCAGCCGACGTGGCGGTCGAGGATCTCGTAGTTGACGACGATGACATCGGCGAACGCGTCGACGTCGTCGCCGTCCCCCTGGACGACGGTGACGCTGCGACCGGGCAGCCAGCGCTGGACCTCGCGGGCCCAATTCGTCTTGACGACGTTCGGCACGACCGCGAGCAGCGGGAACGCCTTGGCCGCCTGGGCGCCGAGCAGGGCCTGCGCCGTCTTGCCGAGGCCCGGCTCGTCGGCGAGCAGGAACGTGCGGTGGCCCTGGCGGACCTCCTCGATGAACTCGGCCTGGTGCGGCATGAGCTCGAGGTCGCCCGGCGCGCTCAGCGAGCCCGCCTCGGGCAGGTCCATCGTCGCCGCGACGCCGCCGGCCTCGAAGGCGCGGAAGAGCGGATCGATGAGCTCCCAGTTCGAGAGGCGGCCCGGCGCGTGCCGATTCCCCTCGAACGCAGAGAAGTCGGGGGCGAGGAACGGGTTGGCCATCTGCATCTGGCGGACGGAGGACGGCAGGACCTGGCGCTCGACCTGCTTGTCGACCGGCTTCGGCTCCTCGACGATGAGCAGCTCCTCGGGCGCGAGCTCGACGCCGGCGGCCATGAGCATGTCGCGCCGCAGCGCCTTCGCGGCCGGTGTCACCGGCGCGTCGTCGGCGAGCAGGCCGATGAGGGTCGTGTCCCTCGCGGCGGTCTTCGCGAGGATGCCGGCGAGACCGTCGAGTCGCTTCTGCTCGTTCTGCCGCTCGGCCTCCGTGAGCTCCTTGTCGGCCTTGACCCGCGCGCGCTCCTCGCGCAGCAGCAGGGCGGCGACCTGGAAGCGGGCGCGGTTCGCAGGCTTGAGCGGTCCCTTCTGGACGGCGGACTCGACCTCGCGCGCGGTGCGGGCGAGGACCGGGATGACGCCCGCGTCGTCGCCGGTGCGCGCGCGACGGCGCTGCTGAGGGCCCCGCGACTGCTTCGCGGTGGTGCTGGACGATGCCACTTACGTGTCTCCCTTGCGACGGACTGTGTCGCTCGAACTGACAGGCTGATCCGGGCTACGCCGTTGGGAAGGCCCTAGGCTGCCCCCGGATGCGCCTCTGCGGACCAGACCCGGCGCGGAACTCCGCCGGTGATCGCGCTTGAGACGCTGCGGCCATTCTACCCTCATTCCCCTCCCCCGCCGAAATCACCGACTGTGCACTTATTCGGCGATCGACGCCGAATCGAGCCGAGAAGTGCACAGTCGATGGAGAAGGCTAGGGTCGAGGCGTGACGGACGAGGTCGCGATCGAACGGTTCAGGGCGCTGATCCGGGTGCCGACCGTGTCGAAGGCGGACCCGGACGAGACCGACTGGACGGCGTTCTCGCGATTCCGCGAGGTCCTCGCCGAGCAGTATCCCCTCGCCCACGCGCACCTCGAACGCGAGGTCGTCGCGGAGCACACGCTCCTCTACCGCTGGCCGGGGGCGGATGCCGCGGCCGCGCCGGCGATCCTGATGGCGCACCAGGACGTCGTCGACCCCGGGGATGTCGAGGCCTGGGAGCACGCCCCCTTCGGCGCCGAACGGGCCGGCGAGGCGATCCACGGCCGCGGCACGATCGATGACAAGGGCTCGCTCGCCGGGATCCTCGAGGCGGTCGAGCGGCTCCTCGCGACCGGGCTCACGCCCCGGCGCGACGTGCTCCTCGTCTTCGGCCACGACGAGGAGACGCACGGCACGGGCGCGCGCGCGGTCGCCGAGCTGCTCGCCGCGCGCGGCGTCGAGCCCACCTTCGTCCTCGACGAGGGCGGCGCGATCGTCGAGGATGTGCTGCCGGGGACGGTCGGCCCGCTCGCCGTCATCGGCCTGTCGGAGAAGGGCGCGGCGAACATCCGGCTCGCGGTCGCCGAGATCGGCGGCCACTCGTCGACGCCCCCGGCGATCTCCGCGATCGGCCGGCTCGCGCGCGCTATCACGCGCATTGACGCCGAGCCGTCCCCCGCCCGGATGACGGACGCGACGCGGAAGATGTTCGCGGCGGCCGGCACCGCGGCGAAGGGGATCCACCGCTTCCTCTACCGGAACATCGCGTGGACCGCGCCGCTGCTGCGCCGCGCGCTCGCGCGCGGCGGGCCTGAGACCGCCGCGATGGTGCGCACCACGCGGGTCGCGACGCTCGTCTCCGGCGGCCATGCGCAGAACGCGATCCCCGAGCGCGCCGAGGCGACGGTCAACGCGCGGATCCTGCCGGGCGAGACGGTCGACGCCGTCGTCGAGCGGATCCGCGCGACCATCCGCGACCCGCTCGTCGTCGTCGAGGCGACGAGCGGCTGGGACCCGTCGCCCATCTCGCCGACCGAAGGGCTCGGCTGGGAGCTGCTGACCGGCGTGCTCGCCGACCTCGCACCCGGCACCACCCCCGTCCCGTACACGCAGAACGGCGCGACCGACTCGCGTTCCTTCACCGGCCTGACGCCCGCCGTGTACCGGTTCACGCCGTTCCACCTGACGCCGGGCGAGCGGGGCGCGCTGCACGCGATCGGCGAGCGCATCCGGGTGTCCTCGTGGCTCGCCGGCGTCGCGTTCTATCGCGAGCTGATCGCGCGCCTCTAGACGCCGAGGATCGCGCGCGTCTCGGCGACGTCGACCGCCATCCGCTCGACGAGCGCCTCGGCGGAGTCGAACTTCGCGATGCCGCGGACCCGCTCGACGAACTCGACCGTCGCGACCTTGCCGTACAGGTCGAGATCGGTGCGGTCGAGGGCGTACGCCTCGACGGCGCGTCGATCGCGGGTCGAGAACGTCGGGTTGTCGCTCACCGAGATCGCGGCCGGCAGGCGCTCGCCGCCTTCGACGGTCAGCCAGCCGGCATAGACGCCGTCGGCCGGCATCGCTCCGACCGCGTCCTGGGCGAGGTTCGCGGTGGGGAAGCCGAGGTCGCGCCCGCGCTGGTTGCCGCGGACGACCTCGCCCGTGACCGCGGGGAGCGAGCCGAGGCGCGCCGCGGCCTCCGAGACCCGGCCCTCGGCGATGAGATCGCGGATGCCGGACGTCGAGATGCGGTCGACGCCCGCACCGCCGACCGCCGGTAGCAGCTCGACGGAGAAGCCGTGCTCCTGGCCCATCCGGCGCAGCTCCCAGACGTCGCCCTGCCCTCTCGCGCCGAAGCGGAAGTCGGCGCCGACGAGCACCACTCGGGCGCCGAGCCGGGCGACCAGCAGCTCCTCGACGAAGTCCTCGGCCGACTGCGCCGCTCGCGTCGCGTCGAAGTCGAGGACGGCGACGAGGTCGATCCCCGTCTGCTCGATGAGCTCGAGTCGCCGGTCGAGGCTGACGACCGCCGGCGGACTCGACTCCGGGTGCAGGAGCGCGAGGGGATTGCGGTCGAACGTGATCGCGACCGCGTCGACGCCGAGCTCCCGCGCGCGGTCGACCGTGTGACCGAGCACGGCGCGGTGGCCGAGGTGGACGCCGTCGAACTTGCCGATCGTGATGACGCTCGCCGTGGTGAGCCGCGACCCGAACGGCTCGCGCTCGATCCTCACCTCGACGCCCTGGCCGTCTTCCGCAGCCAGAGCAGACCGAGCACCGGCAGCACGAGCGGGATGAAGAGATACCCGGCCCCGTACACGCTCCACACGGTCGCCTGCCCGCCGAACGGGCTGGCGTCGGAGAGGCCGAGCAGGGCGGGCGCCACGAGGCTGATCGTGCCGACGACGAGCACGCCGACGAGCTCGAACGTGATGGTGATCAGGGCGACGACGTCCCACCGCGCGGCGAGGGCGATCGTCGCGAGGACGTAGACGACCGCGGCGACTGCGGAGAGCGTGTACGCGATCGGCGACTCGTCGAATCGCGTGATGATCTGGAACGTCGATCGTCCGACCGCGGCGAGCGCGAGGATGCCGTAGACGACGACGAGGACCCGGCCGAGGCCGGACATGCGATGGCGCGCGGGCGCTGCTGGTGCTTCAGGAGTCGTGGACATCGGACTCAAGCGTAGCCAGGCGCGAGGGTGAACCAGATCGTGTGCATGCGGAACACCATGACGGCGACCCCGAGCGCGGCGACCGCGATGATGAGATTCGACCAGCGCGTCTTCTCGATGAGCGCCCAGATGATCGCCGCGGGCGGGATGAGCAGCGCCGTCACGAGGTACATCCAGTACTCGAGGCCGTTGCCGATCATGGCGTTGCCGTTCAGCGGCGTGACGATGGCGAGGACGACCTGCACGACGAGCAGCACCTCGACGAGCACGAGCCCGAGCACGGTCAGGTCGTTCGGCTGCTTCCTCGCGAGCGCGAAGCCGATGGCGAGGAGCCCGACCACGAGCCCGACTCCCACCTGCACCCAGGTGAACCAGTCGATCATGCGTCAACCGGGAAGTTCGTGATCACCCTGGTCCTGCCGTTCTCTATGCTGACGAGCCCGACCAGTCTGCCATCCGGCGCGATGGCGGCGGCCGTGTCGGCGTCGGCGTGCTCGACCTCGACGCGCTTGCCGTTCGCGAGATCCGCCGCCTGCTCGGCGTCGAGCGGAAGGACGGGGAAGAGCCGGCCGGCGACGACGCCAGGATCGAGCAGGTCTCCCGAGTACGGGTCGCCGAACGCGGGCACCGCGAGCGCATCGTCGACGGAGAACGGCCCGACCCGCGTGCGCCGCAACGCCGTGAGGTGGCCGCCGACGCGCAAGCGCTCGCCGAGGTCGCGCGCAAGGGCACGGATGTACGTCCCGGAGGAGCACTCGACCCGCACGTCGAGGTCGAGGACCGTGGGCACCGAGCGGTCGCGCAGCGACGCATCGAGGCCCGGTCCGTTCAGGAGCTCGAACGCCGACACCGTCACCTTCCGCGCCGCGAGCTCGACCTCCTCCCCCGCACGCACGCGGTCGTATGCGCGTCTGCCGTCGACCTTGATCGCGCTCACCGAGCTCGGCCGCTGCATGATCTCGCCCGTGAGCACCGCGATGCCGGCGAGGACGGCCTGCTCGGTCACGCCGCCCACGGCGTGCTCCGACACGATCTCCCCGTCCGCGTCGTCCGTCGTCGTCGCCTGCCCGAGCCGGATCGTCGCGAAGTACTCCTTGTCGAGCCCGACGAGGTGCGTCAGCAGCCGGGTCGACGGCCCCGCGCCGAGGACGAGCAGTCCGGTCGCCATGGGGTCGAGCGTGCCGGCATGACCGACCTTCTTCGTCCCGAGCGCGCGCCGGGTCCGCGCGACGACGTCGTGGCTCGTGAGCCCCTGCGGCTTGTCGGCGAGGAGGATGCCGTTCGGCGCCGGAGTCACCCGACCAGGGTATCGGGGCCGACTCAGCCGCCCGACTCGAAGAGCGGGACATCCCCGGGAGCTTCGGTCTGTGGATAGGCGGGCAGCTCGCCCGACGCACCCTCCATCAGCTGGAGGATCTCCCACGCGTCGCCTGGAGCGCAGGTGCTGTCCGCCGCCACCGACACGCCTTGCGGATGCTCGTAGAAGGTGACGATGAGTCGGATCACGGCGGCCGATGGCTTCTGCGCGGTCACGACGACGTCGTCGGAGATGCCGGGAAACTCGCGTATGGAGATCTCGCGCCAGCCGTCGATCCGCAATCGATCCGCGAGCACCGCGGGTTCGATCGGCGGGACGACGCCGATCGGCCCCATCCGGCTGAGGGCGAACTGGTACTCGCCCTCACCGCAATCGAGCCAGTCCCCGGGAACCGCGCCGTAGTCGCCGCCGCTGCTCCAGGCCCCGCTATACAGGTGCGTCTGCACGACCGCCACCGCCGCCTTGAACCGGAGGTTGTGCGCCTTCGCCTGCAGCAGCAGCTCCGGACCGTTCATCGGTCCCGCTCCCCCGGGGGCGCAGCCCGCGAGCACCACGAGTGCCGCGAGACCGAGCAAGGCGCTCCGTCGCGCATTCCGAGCCACATCATCCGCCTTCCGTCAGCGAGTCGAGCACGTATCGGTAGGCCACGGAGTCGCGCGTCAGATAGCCGAAGAAGTCGGCCCCGCCGCCCTCCGGCCGATCGAGGTCATGCGCATCGACGCCTCCGGATCCGGGGTCGTAGGCGCTCAGGATGCCGCGTGCGTTGACGACGCGGTGCGTCGTCGCGTCGGCGCCCTCGGAGCTGAACACCGACACCCCGGGCAGGTCGAGCGGCCGCTCTGGGTGCTCCCAGCTCGTCGAGTGGCCGAGCGTCGCGATCGAGTCGCTCCGCGCCTGAGTCGCGTGGACCTCGAGCCGTCCGCCCGCGATCGCCGTTTCGAGCGCGCGGGCAGCCGCGTGACTGACTCCCGGCGAGCCGATCAGGTACGCCTCGTCGAATGCCGTGGGGTCCACGATGATCGACTGGCCGAAGGTCGTGGATCCGTAGGAATGGAAGACGCCGCTGACGGTCGCGGTGGGATTGCGTCGGCGCAGCTCGCCGACGTCGGCCAGGAGCGTCTCCGCGCCGCGATCCGCCAGCGCGATCGCCGGCTCGGACCAGATGTCGCCGGAGTCGTAGTTGAGCCACGCGATGAACGCCTCGTCCCGGGAGGACCGGCGGGAGGCGTCCGCATAGAGGTTGTATGCGGCCGTGCTGTGACTCGTCGTCTGAGCGGAGTCGGTGTTGATCCCGTGGACGACGTAGGTGACGGAGTCCGCGTGCTCGAGGTCGCCGAATCCGATCGCGACGCGCGGCTCGTCGCCGTCGAGCCAGAAGCTGATGAGCTGCGCATCCGGATACCGGCGCAGGGTCTCGGTGACCGCTTCGAGTGCCGTCCGGGTCGGCTCGCTGATGCCGGAGCCCGTCCGCAGGAGTCGAGCCAGGAGCTCGCGGTGGCGATCGTCCCGTTCGTCGTAGGGGCGCCCGTCGAGGCTGTCGGCCCGGAGCCGTCGAGCCTCGGCCAGCACCGGTGGCTCGGCGTGTGCGCTGCGGCGTCTCGTGGACGCGCCGCGAAGCAGGAGCCCGCCCGCGACCCCGAGCGCGCTGCCGAGCAGATCCCGCTGATGCCAGCCGCCATGGTCCGACTGGGTGACCGTGGTGTCGATCGCCGAGATCGCTCGCCGCGCGGCGGCATCCAGGTCCTCGAGGACGTGCTGCGGCGCCTGATCGGCCCGATCCTGCAGGTCGCGAAGCGCGAGCGCGTATTCGCGGAGCGCGAGCGCGGTGCCGCGGTAGCGCTCGTGCGCCTCCTCGAGCAGTCGCACGGTCAACGCCGTCTGCTCCAGCGCCTCTCCGACCGCGAGCGAGCTGCCGGACGCCGTGAGGGAGCGCAGGTCGTCGGTCGCCGCCTCGATGCGCGCGGCCGCGCGCAGGTGCTCGTGGGCCCGCTCCAGGAGCGCCACCGGGTCTCCCGGCGGGGCACTCATCGGCCACCGGCCGTGGCTGCCCGCTCGCGCACGGCCTCGTCGCGCAGCCCCAGCTCCAATCGTGTGAACGTCTCGTCGATCGTGCGAAGCGCACCGGCGAGGCGTTCGAGACGCGCCAGGAGCGTCGCCCGCGAGCGGGTCCAGGCGTCGGCGAACTCGTGGACCCGCTCGACGAGCCCCGCGTGCCCGGTCAGCTCCGCGGTGTCGTGCGCGAGCAGCTGGACCTGCGCGAAGTCCGCGTGGACCTGCTCGACGCGGACGGCGGCCGCGTCGAGCGCACGGGAGTCGAGTCGCAGATGCCTCATGCCGTACCTGTCCGGTGATCCGAGACGACGGTGCGGGCTCAGCTGCCGAGCCGGCCGGCGAGCTGCTCGTCGGTACTCTGCAGCGCGGCCGCGGCGTTCGACAGGAACTGCGCCATGCCCTCGAGTCCGCCGACGGCGGTCTTCGCGCCGGCGGTGAACTGCTCGTAGGAGGCGTCGAACGCGCCCGACGCCGCGCTCGTCGTGAAGCCGTCGAGGACGAGCTGCGCGACGAGGCCGCGCAGTTCGCCGAGCTTCGCCTCGAGATCGGCCTGGCCGCTGCGCAGCTGCGTTGAGGTGGTCTGCATCTGGTCGTAGGTGACGTTGAGGTTCGCCATGGTCGCTCGTTTCGGTCTCCAGGATGGTGGTCGGCGTATCCGAGCTCGGTCGCCGCGAACGGACGCTAACGCGATCCTGCGCGCCGAGGGGCGGCGTCCTCCCCGATATGTGGATAGATCCCGGTCGACTCGGGGATGTGAGGAAGTTGCACTCGCATGGCGATGCCCCGCTCCACCCACATGCCTCGTCCGGGTGGGAACGCCGGCCGTGCCGTTCTCGGAAACGTCGTCCGCAGCAGGAGTTCACCGTCCGACGGCCCCGGCTGCAGCACCAGGCCGCGTCGCGCGTTCTTGATCTCCGCGAGCACCGGCCACGAGCCCGCCCAGCCCGCCGTCTCGTTCTCGGCGATCAGGAGGTGTCCGCCGCGCCTCGCCTGCCTCGCGAGCTCGACGAGCGGTTGCTCCGCCGGGGTCTGCACGAACTCGGCGATCCCCTCGACGATGATGACGACGCGCTCGGCGGACTCGTCAGCGAGCCGCTCGGCGAGCCGCCTCGCGAGCGCCACCACCTCCTCGATCCGGCGCGCCGAATGCTGCAGGATCGGGCTCGTCGACAAGGCCGAGCGGTCGTTGCCGAGATACGCGAAGCTCCGCCCGTCCCCCAGGCGGCGCACCGACTCCACGAGCCAGGCGAGCGCGTTCGAGCGGCCGCTGCCCGGCGGCCCGGCGAGCAGCAGCAGGCCCGCCGGTTCGAACCCGATCGGACCCAGCGTCGCGTCGCCGATGCCGAGCACCGCGCAGTCCCCGACCCGCGCGGGCACGGCCTCGGGCCGCACCAGCTCCGGCAGCGATTCGATCGCCGGCGCGACCGGCATCTCCGCGCCGCGCATCCGCACGAGGGCCTCGAGCCGCTCCGCCTGATCGGAGGCCGTCGAGCGCGTCCCGTGCGCGCCGAGGACCCCGAGCTGCACCTCGAGTCCGCCGACGATCCCCCGTCCCGGCGGCGACTCGTCGCCGATGAGGTCCTTCGGTGCGCCCGCGAGGCCGTAGCCCGACTCGTCCGCGAGCCGCAGCACCACACGGCACTGCACGTTCGCCGACGCGCTGCCCGGCACGGACCCGGGGCGATCGGCCGTGAGCGCGATATGGATGCCGAGCTGTCGCCCGCCGGTGAACACGTCCTTGATCACGTCGTAGCAGGCAGCCCGCCCGAGCGCCGACTCCCAGTCGTCACGGAACGCCGGAAAGCCGTCGATGAGCAGCAGGATCCGGGGCTCGGCCGGCCGGCCGGTACGGCGACGGTATTCGACGATGTCCGCCGCCGACGCCGCCGAGTACCGCCGCGCCCGGTCCGTGAGCTCGGATCGGATCCTGTGCAGGAGGCGCTCGAGGCGCTCGCCGTCCTCCGCCGGGATGACCGCGCCGACGTGCGGCAGCCCCTGAAGCATCCGCAGGCCCCCGCCCGCGAAGTCGAGGCCGTACACGTGCACCGGGCCGCCGTCCGACGTCACGGCGGTCGCGAGCGCGAGCGACCGCAGCGCGAGCGACTTCCCCGACCCGCCGGTCCCGAAGAACGCGATGTGCCCGTCGCCGTCCGGGCGGAACGCGACGACCGACCGCCGCTGGCGCCCCGGCTCATCGGCGAGCCCGAGCGGGATGACGGCGTCGTCGGAGGTGAGCAGGTCGGTGAGATCGACGATGGGCGGCAGCTCGTCGAGCCATGGTCGTCTCGGCAGCGGGAGGGCGAGCGACTCGGCGGCGCGCGCGATCGATGCGACGAGCCGCTGCTGGTCGTTCGGTCCGAGCTCGCCCAGGTTCTCCTGATGCGACGCCGCCCGCGAATGCCATTCGAGCCGCTGACCGAACCGGAGCGCGGCGATCGCCACGTCGGCACCCCGCGCTCCCGGCTGGGTCCACCCGCCCGCGTAGGCCGCCTGGAAGCGCCGGAGTCGTCCCGGACCCGTCTTCGCCATCGCCCGCCCCGGGATGCCGGGGTCGAAGTGCGCGGCGTCCGGGACCCCCACCACGTCCCGACTGTCCGCCTCGTCCGCCACCCGCAGCGCGACCCGAAGATTCGTGTTCGCCCGGATGCTGTCCCGGATCACCCCGGCCGGCCGCTGCGTCGCCATGATGAGATGCAGGCCGAGCGAGCGGCCCCGCTGCGCGATGTCCAGGACGCCGTCGACGAACTCCGGCACCTCCTTCGCGAGCGCCGCGAACTCGTCGATCACCAGGACGAGCGCGGGAGGCGCCTCGGCGTCACCGCGCCGCTCCAGCTCGAGCAGGTCCTTCGCCTTCCGGCGGCCGAGCAGCTCCTCCCGATGGCGCAGCTCGGCCCGCAGGCTGGTGAGCGCCCGTCGGACGAGCGCGGGCCTGAGATCGGTCACGAGGCCGACGCAGTGCGGCAGCCGCACGCAGTCGGCGAAGGCGGAGCCGCCCTTGTAGTCGACGAACAGGAACGTCACCCGGTCCGGCGCGTACTCGGCCGCCATGCCGAGCACCCAGGCCTGGAGGAACTCGCTCTTGCCCGCGCCCGTCGTGCCGCCGACCAGGGCGTGCGGACCCTCCGCCCGCAGGTCGAGATGCATCGCCTCGCCGCCGGCCACCCCGACGAGGGCTCGGAGCCGACCCGGCCGACGGGACGCGCGCGGTCCGGATCCACTGCGATCCGCGATCGAGTCGTTCTCCCGCCAGCGATCGATGACCGCCTCCGCCGTCTCGTGCATGCGGCGGCCCATCAGCTCCGACTGGGCGACCGTGCGCGGCAGATCGCTCGCGTCCTCGGCCACGGCGCCCGCGTCGGCCACCGGTGCCATCGACCGGCCGAGCGCGGCCGCGGCCGCCCGATCGATGCGCTCGAGTCGCACGGGCTCGACGCGCTCGCCGAGCCGCACGAACGACACCGCCCCCGCTCCCGGAGTCGCGATCTCGACCACGGTGCGGCAGGCGGCGGGGAGGCCCTCGACGTCCTCCCCGACCCAGATCGGGTACACCCCGGCATCCGGTCCGATCTCGCTGAGCCGGACCAGCCGCGCCCGATCGGCCGGGGCGTCCTGCGATACGAAGAGGACGACCGCCGGGATGGGCGATCTCGTGCCCGACGAGATCGCCTCATCCGGGGACTCGCCGATATCGGCTCCGCGCATGGCCGCGGCGCCGTCTCGCCGCAGCGCCCCCCGGCGTTCCGGCTCCCGATGCGCGAGACGCCCCGCGACCACGTCCTCGATCGAGGCGAGCAGCGCGGACGCGCTCGCCGGGGTGTCCGCGAGGTGCGGCCGCCCGCCGAGCGGCGACTGCGGGGACGAGGAGTGCGGGACCCACTTCAACCACTCGAGCGCTTCCGCCCACCACGGCGTGACGATCGCCGCGACGCAGAGCTCCGCGGGCGAGTGCAGGCCGACCAGTTGCGCCGCGAGCCCCGCGACCACCGGGACGGCGAGCTCGCCGCGGCCCGCGATGCCGATCGCGCCCGCGTCGTGCAGGTTGTCCACGACGGGGACCTCCGGCACGAACCGGTGCCGCGCGACGAGCGCATCGACGCGCTCCTGGAGCTCCGGGATCAGCTCGCCGCGCCCCGGGACGTCGAACCCCGACCGGGTCGGCATCGCCCCGACGCCGAGACGGACGTTGAGGAAGCTCCAGTGCTCGGGGCGACGCGTCCAGAGCAGCGGGCCCCTCGAGGTCACCGCGTGGACCACCTCGTCCGCCGAGGGCGCCTCGGTGAGGCGCGTCTCGCGCTCGCGGGCGCACGCCGCCTCGACGTCCCGGCTCAGCGCGGCGAGCCGCTCCTCGAACCGTCCGATCGATCTGGCAAGCGTGCGCCGGTCGCGGGCCCGGTGCATCAGGACGTTGCCGAGCAGCATGATCGGCGACATGAGCGCGAAGAGCAACAGGATCGGACGGCTCATGAGGGCCGCGAGGACGATGCCGAGCAGGACCGGTGCAGCCATGGCGAGCCACGGGAGCGGATTCGGCTCCCGCTGCACCGGCGGCGCGGGCATCGTGAACGACTCCCCCGTGTAGCGCGGCTCGACCCGCGGCGAGCGATTGAACGGCACGGGTCCCCCTGCCCGCCTCGACGCCTCCGCCGTCACGCCCGCCGGCCTCGGCAGCAGCACGATCCGCAGGGCGGTGTCGCCGACCGTGACGGTCCCGCGATCCGGAAACGATGCGCGGCTGACCAGCTCGCCGTCGACCTCGAGCCCGTTCGCTGAGCCGAGGTCGACGACCTCGATCTCGTCGGAGACCTCCACGCGGATGTGCCGACCGGACACGTAGGGATCCGCGAGGACCACGTCGCAGTGTCGGTCACGGCCGACGATCGATGTCCCTACCCGCAGGACCCACCGCTCGCCGCGCAGCCGCCCCGAGAGCACCTCGACCGCGGCCGCCGAGGCGGCCGGCACCGTGGCCTCCGCATCCGCGAGCGCGATGTGCGCGCCCGACGCGAGCCAGTCCTCACCGATCCGCGCGCCCGGCGGCAGGGGGACCCACTCGGGCACGCCCGTTTCGCCTTCCGGGGTCAGCCTGCGCAGCGTCAGCCGCCGTCCCGCGGGGACGTCGTCCCCACTCGGGTCCCGGTCGGCGATCGCCCGCGCGACCTCCTCGATCGACGCCGAGGCGTCCGTGGTCACGGCGATGTCATCGCTCGAGCCGTCGCTCCTGACGAAGGTCAGCTTGAGGTGCATCGCGTCACGATGGCAGAACGCCGGCGCCCCCGCTCCCGCGCGAGGCGCGGCTGTGGAGAGTCCCGTCGTACTGTGGAGGAGTGCGGATCGGCGTCCTCGGTGCTGGTGCGGTCGGCGGACTCATCGCGGCCCTGCTCGACCGCGCGGGGCACGACGTCGAGGTGACGGCGCGCGGCGAGCAGCTCGCCGCGATCCTCGGCGGCGGCATCCGGCTCGACGGCGGCTTCGGCGAGCACAGGGCCCGGGTGCGGGCGGGTGAGCGACTCACCGAGCGGCCCGACATCGCGTTCCTCACGACGAAGGCGCAGGACGCGGCCGACGCGATCGAGCCGAACGCGCACCTGCTCGACGGCGTTCCGGTCGTCATCGTGCAGAACGGCCTCGGGGGCCTCGACGTCGCGCATGGCCTGCTGCCGCGCTCGCCCCTCCTCGGCGCGCTCGCCCTCTTCGCCGTCTCGTACCTGGAGCCTGGCCGGGTGACCGTGACCGCGGCGCTCCCGACGATCATCGGCGCCGGTCCCACCTGCACACGCGAGCGGCTCGACGAGATCGTCGCCGCGATCGGTCCCGCCGTGCCGCTCGAGGTGACCGACGACATCGTCGGCGCGCAGTGGACGAAGCTGCTGATCAACCACGTGAACGCGATGCCGGCGATCACGGGCCTGAGCGTCCAGGAGACGATCCGCGACCGGCGGCTGCGCCGGATCATCACCGCGAGCATGCGCGAGACCTCGCGGATCGCGAGGGCCGCCGGCGCAAGGTTCGCGCCGATGCAGGGCACGCCCGGCTGGCTCGCGGGCCTGATCGCCGTGCTGCCGCTCTGGGCCGCGCAGATCATCCCGCTCGTCATCAACCGGCGGCTCGGCCACGTGCCGAATCCGGGGTCGACGCTCCAGTCCATCCGCCGCGGCCGCCTGACCGAGATCGACTACCTGAACGGCGCGACCGTCCGGATCGCCGCGGAGCGCGGCCTGACCGCGCCCGTCAACGCCGCGCTCGTCGCGCTCGTCCACGAGGTCGAGGAGACGGGCGCGTTCATCCCGCCGGCCGAGGTCGCCCGCCGCGTCCCGCTGCGATGATCGCCACGGAGACGAGCGCCTGGTATCGGGTGCACGGTCGGGACTTCCTGTGGCGCCGGCCCGGCATGACCCCGTGGGCGATCTACCTGATCGAGGTGATGGCGCAGCAGACCCAGATCGAGCGGGCCGCCCGCGTCGCGCTCGAGTGGATCGACCGCTGGCCGACGCCGTCCGCGCTCGCGGCGACCCCGCCGTCGGAGATCCTGCGCGCCTGGGGCCGGCTCGGCTACCCGCGGCGGGCGCTCGCGATCCACGCGGCCGCGACGGCGATGGCCGCCGAGCACGACGACGAGGTGCCGCGGGAGCTCGAGGCGCTGCTCGCGCTGCCCGGCGTCGGACCCTACACGGCGGCGGCGGTCGCGTCGTTCGCCTACGGTCAGCGCGTCCCGGTCGTGGACACGAACATCCGGCGCGTCCTCGCGAGAGCCCTCGTCGGGGTCGAGGCGCTCGCGCCGAACGCCCGCCGCGACGCCGAGCTGATGGAGTCGATCCTTCCCCTCGACCCCGAGGAGGCGAAGGTGACGAACGTCGCCGTGATGGAGCTCGGCGCGCTCGTCTGCACGCCGCGCGCCCCGCACTGCGACGACTGCCCGATCGCGGACCGCTGCGCATGGCGCGCGGCCGGCTACCCGCCGAACGAGGGGCCGAGTCGGGCACGCCAGCCGAGGTTCGCGGGCTCGGACCGCGAGGCCCGCGGGATCGTCATGGCCGAGCTCCGCGCCGCGGATCGGCCGGTCGGGCTCGACGAGCTCGCCGCCCTCCTGCCGGAGCCCGATCGTCTCGAGCGCGCCCTCGCGGGCCTCGTCCGCGACGGCCTCGCGGCACGCTCCCCCCACGGCTACACCCTCCCCTGACACCGGAGCGGACATCGCGAGAACGCGAGAACGCGAGAACGCGAGGCAGAACGCGGTCAGGGCTCGAGCGAGAGGAGGAAGTCGAGCTTGGTGGGCAGGGCCGTGTCGAGCAGCTCCCTCGCGGCGGGATCGCGGTCGTAGTCGGCGGCCATGCGCAGGCCCACGAGGGTGTTGAGCAGCATGCCCTCCGCGAGGAACGAGTGCACCTCGTCCGGCGACATCCCGGCCTCTTCGCGCAGGAACCGGTAGACCTGGAGGAAGCCCGCCCGGGCGCGGGCGCCGATCTCGGGGTCGGAGCCGAGGATGAACCCGTGCATGAGGCTGAGCAGCAGCCCGCGGTCCGAGAGCAGCTCGGCGTACGCGGCGCCGATTCGGTGGTGGGACTCCCCCGGCTCGCCCGCCGTGACCGCGTCGGCGTCCCCGGCCAGCGCCGTGCGGAAGGCCATGAGCAGTCGCTCGAGCGCGCGCTCGAGCACCGCGAGGAAGAGCGCCTCCTTCGTGCCGAAGATGCGCACGACGTAGGGCTGGCTCACGCCCGCCGCCTTGGCGACCGCATCGGTCGTCGTGCCGACGTAGCCGCGCTCCCCGAAGACCTGCGTCGCGGCGCGGAGCACGAGCTCGCGCCGCTCGTCGGCCTTCATCCGAGTCGCTGGGGCGCCCATCTTGACATGGTATCAGTCGATAACTTATCTTCTCGGTAATCATTCGATTACTTAGCTGCCGATCATCGATCACAGGAGTCCCTGCGTGACCGCCACCCTCCCCGCCACGGCACCCGCGCCGACCGCTGGGCGCCGCCACATCGCCCTCGTCCTCATCGCGACCGGGCTGCCGATGTTCATGGCGACGCTCGACAACCTCGTCATGACGAACGCGCTCCCGGTGCC
>Ga0182745_1002007_pt1 | contig 18804 bp, 14 predicted proteins | sample eDN3rd30CKraftBY_FD_128523 | JGI IMG/M metagenome (GOLD analysis project Ga0182745, IMG submission 128523) | Enriched backyard soil microbial communities from Emeryville, California, USA - eDNA 3rd pass 30_C Kraft BY (version 2) (version 2) | ecosystem: Environmental > Terrestrial > Soil >...
GAACGGACGCTTATACAGTTCTAAAATCGGGAATATACGAAAAAAACAGGATTCTCCTAAAAATATTGACATATAGAGCTAACCTACTAAGCAGATTGCTAGGAGATTGAACCATTTTCCAAAAAATGGTTCCGTTTATTTCATTAAATTTTTGGTTAATAAAGTATTCTCCACCAAGGTATCTTTTAGACATTTCCAAACTTTCTCGAACACATTCAAGCATTGAAATTAACATCAAATTCCAATAATCCCTCCGTATTTTGTCACCCATATTTATGCTTTTATAGGACAGCTATCACTATGATAAGAACTTTAACTATTTCCAGTTTGCAAAATTAAAATAGATATAATTTTGCAATAGAAGAAGACTTGTACATATAACGTATTCTAAGGAAGCTATCTATAAGAACTCTTTTGCATATTATTTGGAATAATAGTCCAAAAATAATATCTCTCCAAACCGGTTGTATTCATTCATTTTTCAATAAAAAGTATAAATCTTTATTTTATTTATTGGCTCTGTTAAATATGACTGTTGATTGCAGGGAGAAATATTTGCTTTGCTCCTGCCCACGTCTCGCTTCTCCCGCAGGAGTCTCACACATCCGCTGCGCCAAAATCAACCGTGATCTTTAACATAGCCTATTCATTAACAAAATAGACAAAACCAGCTTTCAATTTTGAAAGCGGCTTTGTCTATAAAAAATATCGCATCTACTTGCTTTCGGCAGTTAAAAATTGGTTAATAAAGTTATTCCATTGACTAGCATTAAATGTAGTTCACTTTTTGGATTCAACTTCATCGCTCTTTTATACCCTTGCCCACCATTTATAACAGATTTTCCTTATCTCAATATTTGGTGCGTTTTTCTTTTAGAAGCTTTTAAAAAATAAGCTGCACTTTAGTGCTAGTGATTCTCTTTTGGTAGATGCCGGCTCATCCCTTATCTTTATTGAACCAACTGCTTCCCTTCTTCTATTTCTTTTAATAGGCATACTATTTTTTCCACCTGTTCTTCTTCTGTCAGCAGGGCCAGCTTTCCTTCATAATAATCTGCAGCCTGCAGAAGAAACTCTTTTTGCTTCTCCATTTCTTCCTTATTCCATTGCTCCAAATAAACAGATTCAAGGACCGCCGTTTCCTTTTTCAGATAGGTTTGGCTGTATTCATCCATTATTTTCTGCATTTCATCCGCCAATTTTTTTCGCTCATTTTTCTCGAAAAAAGCTTTAGGGTTTTTAAAATAAGCAAGGGCCTTTTTAAATAAAGAATAGTCCATTTCTCTGAATGGCGCATAAAAAGTAATGTTTTCCTCTGATTTAGACGCTTTGGCAAACTGGAGCACTATTTCCTCATTTTTTTGCTTCAGCTTGTTTAAAAGTATTTCACAAGCTTCTTGCTGTTTTTTCTCATAAAAATTTTCAATGCGCAAAGTTGTTGCCCTTAATTCTTGTTCCATTTCATAGCTAAAGGTTCTTAAGAATTGATCTAATGCTCTTTGCAGTTCATTTGTTTTGTTCTCTCCCTTTAAAACACTGGGATGGAAAGCATCAACTAAAAAATCAGTAAATCGGAAAAATATGCGCTGCTTAACATAAAACAACTGTTCTTCTATTTCCATCTGGATTTTTTGCTGCAAATAATCAGTATCAAACCCTTTAATCATTTCAGCTATTTTATGGTGTTCTTCCTTCAAGCGTTGCTCTTCTTGATGCTTTTCTGCCTTTTTATCAAGCGCCGACTGGACAAGCCTTTGAAGAAGCTCTACCGTTTTTTCGCAATCAGTTTTTGCAGAACGGAGCATCATTGCCATCCAATCTTCTTCAATAAAAGCAAAAAGCTGCTCTTTAAACTGAAGCAATCTATCGCTAAATTCCTTTTTTTGATAATACAAGCTAGATACAAGAGAAATTCTCGGCTGGAAAATGCCATGCTCTTGCAGCTGGTCTGCTACATAATTAGCAACTGCCTGTATTTCCTGTTCATCTTGAGCAAGATCTATTGCGTTTATCACAAAAAACATCTTATCTGTTTCCATCGCATCTTTCATGCGCCCTAGCTGCAAAAGAAATGATTTATCTGCTTTTGAAAAGGAGTGATTATAATAGCTCACATAAACAATGGAATCAGCTTCCTTCATATATTCAAAGCTAACCTCTGTATGCCTTGTATTAATGGAATCTCCACCTGGCGTATCAATTAATATCATGCCTTTTTTCGTAAATTCACACTCAAAGTAGACATCAATACTAGCAATCAGGCAAGAGTTTTCTTCTAATGCAACATACTGTTCAAGCTTTGTATAATCTGTTTGTATTTCTCTTCCTAATAACTCCTTATTTTTTTCATAGCCTTGCAAAAAGAATTGAAAATAGCGAATGCTTGCTTTAAAATCTGTTGTTTGCTTTTGAATCAATTCCTTAATAACAGGAATGCTCTCCGTTAGATTTGCCGCTTCTTTTTTAAATAATTGCAGATGTTCTTTTATTTCCCGCCAAATTTGCTGCTCATTTTTCCATAAAACAACAATGGTTCCATGTGGATGCTGGTCATCTATTGGAACAATTCTATTAATGGCAGCGGTCGTTGGATTAGGAGAGACAGGAAGCAATGGATAGTCTAATAAAGCATTGGCAAAGGAAGACTTTCCCGCGCTGAATGCTCCAAATAAACAAATTGTATATTGCTTATTAAGAATGCTGTCCCCTTTCTTTTTCAGATTTGCCGCTATTTGTTTAAAGCCTTTAATATCCTGTATTTGTTCTGACAAAAATTGCATGTTTGTTAATATTTTGTTTTTATCCAGCTGCTGTTCGTTTTTTTGCATTTTTTCTCTCTGCGGTGTTGCCTCTTGGGTCTCGACCGCTTTTATTAGCATGCCTTTAATAGGCTTTGCTTCTTTTTCTATTAATAAATCTAAAAATAAGGGATATTCTTCCGTTGGTTCATGAAGCAGCTCATATTCTTTTTGCTCCGATTTTTCCCATTCATCTAGTATTGTTTGCTTATGGTACATCGCTGCAATAAATTGCTCTAATTCTGAATTTTTTCTTTCCAGCCCCTTAATTTTATCCATATTTACCTTTGGAAATCCATCCCCATTTTTTCTAATAGCTGGATAGCTTCTTTTTTTATGCTTCTTTTAATAAAATTTTCCACTTCCTCACAATAAACGAGGAGATAATTTTCAGACAAATCTGCTTTATTATTCACAATCCCCTTAAGAGAAGAAGCCTCAATAGAAAAGTTCCAGCCCCTTACTTTTCCCAACAATTCCATGTTGGCGTTTTCAAAACTGGCTGATGTCCGTTCAAAAAATTGAATCAGCGGAGACACTAGTTGAATTTTTACAGTGTTTTCCAGCTGCTCCAAAAATGCTGCCAATCGCTTTTGTTTCTCTTTTTGAATCTTTTGTTTAGTAGTAAGCCATCCCATTTTAAAATTTTTCTGCTCTGTCTGTAAATATGATCTAGCCAATTCCCGATTTTGATATGGCATAATATAGGCGTTTTCCACGGTGGAAATAATAGAATCTTCCCATTGTTTATATGCTTCACTAACAGCATCTTCACATTTTTTCAATTCTGCTGTTTGCCTATCGAACTGTTCTTCTAATGCAAGCCGTTCTTTTTCTGTCAATGCAGCCAGTTGATTCTCATATGGCAGCAGCTGCTCTTTTTTTCTCGTTTCGCGAAACAGCTGATGATCCTTTTGGATTTTTAGGCATGATTGTGCTGTTGTTTTCGGCAAAATAGCATTTTTTTGCTCTATCTGCATGTTTATGTATTGCTGCAATTTTTCTAAGTCATTATTCTGCCAAGCTTTGTCTTTTACACTTGTAAAAAAAACTGTAACTAATGGTATCCCATATGATTGAAAGGCTCTCAGAACGCTTTCCTTAAAATCTGCCAGCTTTAATTGAGTTTCCTGATGCTTATCCATTTGATTGACGATCAGCGCTACGTCCTTGCCCCTTGCGACCAGCTGTTTCATAAACTCCATATTCACTTCGGATTGCACATGGTTATAATCAACCACATAAAAAATAAGATCCGACAAATGAATACTCGATTCAGTTGCCAATAAATGAGCCTGATCTGTGCTATCAATTCCAGGCGTATCCATCAACAGAACATTTTCTGGCAAATTAATTTCCGATAAACAAATTTCTATTTCTTTTACATCCTGACTGTTTCTGCAATAGCTTTGAATTTCTTTTAGGTTGTTTACCTCTTCATAAAGGAATGCCTCTCCATTATGAAGGGTGATTTTTGCCGTATTATTTCCAGAACGAATTCGAACTAAATTAGCTGATGTAGGAATAGGGCTTGCCGGCAGAATAGGCTTATTCATTAAGGCATTGATCATGCTCGATTTTCCTGCCGAATAATGCCCGCAAAAGCTGATTGAAAATTCAGATGAATATGCTTTTTTCAGTAGCTCTTTTATTCGTTTGGCAGAAGTTGCATCTTCTTCTTGTAAATACAGCTGATAAAGTTTTGCTAAACGATTAAGATTTTGTACAGAATTAGTTTTTAAAGCCATAAGCTGCTCCTTTTTTCTTTCTATTTTACCATGTTCCATGATTTAATTGTTTAGAAGCAACACCTAAAATTGCACTTTCATCAAATAATTTTCTCTGGATGAAAGTGCTCGCAATAAAAAAAATCCAATTAAAAAATTGGATTCGCTTTACATGCACTATGTATTTATGATTATTTTTGATGGACTGATTTGGTCGTATGGTTTAAAACATGCTTCATTACAAAGAAATAACTTGCAACGGTTACGCCGATAGATACAGCTAACATGATTATCCCTTCTTTCCATTAATGAGAATAACTATCAAATTCAATTAGATTTTATCATTAACGATAATCATTTTCAATATGTCCTATTGAATTTTTCGAATTATTTATTTACTTCATTAAGAAAAAAAGGATGTCCCATTAGCGAGGACATCCTGAAACTGTTTTGAAGGAGTTGCTGTGCAATTTCTATTATAAAGAAACACCTCAGAAATTTCATTATAAAAAATTTCCACATTAAGCGTGTTTTTTACGGTAAATATTTAAAAAACGCAAAATAGGTCTTTTCACATAGTCAAATAGATGGTATTGTTTTGAATAATAATATCGAATTATAGGGAAAATAATAAAAAATTCCCGATATTTTTGCCGCCGCCTTCACATACGGGCAATAAAAGTATGATAAGATGAAGCTAATTGATTAATTGGGGGAATGTAAAAATGACATTAACAAAAAACGCAACAGAAATATTAAATGGGACTATTGAATCTGTCAAAAGTATTCTCCCTTTTGAAATTTCCATTAATAAGCCTTCAAAAATTTCAGCGCCCTTTTTTCAAGAATCCTTTGGTGTACTAATTGGTATAACGGGCGATTTGCGCGGCCGAATCATCATTGACGGCAATGAACATATTTTTAGCAAAGTAGGAGAAACGATGTTTGGTATGCTGTTGGAAGGAGAAATGTTAGAGTCTTTTTCTGGTGAGCTTGGCAATATGATTGCTGGCAATTTATCTACCTTTGTCTCAAAGAATGGCATTGAAATGGATATAACGCCGCCAACTGTCCTGATCGGAAAAACAAAAATGTATGGCTTTGAAAAAGCGCTTCGACTGCCAATCTCGCTGCAAGCAATCGGCACTTTAAATATTATTTTGATGATAGAAGGATAATTCTGCTAGTTCTATATCCTATATATTCCCGCCTAGGTTGACTAAAACGCTTGTCTTTTCCGCTACAAACAATAAAAATCCACTGCTAAATGATGCAGTAATTAAATACAAGCGTTTCAGCCATCTGTATCTAAATATTTTTATCTTGCTCTATGTTATCTTCTTTTGTTTTTTGATACTGCACTTCAATTTTCAATTTCTTTTCCGCCTTTTTTCCGCAGTTTAAACAAACAGTCTCTTCATTATAGAGTATCCGGCAATATTCACAATAAAACTTATCCATATTTTCACATCCACTATTTATTCGGTATATAGTAGCATATTTATTAATCAGATTTTTTGTGATAAATTTAACGGTATATGCTGCTGTTTTTCTTTATGAGAATCCCCTCCATAACAGCCGTATTTTATGGCAATTCTATGAATTTTTTCTATTCGTCTAGTAAATTCTCCTTTATTCTGTTAAAAGTAAATAAAGCTATTTCCTCAAAATTTCGTACAAACTTTTGGGGAAGATATTGTTTTTTGTTTATTCCCAGAAAAATTGTCAACAGAGTAAAGGAAATATTGCCAATCACATAGATTCGAGGTGTCATTCGATTTGCAGAAAAAGAAAAAACGTCTTCTCCCTTCCTCCTCTCTTCTTGGCACATTTAGTTTGCTTATTGTAATTATTGGCATCATTATATTCTTATGGAGCACTGTTTATGCTATTTTTTTGCAGCGCTTTTAATCTATAGGGGGAAAAGGAATTGAAGGTACATAAGCTAGAAAAGATTATTTTAATTACCGGGGGAGCAACTTTACTCCTTTTTCTTTCCGTGCTTTTTTTGCAAAATATGAAGTTCGGACATCAGCATCATGCCCAAGCATCCATCAAAACTATCGATCCCAAAAAGGTGGATACAACAGCTCCCTTTACTGCACCCGGTTTAAAAAAAGTCGAAAAAAAAGAATGGGATTATGAATTGGTGATGGTTGCCTCTGTATTTCAATATGCCCCGGCTGAGGTTGAAATTCCGGTTGGCGCCAAAGTCAAAATAATTGCTACCTCTAAAGATGTTGTACATGGTTTAGAGGTGGCTGGAACCAATATTAATGTAATGCTTGAACCAGGTCTTATAACAGAAAAAATAACAACCTTTCGCAAAAAAGGAGAATATCTTGTTCTCTGCAACGAGTATTGTGGAAATGGACATCATTATATGAGCGGAATATTAAAGGTGGTTGACGCATGAAAATAGTACAAAAGCAAGACGGAAAATTAGTGGAATTTCATCTTTTCATCGCTTTTTTTGCCTTGGCGATTGGCGGTTTCGCTGGTCTATTGCAAGTGTTTGTAAAAACCGGAAAAATAGTGCTCCCCTTTAACATCAGCTATTATCAAGTATTAACCGTACATGGTGTGCTTTTGGCGCTTGTTTTTACGACGTTTTTTATCTTTGGTTTTATGCTTGCAGCTGTTTCGAGGACGGCTGGAGCCTTTTCGGAAAAAACCCGCCTGCTCGCTTGGATAGGATTTGGCCTTATGCTTGCAGGCACCCTTATGGCTGCATGGATGATCTTAATGAATAAAGCGACCGTTTTATATACTTTTTATGCTCCCCTGCAGGCCCACGCTATCTTTTATATTGGATTGGCGCTTTTTTTTATTGGCACATGGCTTGAGGGATTGGCTATTATTTTCCACTATGCCGCATGGAAAAAAACATATAAAAATATGCTTAGCCCACTCTTAACCTTTATGGCCGTTGTTAATACGATAATGTGGATTATTGCTTCTTTTGGCGTCGCTGGAAGCATTATTTTTCAGCTGATTCCTTGGTCGCTCGGTTGGCATGCAACTGTCAATGTCGCCCTCAGCCGCACGTTATTCTGGTATTTTGGGCATCCTCTTGTGTATTTCTGGCTGCTTTCCGCCTATATGGCTTGGTATGTTATCATTCCAAAAGTAATTGGCTGGAAGCTTTATTCTGATTACTTGGCGCGTTTAGCCTTTTTATTATTTTTAATTTTTTCCATTCCAGTAGGTTTTCACCATCAGCTAATGGAACCAGGCATAAGCCATAATTGGAAGTTTATCCAGGTTATTCTAACATTTGTTGTCATCATCCCTTCATTAATGACTGCTTTTTCGATGTTTGCAACATTCGAATCATTTGCTCGATACAAAAAAGATGCTGGATTATTTAGCTGGTTTAAGCATCTTCCATGGGGAGATGCCAGATTTGTTGTTCCTTTTATTGGAATGCTTTTCTTTATTCCTGGTGGAGCTGGAGGCATTATTAATGCATCCAGTCAAATGAATGCAGTTGTTCATAATACCACTTGGATAACAGGTCATTTTCATCTGACTATCTCGACAACGGTTGCATTAACTTTTTTCGGGGTATCTTATTGGCTAATTGGCCATCTGACTGGACGCACCTTAACCAAAAAAATCAATCAGCTTGCCATTGTTCAAGGAATGCTATGGGCAATTGGCATGACGATTATGTCAGGGAGCATGCATATTGCAGGACTTTTAGGTGCACCTAGAAGAACTGCATTCACAGACTATGGCGGGGCAGCGCAAGCAAAAAAATGGATTGGCTATCAACTGGCACAAGCCATTGGCGGCAGCATTCTATTTATCAGCATATTGCTTGTTCTGTTTATCGTAATTTATTTAGCCTTTTTTGCCAAAAAAGGCGTACAGGAATTTCCTGTTGCAAAACTGGATCGGGAGGATGAAAAGCCACTGCTTTTATTAGAAAATTGGTTTCTTTGGATTGGCATTACCCTTTTTGTGATTGTTTTTGCCTACGCCATTCCTTTATACTCAATGATTCAGCATCCCTCACCCGGGAGCAGCGGCTATCAGCTTTGGTAAAGCATCCTATACAAAAAAGAGCTGCCATTTGCTTTGGTTCTTTCAAATGGCAGCTCTCTTTTTTATCGGACATTAACGGGCTTTTGACTCCCACCTCAAGAGGATGAGAAGAAACTTACCCGTAAAGATCCAATTGTTAGTTTCACTTTATCAATTATAAATTGTATACATCATGATATTTAGCATCTAAATACTTAATTAAATATTGAGGATTTAATCCTTCTCCTGTTACATCTTCGAGAATTTCCAGCGGTTTTTTCACTTTTCCGTATTGGTGGATTTTTTCATTCAGCCACTTTTTAATCGGAAGCAGCTCTCCTTTTTCGAGCAATGCATCAAACTCTGGAATATCTTTTAATAATGCTTGTTTAATTTGTGCTGCGTACATATAGCCTAAAGCATAGGATGGAAAATAGCCAAAGCTTCCGCCTGCCCAATGCACGTCCTGCAGCACTCCTTCCCCATCATTTTTTGGAGTAACTCCCAAATAAGCTTGATATTTTTCATTCCAAAGCTTCGGCAAGTCTTTCGCTTCAATTTCATCGTTAAATAGTGCTTTTTCCAATTCATAGCGGATGATAATATGAAGCGGGTATGTTAATTCATCTGCTTCAATGCGGATCAACGACGGTTTTGATTCATTAATGGCCCGATAAAAATCCTCTGTTGAAATGGAATCGAATTGACCATTGCTGAATGATTTTAACCGATGAAAATTTTGTTTCCAAAAAGCTTCATGGCGCCCTACAAAATTTTCATAAAATAAAGATTGCGATTCATGAATTCCCATTGAAGTTCCATCTGCCAGCGGTGTTCCATTTAGGCTTTCGGAAATATTCTGCTCATACAAGGCATGGCCGACTTCATGAATGGTTCCAAAAACAGCAACGCGGAAATCAGACTCATCATATTTTGTGGTAATCCGGACATCTCCTATATTGATTCCTGTCGCAAAAGGATGAACAGTTGTATCCAATCGTCCTGCCTCAAAATCATAGCCAATCTGCTTTAATATCTCCATACTAAAAGCATGCTGTTTTTCTTTTGGAAAATGTTCATATAAAAAGGCCGTTTCCGGATGATTTCCTGCCTTTGCAATTTTTTGCACCAATGGAACAATTTTTTCTCTTAATTCTGAAAACACAGTATCCAATATCTCCACTGTAATGCCTGGCTCATACATATCGAGCAAGGTATTATATTTATTCCCTTCATAGCCCCAATAATTGATAAATCTTTTTGTAAACTCTATCAATTTTTCTAAATATGGCTGAAATAAGGAAAAATCAGCTTTTTCTTTTGCTTCTTCCCATACGCTTTCCGCCTTGGACTGAAGCATCACATATTCTTTGTATTCATCTGCAGGTATTTTTTTATTGCGGTCGTATTCCTTTTTCACTTCTTCAATGAGTTTAATGGTTGTCTCCGATAAATCCTTTTTTGCTTCTGATAATTGCATTATGTATTGTTCCATTTCATTGGATGTGGAAAGATTAAATACTTCTGATGATAATACACCAATGACCTCTGTTCGCTGATCTATGCCCTTTTTTGGTGCGCCAGTCCTTAAGTCCCAATAAATTAGCGCTAATGCTTCATTATAAGCGCTTATTTTTTTTACATATGCTAAAAATTGTTTTTCAACAGCTGCAATGCTATTTCCCAATTTTATCGGCCTCCCTGTTATCATGAAGGCGATATGCCTAAAACTTTTGCAGAGTCTTAGACATATCGCCTTTCTTTAAAATTATTTTACCATATTCATGTCAACATTCATAAATTGGAACTTCCAATAAAGGAAGCAAAAACATATTAAATGAGGAATTTTTTTCAGCAAAATTCAACAAAAAACCTGCCTAAATGCATGCTCCCTTTTAGGCAGGTTCTTTTACGCTTTTTTTTTGTATATTAGCTGCCGCTGATTGGCTGTACTGGCAGTGCCGCTAAAACAGCCTGTTTTACCATCTCTTCTGTGCTGCCGTCTAATAAAAGATGTACAGTGCCGCTGTCTGTGCTTGTACGAATCAAACGGCCAATTCCTTGTCTAAGGCGCAGTATCATGTATGGCATATCCACTTCTAAAAATGGATTGCCACTATTTTCTCTTTTTGATTTATAGACAGGATCATTCGGTGGAAATGGCAAAGAAAAGATAAATACATTTTCTAACGACCTTCCTGGAACATCCAAGCCCTCCCATAGATTGACTGCACATAAAACCGAGTCTTCCTCATTTTGAAACTTCGATACAAGACCGCTGATTTCTCCTTCTCCTTCAAAATAGACAGAAAAAGGCAGATCTTTTGGCAGATTTTCTTTAAATTGCTGCAGGTCCTCTTTATTATTAAACAGCACAAGGGATCTGCCATTTGCTTTTGTTATATTTTCATAGCAATAATTTTGCTTCTGTAAGTCATCCCCTTTAGAAACAAAATGCGTATATACTTTCATATTTTCTTCATAATCAAATGGCGAGTCTACAGAAAAGGATAAATAATTGCTAGCACCTAAACTATTTGCCATATAATCGAAGGATTTGTTTTCTGACAAGGTAGCAGAGGAAAAAACAATTGGCTTATCTTGGCTGAATACATCCTCTTTCATGATATCCTTCACAAGCCGCGGCATGATTACTAATGTGCGTTCTCCATTATTTTCCTCAAACCATGTAATGCCGTTCATCTCTTTTAAAAATAATCCTAAAGAATGGGAAATCTGCTCTAAATATTCTTCGACTACTTTTAATTCATATTCATTAATTACATACATTTCACTTTCAAAAACAAGCTCTTCTTCTAAATCAGAAATTAAACTGGCAAGTCTTTTGCCTTCTCGCATTACTTTTTCTGTTTTCGTAATCTCTTGCTTATCTGAACCCTTAGTTTGAAAAGATGCTGCTGTTAATTCTGCAAAAAACTGTTCATTTTGATAAATGGTGTCTTCCATTATATTAAGCGTCTTTTCACGCACATCATTTTCCATTAATCTTGTTAACAGTTTTTCTAAATTTTGCTCTGTTAAACGATAGGTTAAAGCCTTTTGCGCCGCATATTCAAGCAAATGACCTTCATCAAACACAACGCATGAACTTTCAGGCAATAGCGGCAGCTGCCCTTCTCTTTTGCGCGACTCTTTTGTCCAAATATGCTCCATATAAAAATCATGTGAACAAATAATCAAGTCTTTAGCGCTTCGATAATAGTCACGATGCAATGTTTGTCCACATCGATGCCTTTTATCACATGTAAAGCAGTCTTGCAAGGAATCCCAAGCTACTTGATTCCAATCATCATCAGCCAAGCCTGGATAGTCTTTGCGGTCGCCATATGGGGCAAAGGATTGCAAAGAACCGGAGCCATGGACAAAATCTGGAAGAGTGTCATAGATTGTATTAAAGGTATCCTCTAGCGTAATCTGCTTATCCAATTTATTTAAACAAAGATATTGATTGCGGGATTTTGCTAAACGTACATCTACATTTAAATTCAGCACTTTCTCAAGTTTGGCAATATCTCCCTCTTTTTTCACTAATTGCTCAATTAATGTTTCATCACTGCAGGCAATGATTGCAGGTTTATTCATATAGCGGGCATAACAAATCGCATACAATAAATACACAAATGTTTTCCCTGTCCCTACACCAGCTTCTGCAAAAATCGTCTTTTTTTCTTTAAACGCTTTTTCTAGTTGAAAAGCCATAAAGATTTGTTCATCTCTCTCCTCATATCCCGCCTCTGGGAGAATATCATAAAATACATCGCCAATCCATTCCCCAAGCTTTTCATAAAAAGATTCTGTTTTTGAAATCTCAAACGGCATGCTGTTTTGCATGTTACCCCTCCAAAAAATAAAATAGCCTCTCATACATAAATAAGAGAGAACTTGTTTGCTGATCATATCTATTTTTTTATTGCTGTATGCTAAAAAAGTATATCTTATATATAATAGTAAAGTTTCCTTAAACAATCAAGAAAAAAGAAGGTGTCCAAATAATCAGTTTAATTGGCCACCCTCTTTCTTAGTATTTGCTCCCATCAGCATCTCCTATTCTATTCCATTTTTTTAGTATCCATTATCTTTGGATAGAGAATAAGACATTGCTTGCTGCACCGATTGTTGTGCTTCCATAAGCCCCTCTAGCACATCTGCTTCTATTTGCTCTTGCCGCATAATATCCATGGATTGATTTAAAGCATTTATAATTTTATGGTAATTTATTATTTGATCCATATTAATTCCTCCCTTAAAACATCACATATAGATACAATATATACAAAAAACCAAAAATTATACGCTTAGAAATAATTTTAACTCATCCCACTTTTTGCTTTATCTCTTTTGGATTTAACTGCTTCTTTATTATTAAGATGCTTAAGTTTTACATTTATAATAATTCTTTAAAAATAGTCCGAATAACATCTCCCCGACTAATAATGCCCGCTAACACTCCATTTTTTTTGACAGGCAGCTTTTTTATTTTTTTATTTCCTAAAATAGCTGCCACATCTTCTATTTCTTCATTCCATTCTACTGTCTGCACCGTTTTTTTGGCAATATCCATTACATTTAAATTTAAAACATGTTTGACCCTTTCTTCAAATTTATAGTCATCTCCTTGAATAACAGTAACAAAATGCATCCAATCAATGATAATATCTTTATGCTTGCCGATAAACCGCATAATATCTCCATCACTTATATATGCCACAATTTCATTTCGATCATTTACTACTGGAAGACCACTGATATTGTGATCAATAAATTTGTTGATCACATTACGTACACTGTCCTGTACCTTTACTTTAATGACATTGGTTTTCATCAGCTCATGTGCCTGCATGTTCCTCCCCCTACCATCATTAGATTCTCCCTAATTTGTATGATGCAACTATTTAATTGTATGGCGAAAATACATTTTATGTCAATCGTTCTACCATGCTTAAAAATAGTTTGTTCTAAAAGTATGACAATCTTATGAAATACTTGATCTGATATAAGATAAAAGCGCTGGCCGCACTCTAAACAAACTATATTGCTCATTATCTATATTATTTCATAACTATCCTTGCTATGACCACGCAGCATTTTTTATCAATCTTTTTAGTTCAACAGCTAATCCTATCCGTTATTATATTAAGAACATGCTTTCTTCTCTTGTAACTGGCCTGGCCTCTCAAATGGAAATCTTACAGTTTAGGTCAATATGGTATTTTCCAAACCGAATAGAAAGGAAAATAAACATGTAGATGATTCTGATTAGTGAGCCTACTTTAATCGGAAATTTTAGATTTTAAGAGTGATTATTAATAAAGTTTCATGGCGGACGATAATACTGATAGGAAATTTAAAATAAATATAGGCAGGGAAAAATATGAGAATTAAGCACCGTAAGAAAAGCATTGCTAGATCGTTGATTACCTTTATTATTCCGGTCGTAACCATCGCTCTAGTAGCTATATCAACAATTGGTTACACTTTCTCAAAAAATATCATTTCTGATCAGCTAGATTATGCGATGAATACGAAACTCCGGGAAACGGTACAGGAAATTAACACGATTCTAGAAAAGGAAAATGGCACTGCGCAAAGCTTGGCAAAAACAATTGAAGTAAGTTCAAATTTGCTGACAGAGAAAAATTATAGTGATTTATTGCAAAATTATATTCCTATGCACGAGGAAACAGTTGGGATGGGCGTCTGGTTTGAACCATCTGCATATAAAGGCAAAGAAAAATATGCACCTTTTGCTTATAAGGATGGAAATAAAGTTGTCCTGGATAATTCATATACAACAGGAGATCTTGATATATGGAAAACCGAGTGGTATAAAGTCGGTTCTCAACCAAAAGGAGGATGGACAAAGGCCTATGCTGACCCCTCTACCAATATTGCAATGGTTACTACTGCTTATCCTTTTTACAAACCAAATGGTGAACTAATGGGTGTCACTACGGCTGATGTAGATATTAGCAGCATTCAGCATTTAATTACTAACACAAAAATTGATTTTGAGGGAAAAGCTTTATTGGTCCAAGATGATGGGACTTTTCTTGGCGGTGTAGAAGAAAAAAATTTAATAAAGAAAAACATCTTAAAAGATGAAAATTCCTCTTTAGTGAAAGCTGCTAAAGACATGTTAGCGGCTAAGGCTGGAAAGTCTGAATACATAGTAGGCAAAGAAAAGTATTCCTTTTACTTCTCTACCATTCCTCATACAAACTGGAAGGTTGGCATAAGCGTAAGTGAAACGAATTTATATCATAGTCTAAATAATTTATTATATATCTTTGTTTTATCTGGTTTAGTCTTTATTACCATTGTCACCATAATGATTGTAGTTTTTTCAAATCGCATGGGGAAAACAGCCAAAAAATATAGTGGAATTGCTGAACTTGTTGCTGAGGGAGAATTAGTAACCGAATTCGAAGAGAAAGACTTAATAAGAAATGATGAACTGGGGGATATCGGAAGATCGCTTTATAGTATGCAAAATAACTTAACAGATGTTATTCAAAATTTCCAGACGAATACTTTAAACATTGACGATCATGCGCAAAACCTGTCTTCTTTTTCTCAACAAATGAATCACACGTCGGAAAATGTGGCAATAGCCATTTCTACTATCGCTGAAGGAGCAGCAGAGCAATTTGAAAAATTAAGAAATGCAAACGAAAAAATCAACCAATTTGGAAAAGACCTAGATTTTATGAATGAGTCCATTAATGGCGTCGATCATTCGGCAAATTCCATTTTAATTATGGCGAATACAAGCAGCCAAGAAATGAACCGAATGACTAAATCTTTTGAAACACTAAACGAAACATTCAGGACATTAATTGAGCGAGTAAAGTCAGTTGAAGTGAACATTCGCAATGTTAATGAGATGACAGAAATCATTAATTCCATTTCTAATCAAACAAACTTACTTGCTCTGAATGCATCCATAGAAGCAGCTAGAGCTGGAGAATCAGGAAAAGGCTTCGCTGTCGTGGCAAATGAAATAAGGAATTTAGCAGAAAAAAGCAGAGAGTCTTCTAAAAAGATCGATGCCATCATTATAGGAGTTGCTCAAGACACCGGAAAAATGGTTGAATCAACTGAAGATGTAAATAAAGAACTTCAGTTGCAAAAGGAACAATTAGATACAACCATTAACTTATTCGAAGAAATCATTAAAGCAGTAGAAAGTATCTCTCCTAAAATAAAAGGAACAAAAGAATCATCTGCAAAAATTCAAAAAGAAAAAGATCTAATCCTTGAAATACTTGAAAAAGCGGGAACCATTGCAGAAGATGTAGCAGCTTCAGCAGAAGAAATTTCAGCATCCGCAGAAGAAATGTCCGCATCAACAGAAGAAGTTAGCAATTCAGCTGTAAATTTAGGTGAGATGACCAACGAAATGAAAAATAAAATTAGTTTTTTTAAGATGAAGAATTAGAGTATCTTAGTGGAGAGTCGACTATAGCTAATATGAACTAGTTATAGTCGATTTTTTGTTTTGGATAGAGGTTAATGATTCTCTACTTTCCAAATATCTATACCATTTAATATTTCCTTAAATGATACCTTTGCTTTCTCCTAATTCTTCCTGTTCTTCACGAAGTTTATTTACAAGGTAATTACGTTCTTTTTTAGAAATCCATTTTGCTTTTTTCGGGCGGTTACTGATAAGTGCAAATGAAATTATCCCTTTAATAATAAATACCTCACGCCAAGTTGAGAAACTTAAAATCCAGCCTGAAAAAGGTCCTGTATATCAAGGAATCATGGATGGTTTTCTTATTAATTTGCTAGAATTGGATATAAATTTTTTTCTACATACTTACCAATTTCAGCTATAGTTTCAGTTGTTTTCAGTTGTGCCTCTGGTGTTTCTTCTTCCACCATAATCCAGCCTTTATAGCCTCCATCAACAAGCACTTGCACACATCCAGCAAAATCAATATCACCTTCACCCATTTTTTCCCATTCTAAATTAACAGAAGCATCTTTAAAATGAACATGTCTAATGAGAGAAAAATATTCTTTAAAAATTTTAACCGGGTCCATTCCACCAAAAATAATATGGCCAACGTCAGGGGTATAGCCCATATATCTTGGATCTAACCCTTCAAGAAGCACTTTGTAATCATCTTCAAATCTCCAATAGGAAGTTTTGTAAGAAATCGGATGAATTGACGTAATAATTCCATTTTCATGTGCACGTTTCCCAAGCTCGTTAGCACCTTTAATGATTTCTTTTTGCCTTTGTAATAAGTTATCACGATTTGGACCAATTCTTGAAGGTACATTTAGGATAGCGCCTGGAAAATGCTTTAAATAATTTAAGAAGTAATCCGTGTTTGCTCTTTCAGTTGGTGATTCATGACCACCTTCAAAGGCAGTTGGAAGAGTTAAAGCAGCTAATTCAAGTCCTCTTTTATCTAGTTCCTCTTTAAGACGTTCAGGTTCATTTTTATATCTTCCTAATAAAGCAACCTGCATATCAAGTCCCTTAAATCCACCATTCTTAATATCATCCATAATTTTATCTAACATATCAGCCTCGATATCATAATCAAGCATCCATGTTGAACCCTGGCATCCAAATTTAATAGCCAAATTAATCTACCTCCTAGTATTATCCTAATATGTAATTCTCGTGTTTCAGTTATATATTACTCGTTTTTTGATTACGCTTTCAACTTTATTTGTTTTTCATCATTTTGTCAATGCTATTTTCGTTTATAACTATTATCATTTAATAAACGAAAGTTATCATTATAAATTATTAATAAACGATGAGATAATTAACCATTATTGTTATTAATCTTTTAATATCTTAAAATCAAAATGAAAGGATAGAGAATACATATGAAGGTGTTTGTTAAAGAAAGAAGCATATCAATCAGTTTAAGAACAACAATGTATTTTACTTGAAGTTAGCTCAAACACGTTGGAATTTGCTCATTTCTTCAACCAAGAATCCCTTCGCCTAATTTCACAACATTCATTTTTATCATTTGTTGTCATTTGATAAAATTATCTTTCATAAATTTTCATATCTAATTAAATTTCATTAAAAAATTATATACTTTTTGAAAATTTAGGTATAAAATGAAAATATTATAACAATTATTTAACTGGAGGTAATTTAATATGAAAGTTGGATTTATTGGTTTAGGAATAATGGGTAAACCAATGGCTGGCCATTTAATTAAAGATGGATTTGAAACATTTCTATTGGATTTAAATAGAGATGCTGTGAATGAATTAGTTGCACTAGGTGGACATGCTTGCGACTCCAACAAAGAAATTGCAGAAAATTCAGATGTCATTATCACTATGCTTCCTGCTGCAAAACATGTTTCTGACGTTCTATTTAGTGAAAGCGGTATCGTTAAGAATGCTAAACCTAACACAATTATTATAGATATGAGTTCAATTTCCTCAGCCGATGCCCAATCTTTTGCAGACAAATTAAGAGAATTTGATATGTTCTTTTTAGATGCGCCTGTTAGCGGCGGTGAACCAATGGCAGTCAGCGGAAAACTTTCTATAATGGTTGGCGGAAATGAAGAACAATTTAATAAAGTATTGCCTATTTTCCAATCCATGGGAGAAAATATTGTTTATGTTGGCAAGAGCGGAGCTGGACAAGTTGCTAAACTAGCAAATCAAATTATTGTTAGCATCAACCTTGCAGCAGTATCAGAAGCTTGCGTGTTTGCATCTAAAGCTGGAATAGATTTGAATAAATTATATGAAGCTATTCGCGGTGGATTAGCAGGCAGTGCAGTCTTGGATGCTAAAATGCCCAAAATAATTGAAAGAGATTTTGAACCTGGCGGCCGTATTGAAATTAACTTCAAAGATTTAGGTAATGTACAATCTACTGCGAATGCACTTGGTGTACCTCTTCCTGTTACACATCTTGTTAAAGAAATCTTTAGTTCTGAAATTGCAAACGGTTTCGCTAAAAAAGATCATTCCTTTATTATTGATTATTTTGAGAGAATGGCTAATCACCAAACACCTAAAGGCGGCAAATTAGAATAAGAACACATCCTTCTAGTTTATAATGGCCCTCAGGTAAGATATCTTTATTTAATAGAGTTAAAAATTTAAAAAATGTCCCTAATAGAGTAGACTCTTAGAAAAATGTAACCTTTATTAGGGATTTTTATTATTTTATGAATAAAAATGATATAACTAGATAAATCTTTGTGCTGTCTGTCTACTATAAAGTC
>Ga0182745_1002010_pt1 | contig 18788 bp, 17 predicted proteins | sample eDN3rd30CKraftBY_FD_128523 | JGI IMG/M metagenome (GOLD analysis project Ga0182745, IMG submission 128523) | Enriched backyard soil microbial communities from Emeryville, California, USA - eDNA 3rd pass 30_C Kraft BY (version 2) (version 2) | ecosystem: Environmental > Terrestrial > Soil >...
AGCATGATCTACAACCCCTGGCGCGCGGTGGTGCAGCTCCTCGGCGGGTTCTTGATCCTGCTCTGGGTGGATTGGCGGCTCCTGCTCGGAGCCACGGCCCTGGCCCCCACGCTCTACTGGACCGACCGGCTCTGGAACCAGCGGCTCCGGCCCTTGTACCGCGACGTGCGCAAGCAGCGCCAGGAGATCGACGCGAAGACGGCCGAGGCGTTCGGCGGCATGCGCATCGTCCGGGCCTTCGGCCGTCAGCGCACGGAGAGCGCCCGGTTCAACACTGAAAACCACTTCATGACCCGCCAAGAGCTCTTCGCCTGGACCTGGTCTCGTGGCGTGGAAATCCTCTGGGACCTACTGCTTCCCGCGGCGTCGGGCGCCCTCCTGCTCTATGGAGGGCGCCAGGTGCTGGACGGTCGACTCTCACTCGGCGACCTGATGATGTTCCTGGTCTATCTCACCATGCTCCTGGAACCCCTGGCGGTCCTGGCCACCAGCGTCACTCAGCTCCAGAATAACCTCTCAGGGCTCGACCGCGTGCTCGACTTGCTCGAAGAACCGCGCGAGATCGTCTCTCAGGCCGGCACCCGCATGATCTCAAAGCCACAGGTCTCCGGGCACATCCGGTTCGAGTCCGTCAGCTTCGCCTACCCGGGCACCGAGACCCTGGTGCTCCACAACATCGACTTCGAGGCCGAACCAGGCGAGACCATCGCCCTGGTCGGACGCAGCGGCGCGGGTAAGACCACGCTCTGTAACCTGATCGCTCGCTTCTACGACCCCACCGCGGGAACCGTCCGACTCGACGGCATCAACCTCCGCGAAATCGAGGTAGAGAGCTACCGACGGCTGCTCGGCATCGTTGAGCAGGACGTCTTCCTATTCGATGGCACGATCGGCGAGAACATCGCGTACGCGGATCGGCGAGCGTCCCGAGCTTCCATCGAACAGGCGGCTCATGCGGCGAACGCGGCCGAGTTCATCAATCGCCTGCCCGAAGGATACGACACCTTGATCGGCGAGCGAGGCGTGAAGTTAAGCGGTGGTCAACGACAACGCCTGGCCATCGCCCGCGCGATCCTGGCCAACCCTCGCCTCTTCATCCTCGACGAGGCGACGAGTAACCTCGACAGTGAAAGTGAATACCTGATCCAGCAAAGCCTGGCCCGCCTGATGCTCGGGCGCACGTCATTCGTCATCGCCCACCGGCTGAGCACGATCCTGCACGCCGATCGCATCCTCGTCCTCGACCAGGGCGAACTGATCGAGACAGGCCGCCACGACGACCTCATGGCCACCGACGGCCTCTATCGCGACCTGGCCAGGCGGCAACAACTCGAGGTGAAGCATTGATCAAGGACGATCCAGTACAATTGGATCCCCAAACAACAGAACGCACAATCCAAAATACAACTGCTTTTCAAAGAGGTTAATTCGTAGGGTGTGTCAAGCGTCAGCGCAGACGCACCAATCACATAGGCTGAAACCTGCGTGGAGATGCATCTCCACTCATGACCATGGAAAACCGGTGGGCTTGATTTACCCGAAGATTGGTGCGTCTGCGCTGACGCTTGACACACCCTACGAGCACTCGACCCAAAGAGCAACCATCAACATGTCATAAATTTCAATTTCGCATCGACGATCAATGCCCGCTTTACGAAACTTCGAAAGCTCGCTCCATCAGGAATACTGGATTCCCGCGGAAGACCTGGATGAATTTAACCGGAACATCATGGGCTCAATTGAAGTAATCAGCGAATATCGCCCGTCCGAGCCAATCTGCCAGCCCGATGCTCCCAACGTGCAATAACAATCCATATTAATAGCAAACCAGAACATTTTCACTAAACTGGTCACCGATAATGAAACAGATCCAGGGCCAAGAGTCGGCTAATCTGCCATAACCAAACACTCGCATCAGCCTCGAACTCGGGCGACGTCTTGGTCGAAAGCTGGATCGTGCCGTCGGGATGACGCACCAGTGGAAACTTTCGACGTTGCCCCAGCGTGGTCTTGGAATCGAACCATTGCCGTTCAACCCGGTTCATATCGAGAACCTTTCCTTCACCTGGGATGTAGGTCACTTCAAACTCAACGTCCGTGAAAGAAGCGGTTGTTCCGATCGTCGCATGGTCGCTACCTACCCGAGGGAAGTGCCGGAGAATCCAAACGGGGGCAGCGAGATTGACCCACTTCCATTCCCGCAAGCTCCTCGGGAGGGCCCGTCCTTTCGCCTTGGAGTTAACTCGCTTCAAGGTCTCCTCCAGGTAGCGGTCACTGGTCGCGATCAGGAGCGTGCTTGGGTCGAGTAAAACGTAATACGATCCCTCCCAGGGTTTTTGACGGATCCAGGGCTCCTTGACAATCGTGGATGGAAAGACAAACACCTCGCGGCCAACCAACTCGCGGATCGATTGGGCGGACTTTCGAAGGCCAGCGACGAAAGGCTGGCCCTCTTCCGCGAGCGGCTTCTCCAACTGGAAGATCGCACAGCTTTCGCTTCTCAAGCTTCCAAAGCTGCTGACGATCTCGTAGTGCCGACCTCCCTCGACCACCAGGGAAAGCCTGAGTTTCTTGATCGGAGCAAACGCCGGCGCATTCAAGGTTCCATCACCTACTAAAAGCCTCCCAAGGTCGGACCAGCTCGGCTTATTGACGTCAACTTGCTTCTCGTCGAGTGAGACCGATCGCGCCACGTACAGAGTCTCGGTATCTTCGGGCAACCATCCGACGAGCCGCTCGACCTCTGGCGGAAGGGTGCCGGGCGGAGCCTCGTCCGCGCGGGTGAGGGCCGCGCCCAGGAGAGTGAGATTGAGGAGTCCGACCAGAAGGTAAACCACGTGTCTTGGCCGACCTTGCTCCGTGGGGTTGGATTTCCGCATGGCGATCCTCTGCCTGTCATCAACGCAGACCTGAGCGAGTGAAACACGGACATGCCGTGTTCTCACCGATCTGTTTCAAAGCAACGAACATGGATCATACCGCGCGTGGGAGTTGAGAGTTTCAGCGATTCCAACCTCGATCTTGCGATCAATCTCAAGTCTTAGCGCATTAAAAGCAACTCGACCGGGCCCAGGTCTTGGATCGTGGCGGGCCACGAGGGAACGAGGTCGGGCAACCACACGAGTTTTGCCTTGATCTTGACGTGGGCTTGAGGATTGGTAACAAATGCACGCTAACTGAAGCTTCTTACGAAGGCTTGAGTTAAGTCCCCACCCTTGCGGTTCGCTTCACGGACGAACCGAGGGATGCATCCATGATCAAGGCCCAAGAGCTTCCCTTGCCTTGAGGTTGTCCGGCGACTCTCCGCTGACTCGCGAGAGCCTGATTTTCCCGAGACGACCGTCCGTGAGGTGTGAGAAACCGGTCTATGTTGTCCACTGGAGAACGTCCGCGTGAGCTACATTGGTATCACGCCGGGCCAATGCTCTTTGGTGACTGGGGAACCAGCCGCCTCTACGTTCTGGGCCTCGCGTTCGCGCTGAACGGTCGCGCCTCGTTCTGGTACATCGTCGCGATGTGCCTGCTGATGATCGGCGTGGGCTGGTGCTACACGATCGTCTGCCGCCTCTTTCCCGATGGTGGCGGCGTTTATTCCGCGGCCCGCGAACGGGCCGAGATCTTGGCGGTCATCGGCGCGTTGCTCTTATGTGCCGATTACGTGGTGACCGCCTCACTCTCCTGTCTTGATGCCTTCCATTATCTTGGCATCAAGGATATGCAGTTTCTTGGCTGGCCGGTCGATGCGCTGGCCACGGCCGTCACCATCCTGGTGATCGGATTCTTCAACGCGTTTGGACCAACCAAGACCGGCTTCGCGGCCATGGTCGTGGCGCTGGCCACCATCGCGTTGACCCTGGTGATCGGCATCTTCTGCTTGCCCCACCTGAACCCGACCGAACTGCATATCACCTCCCCCTTCGGCACGAGCAGGTGGGCCTCGTGGGTGGGGTTCACCGAGATCGTGCTGGCCCTTTCGGGGGTCGAGGCGGTCGCGAACATGACCGGGATCATGGTCCCTCCCGTCGAGAAGACGGCCAAGCGCACCATCTTCCCGGTCCTGATCGAGATCGTGATCCTCAACCTGATCCTGGCCGCGGCGATGAGCGCGCTGCCCGACAGCGTGGTCAACGCCCGAGCCCCGGACGGCACGCTTCAGCACACGGGCGATATGCTCAAGGTCATCGCCCACCAGTTCGTCGATCCCTACATACCGCTTTTTTCGGCGGTCAGCGCATTCGTCTTCGCCGCCTTGCTCCTCTCGGCGGTCAACACGTCGGTCGGGGCCCTCGTTTCGGTGCAGTTCATGCTCGCCCGAGACAAGGAGCTCCCCCGGAACTTCGCGGGGCTGAATCGGTACGGGATGCCCTTCATTCCGCTGGTCGTGGCGTCGATCATCCCGGCGGCCGTGGTCCTGATCTTTCCCAAGGTCGAGTCCCTGGCCGACCTCTACGCCATCGGCGTCGTCGGCGCGATCGCGATCAACCTGGGTTCGATCTCAACCAACCGTAAGCTCGCGCTGAAGACCCACGAACGATCGATCATGCTTGGCCTGACGGCCATCTTGATCGCGATCGAGTTGACCATCACGGTGGTCAAACCCCACGCCCGAAGCTTCGCGCTCCTGGTCCTGGTGGTGGGTCTGGCGGGCCGGCTGGCGACGATCTCCTCCAGCCGTACACTGGCGATCGCCCGAAACACGCGGCTCGGCTACCTCGCCGTCGCCGGCACCGCGGTCATCCTTGAATTCGCGAATGCCTTTATTCTCGGAGATACCTGGACGAGCTTCAGTCTCTCCCTCGGCATGGCGATCGCCATTGGCTACCTGAGCTCTCAGGTGAGCCGATACCGCATCTCAACCGAAGAACAAGAGCTGGTTTATCCGGGCGAAGGGCACCCTGTCGATCTCGAGCTGGCCGCTCCTCCCACCGCGCGGGCCAAGCCAAAGATGCTGCTGGAGGGAAGTTACAAGCCGAAGCTGCATATCATGGTTCCAACCCAGGGGAACCCCCGGCTAATCGACTTCGCTCTGGAAGAATGCAAGAACCGGCAGGCCGAGCTCCAGATCCTCTTCATTCGCCACCTGGCGGTCACCCCCATGGGTCCCACAACCATCCCCAGCCTGGCCGAGGACGAGGCAGCCCTGAGGCTGTTCGATCGACTCAGGATTCAGGCGCAGGAGGTCGGTGTGCCGCTCCGACTCCTCTACGGGGTGGCCCGCGACATCCCCGACGCCATCCTCGACATGGCCGTCACGCATGGCGCGGACATGCTCTTGCTCGGGCTCACCCGCCGTGGCACCCTCTGGAAAGCCATGAAGGGAGACGTGATCCAAGGGGTCGCGGAACACCTGCCCGAGAATATCGGCTTGCTGATCTACTCGTAGTCGAGAGAGACCTCGGCGAATTCCAATTCCGGAGGTACGGCTCGCGAGTTGACCTCGCGAGCCGTTTCCATTCCAAGGCGGCCAACGCCGACCTCAAGGCGATTGCTCGTCGTGCGAGCGCGAGCATCCCACCTGGGTGCCAGGGTGGAAGGGAACACGGGCTGAGACCTCAATCGTCCGCGTCGGCCTCGAGGTCCCCGCCCAACTCCACGCACGCCGCGTCCTTGAACCGGGTACGATCCAGGTCGTACTTCTGGAGCTTTTGCGTGACGCTTCGCCGCGACAGCCCGCTGTGCTTGGCGCAACGGGCGACGTTCCCTCGATACTGGACCAGCAGACGCACGAAGTAGTCGCGTTCCACACGCCCGATCAGGTCGTTGGTCAGGTCGGGAAGAGGGCGTTCGATGTCGATCAGCGGGCTCGAGTTCACCAGGTTGCGCGTGCGAGGAACGATGGCCGGGGGCAAGGTCTCGCGGTGGATGACCGACCCGTCCGCCATGGCCACGGCGGCCTTGATCGCGTTCTCGAGCTCGCGGATATGGCCCGGCCAGTGGTGTTCGATCAGGGCCTGCATCGCCTCGGCGTCGATCTCGGTGACCGGCGGCGTGCTCATCGGCTTGAACTTCTCGAGAAAATGCATCGCCAGCAGCGGAATATCCTCGGCCCGGTCCCTCAACGCGGGAAGATCGATCCGGATCACGTTCAAGCGATAGAACAGGTCGGAGCGAAACCGGCCCGCCTTGACCTCTTCCTCCAGGCGTTTGTTGCTGGCGGAAACGATTCGGACATCCACCTTCAAGGTCTCGGTCCCGCCCACGCGCTCGAAGGTGCCCGACTGGAGCACCCGGAGCAGCTTGGCCTGCATCGCGGGGGAAACGTCTCCCACCTCGTCCAGGAAGAGCGTTCCCTGATCCGCCAGCTCGAACCGCCCCTTCTTGCGCTTGTCGGCTCCGGTGAATGCGCCTCGCTCGTGGCCGAACAATTCGCTCTCCAGCAGCGAGTCGTGCAGGACCGCGCAGTTCAAGGCGATGAACGGGCCTTGCCGCCGGGTGTCGGCGGCATGAATGGCCTGGGCGACGAGCTCTTTCCCCGTACCGGTCTCACCATAAATCAAGACGGTTGAGCCGAGCGGGCCAACCTGCTTGATCAGGTCGAAGATCTTCCGCATCTTCGGGCTCTTGGAGACCATGTTCTGGAAGCGATAGTTCTCGCGCATTTGATGACGGAGCTGCTGAAGCTCGTCAATCAGCCGCCTCCGTTCGAGAACGCGCTCAACCAGGTGGCGAAGCCGATCCGGCTCGTAGGGTTTGGTGACAAAGTCGTCGGCCCCTGCCTTCATGGCGTCGAGCGCGTCCTGCGTCTCGGCGTGGCCGGTCAAGACGATGACACCGAACGGAAGCTTTTCAGCCCGAACGATCGAGAGCAGTTCGACGCCGCTGATGTCCGGCATGCGGAGGTCGGTGATCACCAGGTGGAACGGCCGCTCGCGTATGGCGGCCAGGGCGGCTGCGCCATCAGCGGCGGTCTCAACCTCATGGCCATCCATCTCGAGTATGACACGCAGATGCTCGCGAATGAGTTGGGTATCGTCGACCACGAGGATCCGACGTTTCATCAAAGCCCTTCCTTCGTCGCTCATCATGAGTAGCTGGGTCCGATCCTTGGACGGGGGCATTTTCGCTCCGCGAACGTGCCTGACCTGCCCCGCGTCGAGTCGCAACGTTCTTCGCGTATCGTCTTTGCAATTCAGTCGCGGATCGCCGCTGAGCCGGGCTCATTTCCTTGTGAGCCCGATCGCTGTCGCCGACCTTCCACTGCCAGACCGGAATCCGAGGAGGCATCGTTCCGCCTCGGAATCAATCGAACTTCCTCTTTACTCCCCCTGAGGATCTGAACGACCAGGTCTTTATCTCGCCCGGATCGTTCCACCGCCTGACGGAACTGGTTGAGCTTGGTGACCTCGAGCGTACCAACCCGGGTGATCAGCATACCGGGCTCCAGGCCGCCACGGTCGGCTCGCCCTCCCCGTTCCACCGAAACGATCAACACTCCTTGAGATGCCGAGCCCTTCCCACGAGCGGGTCGATCCACGATCTCACCAACGCGTAAACCCAGCTCAGGGAATCGGGTCTCGGCCCGATACCGTGTTTCGATGGGCTGAGGCATGTCAAAAAACGGAGCCTCTCGCCCAAATCCACTTCGAGGCGAACGCCCCTCGCGAGGGAGCCGGTAGGCCCCCGCCCCCTGCCCTGGCTGGAGTTCAAGCGGTGGCTCTCCCCCCGGCACCCGGCCCCTCGGCGCGGGTACGTCTGGGCGGATCGGCCGATCGATCGGACCTCTCAGGCCAAAGTTCTCGGGCTGGGCCTTAGGTACGATCTCGACCTCCTTGCGCTCACCGTCTCGATCGATCTGGAGCGAAAGGGGCCGGTCGGCTTCCGCGAACTCGATCAGCGACTGAAGGTAGGTGACTCCCTCCACCGGCTCGCCGTTCACCCGGAGGATCGCGTCTCCCTCCTTCAGTCCGGCCTCGGAGGCGGGGCTGTCGGGATTCACGCCTTTGATCTGCACGGCCTGAGCTTGCTCGAGTTGCTCTCCACGCTGTTGGTCCACGGGACCGATCTGGATCCCAAGGTAGGAGCGGAGCACCCGCCCATGCTCCATCAGGTCGGACGACACGCGCCTGGCCCGTTGCGAGGGGATCGCGAAGCCGATGCCTTCGTACCCTCCCCCCACCGAGTGAATGGCGGTGTTGATCCCCACCACTCGGCCGTCCAGGTCAATGAGGGGGCCCCCGGAATTCCCTGGGTTGATGGCGGCGTCGGTCTGGATGAGATCTTCGTACATCGCCACGCCGATCCCGCGCCCCTTGCCACTGATAATGCCGGCCGTCACCGTGCCAGACAGGCCAAAGGGCTGACCCACGGCGAGAACCCAGTCTCCAATATCGAGGGTGGAGGAGTCTCCCCACTCGGCCTGGGCCAGTCCGTTTGGGTCGATCATCAGCACGGCGAGGTCGCTTTTAGGGTCGCGTCTTACCTGAGAGACGGAGCGTTCGCGACCATCGGGCAGGATCACGGTGATTTTCGGGTCGCCTTGAACCACGTGGTCGTTCGTGAGGACGTACCCCTTCGCCGCGTTGATGACGACTCCCGACGCCCCTCTGGGGATATCAGGCTCCTCGGGCGGACCCGGGCGGAAGCGAGGGTCGAATGGCGATGCGCCGGCTGGACGCGATCCACCGCTCGTGTGAATCGTCACCACCGATGGCGAGACCTGCTTGGCCGCGGCTCGAAATCGTGATGAAAGGGCCCTGGCCTCATCCTGGGCGGAGACCATGGGGACAACAATCATGCAGAATCCGAGCAGTAACGGCGGAACAACCACCCGCCTTTGGAAGGTTGCCGACATCAGTCTTACCCCATCCTTGCCTAGTTCCGTCTACTCGGGCCATCCCCCAATTCGACATTGAATGTTCGGACCCGCCCCATCTTCTCTCAATCGCTACGTTCACTATAACGCGAACCAATCCGCCCTGCCACCCCCCACGCCCCCAGGCAAAACACCACCAAACACCACTCCCCGCCCACGCGGCATTTCTCGCGGGCCAATGGTCCAATGGCTCGAAAGCAACACCTCCAGGTACAATTTCCCAATCGGAACCGCCCCCTCAGCACTAACCGTTGGAATTCGTTCGGGGAAGCACCGCAATGGCCCCCCTTGAAGAACGAGAGGCCCAGTCTCAAACGAGTTGGAAGCGTCTTTCCCAACTCCGCCACACGCTCTTGCCCGGCTCACTCATTGAGGGGTTCCTCGTCCTCTTGATCCTTGGGACCTTGTTTGCCCTCTTCTGGCCGATCGTCCGGGACGGGCGGGGACCAATAGGTGATCCCATCCCCAAAGAACCACCGGTCGAGCGGAATCGCGTTCATAACTCCGCGGGCTTTTCGATCGTCGTGCCCCCCCGTTGGAATTGCAGGCAGTTCGGTTCGAGCTTGCTCATGGCCCCGATGACTCCAGGGAAGGCCGTTCGACGTTCGAAGGCCTTGCTCTCCGTGCACTTTCTCGGGGCGACGTCCCCTTCCATCCCCCAGGGGTTCATCAAGACGACCGTTCTTGGATGCGAGGCTTACGAAGGAATGAGCATTGTCCGGAAGTGGACCTTCGATGATGGAGCTCGTTCCGACTATCTGTTATTTCTCCATCACAGCAAGAACTGGTATCACATACAGTATACCATCGCGGAAGAGAGAACCACACTCCCCGATATTATCAAATCTTATATTAGCACAATCGAATGGAGCAATCGTACGCCAGATCCTTAGCAACCCTAATAGAATGGGGGCGAAGCAACCTTGGTTTTTGTGAGGGTCCTCGCCGATCTCACCCCTGCTTTCCGATCCGAACGCGCAGGCAAGGCAAAGGTCCCTGGCCAGTTTCGGCGATCATCCGTCGCTCACGCTTCCGGCTCTGTAAAGGGCATGCTTGTTTGTCAGAGGCGGAAGCGTCAGCGACGCTCCTCTTCCCGGTTTGTCAGAGGCGGAAGCGTGAGAGCGACGCTCGCCCTCACCTGAAAATTCATTCACTCGATTGCGCTTCGGGCTGGTTTTGGCCAGGTGGCGAACTGATGCACAGCGTACTTTTCCACATAAATCAATACGCATCCGAGCTGATAACTTCTCCCCCCTTGGTTGTGGAGAGAGCCCTGTACGTTGCCGGGCTCAGAGAGTTCTTGATGAACTTGACGCTCCCATCGCAGAACGTGGTATTGACCCCGCCCGAGTGCCGGCTTCGAGCGGCGATGACCACCTGGTTATTTGGCCCCGCCATACAGGGAGGGTTAGGAGGCGCACCGGTGGTAATAGCGGGCGGAGCGTTGCAATAACCGGCACTCTGCATCCAGTCGGGCTTGGTCGAGTTAGGGGTGATGTGACCCGAGAAGCCGGTGGCGTAGGCCCAATGCGAGAACCCTCGAAGGTCGTTATGCCCCGAAGTGCTTTGGCCGACGATCACCTCCGACACCATCATCGTGTTACTCGTGCCGTCGATGATCGCGGCGAAGTCCACGACTCCATTGGTCACCCCCTGGCCGGCCCCGGTGGAAATATCGGGCTTGGGCGCGCCAATGTCTCCGAACGGGGCTCCCATGAAGAGCCAGTTGACCCCATTATCGGCCAGCGTTTGCTGCTGAATCGCGACGTTGCCGAAGTTGACGACATAATTCTGTGAACGGACCCGAGGCGTGCCAATCGAGGTGGTCTGGGAATTGGTTCCGTCACTCGGGCAGAGGTAAGCAGCCACAACCGTCGAGGTTACCGTGATATTGGCTGGCCCGAGGTAGCGGAATTCCGCTTCCACATAACCGGGAGCTCCCGAGTTATTTCCATAAGCGTTCCAGCAATTATAGAGAGCTTGCTGCTCAATGTAGGGCAACATGGAGATCAACCACGTTCCCCAGCAACAACCTCGCGTGCCCGGCGGAAACGAGTTGTTGCTGGACTGGTAATTATGCATCCCCAGCCCAATCTGTTTCAGGTTGTTCACGCACTGAGCCCGACGAGCCGCCTCGCGTGCCGCCTGGACCGCCGGTAGCAAGAGTGCGATCAACACGGCGATGATCGCGATAACGACAAGCAACTCAATGAGCGTGAAACCCTGCCTCCGGAGCCGCTTAACCATGGAGCACCTCGTATCGGTTGTGCCGAGCCGACAGGGGATAACCGGGTTCGCATTCTTGCACTCAAGGATTCATCTGAAGGCCTGGAGAGGATAAGGCAAAAGGTGCAAGCACAGGCGAAGCCGGACGTCTGAGTCATCAGACCTGTCGGTTGAAAGTGGGCCTGAAACCACTGCGTCGCTACTTGCCACTGATTAACTCAAAGTCGATATCGTTGGACGTGTCGGCCTTCACCTCGGCCGTCAAAGTGGACTTGGCATTGTACTTTTCGGGAATCTTGTCCTTCGGACGCGCCTTGGGCGGAAGACCGGGGGAATCGAGCGACACGTCCGAGCCACCATCGGGAATCGACGTGATGGACACACGTTAATTCCCAGGGGTCAGCCCCTCGCCCCGCGTGATGGAATAGGACCCATCACGAATCGCGGCCGCGCCAGAGACCGCGTCGGGCTTCCCGGGATCCGCGGGATCGAAGGTGATGACCCCGGTTTCCAGCGGTTCCTTGTTCAGCGAGACCGAACCGGAAACCGCCTCACGCGGAAGCGCATCGACCGCGGTACTACACCCGGCCAGGACGAGGACCGACGAAAGGCCAAGAACGAGATGCGCGGAACCTCGAAGTCGCACGCGGGTCGTCATCCTGCGATCCGACTCCACTAATGAAATCATATTCGTTGTCTCCAAAGGTTTGACCCATCCTCTAGCCACGAGAAAGAGGGCCCTACTCCCTCCGCTGGGCCAGCGAAAGAGGTCGGCCATTCCTCTGGGAGAGGTGGTTGCAAATATCCCTAGGCGTATAACGAATCGGGCTGGCTGGAATAACAAAGCATGAAATGAAAGACCAAGGCGCTTTTTCTCACCAAATCCAATGAAACAAAACAGACTGTGACAAGCAATCCCAAATCGCTATTAATCCTTCATATCCCAATTCTTTAAGTGTCCCAAAACCCAAAGATCAACGCAACCCGCATGCATCCATCTCTCCACAATTGCTTTCTAGATCCCTTGATGAGACTTGCTACGCGGTCCGGGTAGCCAAACACACCCAGCACAACACCGCTGTCGGGATCGACCAACCGGAACGAAACGAAGGGAGGAAGATGTGATAAAATCGAGGGGTGGAGATAAACTCTGCCATCCCACCCGAAAGTCGTGAGCGGAGAAAGAAACGCGCCTACGACCTTGAATCGCGACCGATAACCCCTTAACCCTGCCGCGCCTTCACCGCACGTCCGAACGCGCTAAGGGTCGGTATCTAGACCGTGACTATTCCGTCGCATACGCGTAGAATCGCTACTCCGCGAGGTGTCTCGTTGTATGCCGACTCCATCACCATCACTTCAAACAAGACGCGCAACCTCGGCTCCCCGCCTCGCTTGTCGTATTCGAAATCCTTCGCGCGAGGCTCCCCTCGCCCTCGGGAAGTATCACATCCTCGAGCGGTTCCTGGATTTTCAGTGAGACAGGGAGGTGAAGGCTCGCGGGCATGGCGAAGAGCGCGGAACAGTGAGAATCGCCGTCAGGATCCGATGCGTTCACCTGGACCACATAACTTAGACCCATCGTGACCATGGTCGGCTTGGAGGAATCAAGCCGAAGCTTGGTTCGTCCTCGCTCTGATCTAATGAGGATACCAAACGTCTCCACCGCAATCAGTGCCAACCGTCACCAACAGATTTCCCGGCCCAGCGCAAGTCGACTCCTAAGAAAACAGGCAAAGCACACACTGCATGCCATCGCACGTCATCCTCAAAAATCATCCCGAGATGAAGTCATTTAATCTTTTACTTAATTTAAAATTTTAACTGTATTCAAATATTCTATCACATAATCTGGCATATCATCTCTGTCTTCAATTACAACATAACGAAAATACCACCACCAATTATTACGGCGAAAGCATATCTCGGCTTTCAAATTCCCGGCATGCTCCTTCCGGCGGGAGAGATTGTGAACCAGAGAGCGTTTGGCGGGCTGGCCTTGAAATGGAATCTCCTGAACCACGCCATCGAGCCTCGGCTCCTCTTCCAATCTCACGAGAAACAGCTCGGCGTGAGGCATCGCACCCGCGGGGGTTGACAATGCGAGCCCACCTGGATCGTTGTCTAAAGAATCGCCCAGGAGCCTAACCTCCCAGTTAGGAGGACGAATCAAAGAAACTTTACCGGGATGAAACACCCGAAGTGCTTCTCGGGGAGGACCAACCTGATTGGAGTCAGGATGGCGCCGTGCCTCTTCGTCGAGGGCACAGCGAAAAGCGTAGAAAACAGAGAGTGCCACAAGCACGATCTGGACCAATCGAATCAGCAGAGGACTTCGACAACGAGGCGAGGAAGAAGTTTGAGACACGAATCACCTCGGCCTTGTGCATTTCGGAGATGGGTTCCATGCTTTCACAGGCTAACATTATCTTATCTCTCTCCTGAATAACCTAGTAGGCCACCCGAATCGATCCGGAGGGAGATTCTGGCAGGAGGGCGCCTTTCCTGGGAGCGCGGGCATCTTGCTCAATCTTCGTCTTTCCCAATTCCATTGCGGGCGGGACGCCCGCGCTCCCAGGGAGAAGAAACACAGGAAGAAGCCGCTCTTCCCTGGGAGCGCGGGCATCTTGCTCAATCTTCGTCTTTCCCAATTCCATTGCGGGCGGGACGCCCGCGCTCCCAGGGAGAAGAAACACAGGAAGAAGCCGCTTTTCCCTGAGAGCGCGGGCATCTGACCCTCTCTTCGTATTCTCCAAATCTTAGGAAGAGACGCCCGCGCTCCAAGCGAAAAGTAACCTTGATACCTCATAAACCACGACTCAATCCAGGTATCCCAAGAGTTGGGCCGCGGCCTCCTTGGCGAACCCCCTTGCTCGCTGGTCGGTCGATTAGATTTAACCGACCCCATGGAACACACCATATCCGTCGAGCATGAGGTCATCTACCCCGAAGTCCCTGTCGGATTCGTCGCCAGAACCGATTAACTTCTTTAAATTGCCATGCCGCAGGCGACTCCACACGTGATGGCACAGGGATGAGGGTAGGCGGGTTCGGGTGAGGCTATTCGATTCGACGGAACCGCGGAAGCCTGACAATGAAGAGATTAGCTCCGGAGATCTTGCAGATACAAAAGACCGGGGCAGTCCGATCGAACTTCCCAAATGCATATTACTATTAATAAATTTTTAAAATTCATATTCATTAATTGCGTTCGTTATTTTACATACAATAATCTCCAAAGACTCTAGTTCCTGAGAATTGCCAGTCTTGTAGCTCACACGACGAGTCAGTTCGACACCTGCAAGCTCTTCAAACCCAATGTTCATGGTTTTATTGGAAGCAATATAGAGCAGGCCAAGGAAGTGATTCTCGATCTTGCGATCGACTCGAAGCGCACCAACCAAAGCCTCACCACGGTACACCAAGTTGACTGGCAAGACTTTCTTCAGGGTGCTTGCGACATCGGCGTAACGCAGCAACTTATTTGTAATCGAAAGTGCAAATTCCCGTCTCGCGGTCCAGCCCATGCCCCATTCCAGATTCGCCAAAAAGTCTGGCGACTGAATACATCTTTCACAAAACAACTCGAATTCAATCGCGACCGAATGCAACACGGTATCAGAATGAGTTGAAACCAAGCATGGCGCCACGATTTCTCCAAAATTTGCCATTTGTTTGATTTTCAATACAAGAAGGTTTTCGGTCATCATTAACACGAGCCTTTGAATGGGGTCCGAGCTTGCTCGACCTCCTATCGTTGAGTGACCGTATTCCACAAGGTGTATCATCTCCCCCTTCCAAAACCAGTCGTGTTCCAAAAGGAATTCCGAATCAGTGCATCGATAGCTATCCAGCAACGAGCCGACATAAACATTTTCGCGAGATGCGAGTAGCAGAATGTGATTCGTCATTCGGATTCCTCCACTTCCAGCGCACGCATAAACCCTATCGCTTCGCGCTGCTGGCGCCACCTCTACAAACGTGTTCCAAGGCCATTTTCCCGACCAAGCTTTTCCCAGCGTGCGAGATGGAACTCCCCGTGGTCCACAGACTCTTGTCTCGACGCGGGGTCTTAATCACTCCGATCGTTCCTCGCCAAAATACCCGACGAGGTTGATCCCAATCAATCAGGCGCGGGCCCAGTGTACCGGTGCAAGCGAGATGTCCGCACTCCCTGGAAAGGAAATGCCAAAGTCCCGTACCCACAGTTCACATCTTGACTCGAACACTCCACTCGATTTGCCCCAATAGATCAGTCAGTCCGCACGATGATACTCGTTGGCCTCGCTTGGTACACACCTCAACGAAGCCGCTGTAGAATGACGTGATGAAAATCGCCACCTACAACGTTAACAGCATCAACGCCCGCTTGCCCGTACTGCTGGACTGGCTCGCTGGTTCGAAGCCGGACGTCGCCTGCTTGCAGGAACTGAAGGCCCCGGATGTGAAGTTCCCGATCGACGCCCTTCGTGAGGCGGGCTACGAGGCGATCTGGCACGGTCAGAAGAGTTACAACGGTGTCGCCATCCTCGCCCGAGGCGAGATGCCCGAAGAAACGCGGCGCGGACTGCCCGGAGACCAGGACGATACCCACAGCAGATATATCGAGGCCGTCGTGGGTGGGGTGACGGTTGGATGCCTCTACCTACCCAATGGTAACCCCGCCCCTGGCCCGAAATTCGACTACAAGCTGAAATGGTTCGAGCGGTTCAAGGCCCATGCGGCGGGTCTGCTCGCGGGGGGCGGTCCGGTCATCCTCGCGGGGGACTACAACGTCATCCCGTCCGAACAGGACGCTTACAAGCCCGAGCGTTGGGTGGACGACGCCCTGTTCCGGCCAGAGACGCGAGCCGCCTACCAGCAGTTGCTCAGCCAAGGCTGGACCGATTCCCTACGGAACCTGTTCCCGGAGGAGACGATCTACACCTACTGGGATTACATGCGAAGCGCGTTCACCCGCAACGCTGGACTCCGCATCGATCACCTGCTCCTGAGTCCGACACTCGCGCCTCGCTTGAACACGGCGGGGGTCGATCGCAATATCCGGGCGATGGAGAAGACCAGCGATCACGCCCCAACATGGATTGAGCTCGCGCCTGAGTGATGTTGGAGAGGGGCATGGATCGCGGAAAGCCAACGTCCTCGCCCTGGATCGGCGTTCATTGGTCGCGGGGGCCGGTGGCTTGGACCGTCGGCACTTCCCCCTGGAAGAACTTTTCCATGAAGTCGTTGCGGGCGCCCGGCTTCGTCAGGTCCTGGCTGTCTTGCGTGAGCGCGAGGAAGAGGATCAGCATGTCGTCGGTGGTGGCTTCCCCCCAGTGGATGTCGCGCGGAGGAGAATAAGGGTTACGCGGATTGGCCGAGGAGTTATCAAAGACTCCCTCGATCTGGATGATCGAACCGGCCGGAATCGAGAGCGGGTTCCGAAGGTAATAGGTATCTTGCCGGTTGAAGTCCCAGTCGTTGATCGCGATCAAGGTACGAACTCGCCCGCTGGGTAAACGAAGCGTCGCCCGAAACCGCTTCCCAAGCAGGTGCATATGTGGAGTCATGGCATGAAGCGACACCGAGATCGGCACCTCGAGGTTGGCCACGACTGAAACGGCGGGGTGGTCGGCGGGGAGCCGGAACTTTGAGACGTCGGGGCAGGCGGAGACCCACTCCAAGGCCTGTCGCACAGGACCTTTGGAAAAATGCAGGCCGAGCCGGGTCCGATCGGTCTCGGGCTTCCCGCTCGGGTGGTAGTGCACCTGGACCACCACGTCGGCCTGCTTCGGGAGCTCAAGGCCAACCCCTTCGCCAAACGGTTGCGCGTAGTTGCCGGGAGTCCAACCGCCAAGCAGTCCGAAGATTTGGTCGCCCGTGAACCCCGAGAAGCAAGAGTATCCCGGGCTGGAGTCCTGATCGTCCCGCTGGCGGCCAATCCCTCGGGTATCCACGTATCCGAAGGTGTGATGCACAACCCGAGGATTGCCGGGCTGAACCTCAATGGCGGTCAGAAACCGATCCTCCGGCAAGTTCGTCGGCATGACGAAGCAACGGTAGAGGTCATTGCCCGCGGCGGGGATCGAGAATGGCTCGTTCATCTCCACGACCAGGTCGGGAGCACCTAGGTACCAAGCTGAGTTCGGGTCGGCTTTAACGTGATCCTCCGGCGCGGCTTCTCCTTCAGGAGCGCCGGCCGAGGCCCAGGCCTGGATCGTCTCGATCTCGGAAGGGAGCAAGGTCCGGTCATGCTTCAATGGGGGACCGAGTCCGGAAACCGGCGGCCAAGGGGGCATCTGTTTCGATTCCACCACCGAGGCGAGGTCCTCCGCGCGCTTCGCGGCCTGAGTGTAGGTCAAGAGTGAGAAGGGTCCCGACTGCCCAGGCCGATGGCAAGGTTGGCAGCTTTGGCGGAGGATTGGCGCGACATCTCGGTGGTAAGTGGGAATGGATCGTTCGTGTGCCCCTAAAGGGAATTCCGGCAGGGCCCCTCTCGCGGAGGCAAGCGGAGCCAATACCGCCGGTTCGCCCGCGATCACGGCTGAGACGGCGCCTCGCAGAGCCCCCAAGGGCTGAGTGGAGGCTTCAATCGGACCGCGATACCGCAATTGGCCCGAATCATCCAGAACAACCGACTCGGGGATCCGTTCCACACCAAACTGGCGCGCGAGTGCGCCGTCCCGATCCTGGACCAGGATCGGAAAAGCGAACGGCTGCGCGCGATTCTCTCGATCAATCGTCTGGGGGGCCGCGTCAGGACTGACACACACGCCGACCAAAAAAAGCCGGCTGGGAGGGACCTCGTCGTTCAGTTTGGAAAGGGCCGCCAAGGCAGCGTCGGAGAGGCGATGCTCCCTGGAGAAAAAGACCACGGCGAGCGCTCCCGAGTCGGGTGCGAGAAACTCGACCCGCTCACCTTGGATCGCCCGGCTGACAAGAGAATCCTTCAGCAAGCGAGGCCTGGCGAGCTCGAGCGGTTCTAGGTCGGCGGAACCGCTTCCCAGCCAGGCCACGATGGCTCCAACCAGGATGGCAAGAGTTCCCCACCCGAGCAAGGCTTTGTAGCTCACTTGGTTCGACCCGCGCGGCCCTTTCGACTCGGGTTGGAGGCGCCCTCCGGGGTATTGGGATCTTTCCAGGCGTCTCCCATATTCTCCATCACCTCGGGGGTTTCGCGTTCTTCCGGCGGAAGCTTGGCAAACTCCTCGGGCGTCAGCTTCTTGTAAACGATCGAGTCGTCTCGGGGATTGCCACAACCGGCGACGCAAAGTTGCAGAGCGACCAGAAGGAATCCAGAAGCGATCAGACGAAGTTGTTGGCGGGCGTTCATAAAAAATTAGCAGGAAACCCACCTCTTTAGAGGTGGGAGGAATGCGTGTTCCTTCCCGCTCCTCTTGATTTTGGAGCGATTCGCTCCGACAATGAAAATATGAAACTAACGCTTCAAATCCAGTTGCTCCCCGACGATGAACAGAAACGTGTGCTGCTCAAAACGATGGAGCGGTTCAACGAGGCGGCCACGTTCGCGGCGAAGGCGGGATTTGAGGCCAAGGTTTACTCGCAGCCGAGCATCCACAAGCTCGTCTATGCCGAGATCCGTGAACGCTTCTCCCTCTCGGCCCAGATGGCTGTCAGAGCCATCGGCAAGGCGGTTGAAGCCTTCGCCACGATGAAGAAGAGGGGGATTAAGGCTTGCCCCTCCTTTAAACCGCGAGGCGCCGTCACGTACGACGAGCGAATCATGGGGTTCAAGGGGCTCGACAAG
>Ga0182745_1002014_pt1 | contig 18768 bp, 12 predicted proteins | sample eDN3rd30CKraftBY_FD_128523 | JGI IMG/M metagenome (GOLD analysis project Ga0182745, IMG submission 128523) | Enriched backyard soil microbial communities from Emeryville, California, USA - eDNA 3rd pass 30_C Kraft BY (version 2) (version 2) | ecosystem: Environmental > Terrestrial > Soil >...
AGGAAGAGGAGCTGAACCGACGCAAAGCAGGGTGAAATGCGCCCGTTCAAGCAGGAAGAGCAGTTAAACCGTGGCAAAGTAGGTCAGAATGCGCCCGTTCAAGTAGCAAGAGGAGCCAAACCGTCGCAAAAGCAGGCCCCACTACCACCAGCCTAGCAATAGCAGCATTTACATCATCGTTTATTCAGACTCCATCTCCTCACCGGCAAATTTCTCCAGCCCTAGACAAATGAGCAAAAACGCAAAAAAACACGCGAACCATAAGATTCGCGTGCTGCTAAACTATCTATTTAAATGTATGTACCAATAAATACTTTATGTAAGTATGATTATCCTTCATCTATTGTGAATAGAATTGTAAGGGTTCCGATTTCGTCGATAATTGTCGGTAGCTTGAAAGCTTTTTCAAAGCCGGAGAGTTTTGTGTTGCCCACCATGACAGTTGGTGGTGTGATGTCGACATTTAAAGTTTGCTGACCTGCATGTATGCAAAGATTACCTGCGAACATATTCCCGAACTCGCCAGTAAAGGATTCCAACATCTCTCCTTCTATCGGCATACCAAACATTTTCGCTCCAATGGCACTAAAGGCTGAAGATGTACTATCAATTACAATTCGTCCTTTTACATCACCAATCAAACCGATTAACACGCCCATTTCTTGTTGAGTAAAGGGTTCTGTTAAAAGAGAAGGGGATTGAATATTCAATTCCATTGGCAGAATGTTTTTTAACGAATAAATCGATCCGTTCAAGATTGTTTGTATATGTTGTGAGTTATTCATAGAATCACCCCTGTTCTTTTATGATTTTTGTCAATATTACCATGAAACTAGTACATTAGTACATGTAAAATCTTCCCATTCTGTACCAATTGACCTGTTAAATTTTCTCTTGAGAGTTTTTGGATTGTGGATTATAATAAATGAAAATGATTCTCATTCTAAGGAGGAGTAATATGATTTATCTTTTTGTTGGTGCGACGATTGTAATCTATGCGGGTGTTGGTACTTATGTATTCAAGAAAACCATTAGATCCTAAAGCTCTTCTTTCATATTAAACGCTTCTAAACCCTCAAACAAAAACTTCCTATTATATTAAAAAAATTTTCCCTTTCTTCCTTTCTTTTTTCGCCATTTTGTTATTTAATCAAAATAGTATATAATTGTGACAAAAATAAGGCGAAGGAGTATTTAATTGCATGAGTTCTTTTGATGAAAAATTAGAGACATTATTACAGCAATCTGCGATCCAATACATAATCTATCAAAATAATGAAGATACAGAACGAATGGAGAAGCTGAATTTATTTGCAAGAAAACTGCTGCAAAAGGAGTACGTGATTGGATTTGCAGGTCACTTTTCTGCAGGTAAGTCCAGTATGATCAATGCCCTATCAGGGGAAGACATTTTAGCTGCAAGTCCTATTCCAACGAGTGCGAACATTGTCAAAGTACACAAGTCTGATGAAGACTATGCCATTGTCCATATGCACCGTGAGAAGCCCATCAAGTTTGAAGCGGGCTATGATTTTAAAACAGTTAAGGAGTTAAGTAAAAACGGTGAGCTTGTTTCCCTAATTGAAATTGGCCACAGTGGTTCTTCGCTGCCTCAAGGGGTAACCGTTATGGATACACCCGGGGTAGATTCGACGGATGATGCCCATGCGATGTCGACAGAATCGGCTCTTCATATTGCGGATGTCGTATTTTATACAATGGATTATAACCATGTGCAATCTGAACTGAACTTCCAATTTACAAAGCAATTAATGAAATACAATCCAAATGTTTACCTAATCGTTAACCAAATCGATAAGCACAAGGAAAATGAGCTTTCATTTGAAGACTTCAAACAATCGGTCCACCAATCTTTTAAAGCTTGGGGAGTTGAACCAAAAGGAGTTTTCTTTACATCTCTAAGAGAATTTGACCACCCGCATAATGACTTTAATACTGTGAAAAAAATTGTTATGGATTCCATGAATGATTGGCAGGAACAGCTCATTCTTACGGCTGAAAATACATTGCGCAAGCTGCAAAATGAACATCTTTCTTATTTAGAGGAAGAAAAACAAACATTGCGAGCGGACTATGAAAATGTGTTAAGTGATGAAGAATGGGAAAATCGCCAGGATTTATTGGAGCAATATGAAAAGTTAAATCTTCAAACTGAGCTTTTCTCAAGTGAAACGTGGAACGATACGTTTAAAGATCGACGCAAGGAATTATTGGATAATGCAGCGATTATTCCAGCTGATTTCCGTGAAAAATTGCGCGCATATCTTGAAAGTACACAAGAGGGCTTTAAGGTCGGGGGATTATTTTCCGCAAAGAAGAAAACAGAGGAAGAAAAGAAACGCCGTATTGAAGACGTTTATGAGCAGTATAAAGTCATTTTGCAATCTCAAATTATTGGGCACTTAAAAAATCTGATGAAGCAATCTTTGAAAGAAGTAGGCGTGCTGACAGATGAACGTGCTGACGCGATTGATGCAATACACTTTGATGTACCGTTTTCATTAATCGAAAACCAAGTAAAACAGGGTTCGCTTCTTACAGCGGATGCTTTATTAAATTTCGCAAACCGTGTTGCTGAAGGAACGAAACGCTACTTTATCGATGCTACGGACGAGTGGAAGGATCAGCAAGGAGAAGTATTGAAGGAAGCCTCTCAAAGCTTATCTACACCTGTTCAAGCGAAGTTAAAAGTATTAAAAGAAAAAGTTGATGCAATCCAGTCGATTGTAAAATTAGACCAATATAAATTGAGTGCTGAAAAAGAGGTTGCAACTGCTACAAAAGATACGCGTTCAGGAGCAAAACAGCAATTCAAGCAATGGCACGATGATTACGAGGATGCGCTCAATGAAATCCGACCATTTGAACCATCTATGCTAGCGGCTAAGGAAGTTGAAATGGAAATTGCATCAGACCAAATCCAGCAAACAGAAACGCTTAACCAAAAAGGCGAAGACGTTATCGAAGCAGCGATTCGAACTGCCAATGCGGTGAATAAAGTCGATGGATTTGAAGAAGTGGCACAGTTCTTGCAGAAAAAGGTAGAACGCCTGCAACAGAAGGATTTTACAATTGCCTTATTCGGAGCATTTAGTGCAGGGAAATCGAGTTTCTCCAATGCGCTGATGGGTTCTAAGGTGTTACCAGTGTCTCCTAATCCAACAACAGCGGCAATTAACAAAATCCGCCCAGTGACAAAGGATCATCCTCATGAAACGGCAGATGTTCAACTTAAAACAGCTGAACAGCTATTAGAGGACATTAAAGGCTCTTATGAGGAAATTGGCCTTAAGGTTCAAAGTTTGCAAGAAGCCTACGAACGCGCGGCAGAAGGTCTGGCTGTCCAGTTAACGGATGAGCGCTTAAATGTCCATAAATCCTTTATTCGCGCATTTAGCCAAGGCTTTAAAACTTATGAATCCCAATTAGGACAAACTATTCGTGTCAATCGCGAGGAGTTTGAACGCTTTGTAGCTGAAGAGAACCGTTCTTGCTTTGTTGATAATATCGATTTCTATTATGATAGTCCAATTACAAGAATGGGTGTTACGCTAGTAGATACTCCAGGGGCAGATTCTATTAATGCCCGTCATACAGGTGTTGCTTTCGACTATATTCGAAATGCAGATGCAATTTTATTTATTACTTATTACAATCATGCCTTTGCGAAAGCTGACCGTGAATTTTTAATTCAATTAGGTCGTGTAAAGGATGCTTTTGAGCTGGATAAAATGTTCTTCATTGTCAACGCGATCGATTTAGCATCTACACCAGACGAAGAAGAGGATGTTAAAAATTATGTGAGATCTGAATTACAGCGCTTTGGCATTCGTTTCCCGAAATTATTTGGCGTGTCAAGTTTACTAGCACTTCGTGAAAAAGTAGAAGGGAATTCGTTCAATTCAGGCATGGAGCCGTTTGAAGAGTCATTCCATCATTTCTTGAACGAAGAATTAGCGGCGATTGCGATTCAAGCTTTACATGAAGAGGTTGAAAAGACACAAGCACGTCTTGCTGATTTAATCGCTCAAACAGAAGAAAACTTAAAACGCAAAGACGAGCGTCTAAAAGAGCTTGCCGATTTGGAACAGCATGTACAAAAAACGTATAGTACGATATCGACAAACACTTTAAACAGCGATACAAAACAGGAGTTAGATGAACTTCTTTACTATGTAATGCAGCGTGTGTATTACCGCTATCCAGATTTCTTTAGAGAAAGCTATAATCCATCCGCCTTCTCTTCTCTGCCGGTACAGGCTGCGCTAGAACAGGCGCTGAAGGAAACGGTGAGTGCGTTAAGATTTGACTTTGCTCAAGAGCTGCGCGTTACGAATTTCCGTTTGGCTCAATTTATTCAAAAGAAAATCATTGAACGCTTTAAAGAAGAAGTACTAGCCTTAAAGGAATTAAATCCAAGCTTCTCTTTCATCACTTACGAAATGGAAGAGCCGAAATTACTAGACTTTAAAGGTCCTTTTGAGGATGAAAAGAAGTATGCTTCAGTGAAATCGTACTTCAAAAACTCAAAATCCTTCTTTGAAAAAAATGAAAAAGAAAACTTAAAAGCAGCTTTAGAAGAGCTAACAAAACCGGATGCACAAAATTATGTAGATGCAGAAAAAGTTCAAATCTCAAACTGGGCAACGGCTTTAATCAAAGAGGAATCAAAAAGCTTAAATAACCATCTATTAAATCAAGCTTTAAATCAAATTAAAACTGAAAAATTACTTCTTGAGGAGGTAAATCGTTTAGAGACATGGAAATCTATCTATAATGATTTACAAAAATCGGAGGTAAAGTAAATGGGGAAAGTATTCATCGCAGCGCGGGATGTAAAGTCTGGTCGATTTATTGATGCACGATTTAATTTGCAGGATTCTACAGGAGGCAAAGCAGCCTTTTTAGCAGGACATATTGAAGGTGCAGTTTATTGGGATTTAGAACAGGATTTATCGGATATGACAAAGGCAGACGGTCGTCATCCAATGCCATCTAAAGCTCAGCTTCAGCGATTATTTGAACATTCAGGGTTAAAAACTGATGATCTGATTTACATGTATGACCAGGGTGGTGCGCCTTTTGCAGCCCGAGCTTGGTGGATGCTAAAATATGCAGGCTTTGAAAACGTCTATATTGTAAATGGTGGATTTGAAGCTTTAAAGGAAGCGGGATTTGGTGTCACAACTGAGGAGTCGACCTATGAACCTACAAACCTAACATTGCAATGGAATGAAACCATCTATTACAGTCGTGTCGATGTGAAGCGTATTGTTGATGGGCATCAAAAAGCAACACTTTTAGATGCTCGTTCAGCACCAAGATACCGTGGTGAAATGGAGCCTTTAGACAAAGTGGCTGGCCATATCCCAACTGCCAAGAATTTTGACTGGGAACAGTTGAAACAGGGGGCAGAGCTGCACGCCAAAGACCAACTTCTTGCAAAGTTTGACGAGAATGAGGAACTTGTGGTGTATTGTGGCTCAGGCGTGACAGCTTCACCATTATATGCAGTTCTAGCTGATGCCGGATACGAGAATCTTAAGCTCTATGTGGGAAGCTATAGCGACTGGATCACTGAATATGAAGTTGAAACAGGTGAAAATAAGTAAAACTTACTGAAACGTATAATGTAAAAGTTATACGTTTCAGTATTAATAGTAAAATGAATGAATAGTCATTCAAAACTTCTCGTAGGATTCTTATAAAGGGGATGAATACATGCTATTAAAAAAATCCATTGAGCTTGGGAGTCATCAAAATGTGAACTATGCAAATGGAAAGGTTACGTTAGGGAAGGTTTCTCTTAATGTTTATTGTTTCATAATTGATGGTGTTCTAGTTGATACAGGTTCGAGGTCCCTCAGTAAACAACTTGAACCCTTCTTACATGGTACAGATATCGATCAGGTGGTGCTAACACACATACACGAGGATCATACTGGATGTGCCTCACTTATACAGCAAAACCGAAATTTACCAATTTTTATACATGACATGTCTGTGCAAGATTGTGAAAGAAATCCTGATTATCCTCTATACCGTAAAGTCTTTTGGGGCAAGAGAAAGCCGTTTAAAGCATGCGCGATTGGCCAAACTTTCAGCTCTCGCAATGCTACATGGGATGTTATAGAAACCCCGGGACATGCAAAGGATCACCTTGTCTTTTTAAACAGAGAAACAGGACAGCTATTTTCAGGAGATTTATACGTTCAAACCAAAACAAAGGTCGTATTAAGAGAGGAAAGTATCCCAACAATTATTCGATCAATCGAGCGGCTTTTAACCTATGACTTTAATGACATGTACTGTAACCATGCAGGATATGTGAAGGATGGAAGAAAGTCCTTGGAGAATAAAAGAGATTATTTACTCGAGCTGCAGCAAAAGGTAATTGATGGCTATCATGAGGGGCAGTCCCCCCAGGAAATTCATGAAAGACTGTTTAAACGCAAATATCCGATTACAAAATTATCCTCAGGTGAATGGGACTCTATGCATATTGTCACCTCGATTTTAGAGGAAGTAAAAGAACCCATTGTGAAACAGAGGTAATAATTTGTTTTTAGCTGGCAATTGACGAAATGGAGTTTCCTTAATTAACGATTAATAATTGGCAAATGCTACGTACATTTATTGTGTATGTAGCATTTTTTATTTAAAAAAATAAAAAAGTTTGTGAAAATTTTTTATGAAATGTGAAATATTGAGCATAAGACATTGTGAAATCTTTCATATTAACTTCAATAAAACAATGCGTGTAATTCTTCACATAATCCACCTAGCGCGAAATGGAGATTTAAATAATGAAAGTGTTTTCATATATTATATTAATATAATAAAATAATGGTAAATAAATACATTTTATTCATTCGTGATAAAGTTGAAAATTCATAAAAATTCTGTTTAACCCTTTATTTTTGCTACATAAACAAGAAATGACCTGTTGACTTTAACGAATTAAAGCACTATGATACAAAAAATAAAAGTTTTTCAAAAATTTGAAATAGATAGGGTGGATATAATGGATTTAATGAAAAAATCAATCGAGATGCACGGACAATACAAAGGGAAATTAGAGATTAACTATAAAGTACCGGTTGAGGATTCCTACGATTTAAGTTTAGCGTATTCACCAGGGGTTGCTGCGCCATGTTTAGAAATCGAAGAGAATCGCTCACGTGTTTATGATTATACAATCAAAGGGAATTTAGTTGCAGTGGTAACAGATGGCACTGCCGTATTGGGATTAGGAGATATTGGTCCTGAGGCAGCACTTCCGGTTATGGAAGGGAAGGCGTTATTGTTAAAACGTTTTAGCAATGTGGATGCCATCCCAATCTGTTTGGATACGAAGGATGTCGATGAAATTGTTCAAACAGTAAAGTTAATTTCCCCAACATTTGGTGCCATCAATTTAGAGGATATCTCTGCACCAAGATGCTTTGAAATTGAAGAACGTTTACGTCAAGAGTGTAATATTCCTGTGTTTCATGACGACCAGCATGGAACGGCAATTGTAGTCGCAGCTGGTTTGATCAATGCCTTGAAAATCGTTAACAAGGCAAAAGAAGACTTGAAAATTGTTATTAATGGAGCTGGGGCAGCAGGGATTGCCATATTGCGCATCTTACTTCACCAAGGTTTCAAAAATATTGTGATGTGTGATTCAACGGGTATCATTTACAGCGGCAGAGAAAAAGGAATGAATCCGATTAAAGAAAATATTGCCCATTTAACAAATCCTTTTAATCTGCAAGGTGGTCTTGAAGAAGCTCTTGTTGGCACAGATGTATTTATCGGTGTATCGAAAGCAAATCTCCTTACAAAAGCGCATATCGAATCTATGAATCATGATCCAATCGTGTTTGCCTTAGCGAATCCAAATCCAGAAATCACTTATGAAAATGCGAAAAACTGGGGTGTTCGAATTATTGGGACAGGTCGCTCAGACTATCCAAATCAAGTGAATAATGTGTTAGCCTTCCCTGGGATTTTCAAAGGGGCACTTGAAGTAAGAGCAACGGATATTAACGAAGAGATGAAGCTGGCGGCAGTAGAGGCAATCGCAAGTTTAGTGGCAGAAGATGAACTGAGTGAGGAGTTTATCATTCCAAAAGCGATGGATGAAAGAGTAGCAATCGCTGTAGCAAAAGCAGTGGGGGAGGCAGCCATCCAATCGGGCGTTTCTGAATCTTTTCGGCAATCGATAAAGGATGAGGTAGTACTTTAATCGTTTCGAAGGCTATATTTCGAATTGGCGGATTTCTTCAGGAATTTGCGGATATCCTTCCAATTTTGGCGGATAAAATTTAAAAACGGGTGAATTTCTCCTAAGAGAGACAGTCTCGTTGAACAAGCATCAAAAAAATAGCTAGTTTGATTGAAAATTACAAAGAGACACGAGTGGATTTATGAATTGGCTTATTAATTGCTCAAAGTGGATTAATTATCATCAAAAATAGCTAGATTTTTCACAAATATACAACAAAAAAGGAGTCTCAAACAGCGCTGAGACTCCTTTAATGTTAACTATACATTCTTTACTGCGATTTCTTCTGATAACACTTCTAATTGGTCGATTAAAGAGCCGATATATGAAATCGTGTCTTTAAGCGGTTGGTCAGTTGTAATGTCGACACCAGCCATTTTCGCTAGTTCGACAGGGGATTTTGTGCCTCCAGCTTTAAGAACTTTTAGCCAATCTTCTACAGCAGGTTCGCCTTCTTTAAGAATGCGTTGAGATACTTGTGTAGCAATTGTTAAGCCTGCTGAGTATGTGTACGGATATAAACCCATGTAGTAATGTGGTTGACGCATCCATGTCAATTCAGCACCTTCAGTGATTTCTACTGTATCACCCCAGAAGTCTTCCAATACTTCACGTTTTAATTTATTTAGAGTAGAAGCATTTACGCTGCCGCCGTCGTCGATGATTTCATAGACTTTACGTTGATATGCAGCTTCAAGTAAATGTGTGACAAAGTTATGGTAGTACGTACGCGCGATAATTGTTGAGATGACCCAACGTTTGAAGCGAGCGTCGTTTGAGTTTGATAACAGGTGGTTGGCCATTAACATTTCATTCATTGTCGATGGTGCTTCAATGAAGTATAAAGACGGTCTTGAGTTAAAGATGTTTTGCTCTTTATGAGTTAAATAGAAATGACCTGCATGACCTAATTCGTGCGCGAGGACAAATACCTCGTTCATGCGGCTTGTCCAAGAAATTAAAATATATGGATGTTTGCCATATGGGCTCGAACAGAAGGCACCTGTAGATTTTCCTTCATTTTGTGCAAAATCAATCCAGCGTTCTTCGAAAGAACGGTCCAGCATGTTTTGATAATCTTCACCTAGGATTGATAAACCATCGTTCATATATTGACGAGATTCTTCAACAGAGATTTTAGGTTCATAGTTTGGATCTAATGAGATTTTTAAGTCGGCAAAGGTCATTTTATCTAAGCCATGTTCTTTTTGTAATAGCTTTGCATAACGACGCATATGCGGAGCTAATTCAGTTGTGATTAAGTCGATTTGACGATTATAAAGCTCGCGATCTACTTCTTGGTCAAATAGAAGGGCATCGAAAATCGAATCATACCCACGTAAGTCTGCATCTGTTTTTTCAATTTTTAAATGTGTATCGTACGTTTTAGCAGTAGTATGCTGGTAATCGCGTAATTTTGTTGAGAAAGCAGTAAAAGCAGCGCGGCGAATGTCAGTATCGCTTTCGAGCTCCCAATCGCCTTCGAACGAATTGTAGCTTAGTGGATAGCTCTCTCCATTTACTTCAAAGTTAGGAAACTTTAAGTCTACTAATTTTGTTGTATTATAAAGCTCATATGGGGCATCGAAAGTTGTACCGAAGGCAGCCAAAGCTTTCTCGGCTTCAGGATGCAATTGATAAGGCTTTTTGCGAATAAGATTATCAATATAACGTTCAAATTGCGGAGCTAATCCTTTTGCCTCTGTTAGCACTGCCTCGTCTAAAAGCAGTAGTTCACTTGATATGAAGGAGAGCTGGGCACTAATTTTAGAGAAATTTTGACCTACCTTTGCCGAACGCATTTGTGCTTCGTCATTTGTTTGATCTGTGCTTAATGAAAGGCTTGCGTAAGTGCCTATTGGAACAAGCAATTCATATAAACTTTGATAGGCTTCAATTACATTAACGGCATCTTGGGCACTTGCAATTTTACCTTTAAAATCTGTTTCAATCTCAATTGCTTTTCCTAATACATTGTCAATGGCTGCTTCGAATAGTTCTTCTGTTTCAAAAAGAGCTGTTAAATCCCACGTTTCTTCTACTTTTACTTCACTTCTTTTTACCATTCGATTCCCTCCTGTATTCCGACTATCGAAATAAATTGTACCATAACTTTTTTGAAAAAAACATCTATTGAAAGAAAATTCTAATATTTGTAACCCAAACTTATAGGTTTGTAGAATATGTACAAAAAAGGAGAACACCGTTGTTCAGATGATCCCCATAAAAATACTTTTTAAATTAATATACGCCTTCAGCAATCATGCCGTTTGCAACTTTAACAAATCCAGCAATGTTCGAGCCAACAACTAAATTGCCAGGTGTACCGTATTTTTGAGCCGCTTCTTTGCTTTGTGCATAAATAGCGCTCATAATCGCATGCAATTTTTCGTCTACCTCATTAAAAGTCCAGTAGTTTCGACCGGAGTTCTGGGCCATTTCTAAAGCCGAAGTAGCTACACCGCCTGCATTTGCAGCTTTAGCCGGTCCAAATAGTATGTCGTTCTCTAAGAAAATGTTAATTGCTTCTAAGCTTGATGGCATGTTGGCACCTTCTGCAACAACTTTTACCCCGTTTGCAAGAAGGGTACGTGCAGCATCGCCATCTATTTCATTTTGAGTTGCACATGGTAGGGCGATATCACATGGAATAGACCAAATCCCACGGAAGTTCTCTGTATAGCTTGCATTAGGACGGTAATTTATATAGGTTTGAATACGATCGCCTTTAATTTCTTTGATTTCTTTGACTAATGATAAGTCAATGCCATCTGGATCGAATATATAACCATTTGAATCTGAGCAGGCAACCACTTTAGCACCTAAATACTGAGCCTTTTCCATAGCGTAAATGGCTACATTTCCTGAACCCGATACGACAACGGTTTTGTCTAAAAATGTTTCATTGATATCACGCAGCATTTCTTCTACAAAATAAACTAAGCCATAGCCGGTAGCTTCTTTACGAACGAGAGAACCCCCATAGCCTGGTGATTTTCCAGTGAGTACGCCAGCCTCATGTGCATTGCGAATTCGTTTATATTGACCGAATAGATATCCGATTTCTCTTCCTCCAACGCCGATGTCTCCAGCTGGAACATCGACATCTGGACCAATATGGCGGTATAATTCAGTCATGAAAGCCTGGCAAAAACGCATAATTTCAGCATTAGATTTTCCTTTAGGGTTAAAATCCGAGCCGCCTTTTGCACCACCAATAGGTAACCCTGTTAAAGCATTTTTGAAAATTTGTTCAAAAGCTAAAAATTTCATAATGGATTCATTCACCGAAGGGTGGAAGCGCAGGCCGCCTTTATAAGGGCCAACCACATTATTAAACTGTACACGATAGCCGCGATTTACGTGTACTTGATTTTGGTCATCCTGCCAAGTAACGCGGAAAGAAATTATTCGATCTGGTTCTACAATTTGTGAAAGGATATTATGTTGAATATATTCGGGATGCTGTTCAAAAATCGGTGTTAATGATAAAAAGATTTCTTCCGCTGCCTGTAAGAATTCAGGCTGGTGAGCATTCTTTTGTTTTAACTCCTCGAACACTGTATTCACGTAATTTTCTGCAGCTGTTTTAGTGCTTACTGTATGTGCCGTCATTATGTCATCTCCCAATTTTGTGATTGAGTGTATATTATTACGATTTTTCTAATAATTCAATCACTTTTTTAATTGACATATCGATGTTAGCTTTCAAAAAGAGAAGGAAATGTTTTTTTAAAATAATTAAATCTGGCACTTTTGCTTAGGAGGAGAATAACGATTTTACAACTATTAATTGATGCAGATGCATGTCCAGTGATTGATTTAGCGCTATCCATCTCATCTCGGTATGAGATTAAAACTATCTTGTTTTGCGATACTTCTCATCGGATAGAAAGAGAGAATGCAATAACAATTATGGTGCCAAAAGGAGCCGATTCAGTTGACTTCAAGCTAGTTAATGCCATCAATAAGTATGATATTGTCATTACTCAAGATTATGGATTAGCTGCAATGTGTATAGCTAAAGGTGCTTTTGTTATTGATCAAAACGGCAGGAAAATGACGAATGACAATATTGATCAATTGTTAGCATTTCGATACGAAAGTGCGAAAATAAGAAGAGCGGGTGGGCGCACTAAGGGACCGAAAAAGAGAACGGAGGAAAATAATATTTCCTTTGCAAATAATTTTCGACAAATTTGTGAACAAGCTATTTCGACAAAAACAAAGGGGGAATAAAATAGTAATGTTTGAAAAACAAAAATTAAAAAATCTCTTAAAAGATTATCCATTACTAGATGACATAACGACGTCAAAAACGGTTTTATGGTTAAACGATGAAAAGCATCAAATAGATAATAACCAATTTTCTTTTGACGAAGTGCTAGAGGCAGAGCAAAGACTAAAGCGTTTTTCATCCTATATTAAAGCTGCTTTTCCCGATACAAAGCATTTAGATGGAATTATTGAATCGGAAGTAAAGGAAATCCCATCTATGAGGAAGTGGATTGAAACAAATTGTGATAGCAAGTTTGCGGGGAATTTGCTTTTGAAATGTGATTATGAGCTCCCGATCTCGGGTTCCATAAAAGCTCGTGGTGGTATTTATGAAGTGCTAAAGCATGCGGAGCAGCTCGCGATAGATAATGATTTGCTAGATTATCAGGATGATTATTCGAAGTTAAACGAAAGTGCATTTTATCAATTTTTTAACCGCTATAAAATTGCAGTTGGCTCTACTGGAAATCTCGGATTGAGTATTGGAATTATCGGCGCCAAATTAGGCTTTCGCGTTACTATTCACATGTCTAGCGATGCAAAAGAGTGGAAAAAACAGCTGCTTCGAAAAAAGGGTGTCGAAGTGATTGAATACTCTTCTGATTATAGTAAGGCGGTGGAAGAGGGAAGAAAACAGGCGGAGTTAGATCCAATGTGCTATTTTGTGGATGATGAAAACTCGACGGCACTTTTTGCAGGATATGCGGTCGCAGCTCTTAGACTAGAAAAGCAATTACATGAACTAAAGGTGAAAGTTGATGCAAATCATCCTTTGCTTGTTTATTTACCATGTGGTGTAGGAGGAGGGCCAGGTGGCGTCGCTTATGGTTTAAAGAAAATCTATGGTGACAGTGTTCATATATTCTTTGGAGAACCAACTCAGTCCCCGTGCATGCTTCTTGGTATGATGACAGGTCTTCATGATGAAATTGCTGTAACAGATATAGGATTAACCAACCAAACCGAAGCTGACGGACTAGCGGTAGGAAGAGCTTCTAAATTTGTCGGGAAAATGATGGAGCCTATTCTAAGCGGCTGTTATACAGTTGAAGATGAGTTTCTATTTAGAAGTTTACAAGTCATGTGGGAACAGGAAACTACTTTCATGGAACCATCTGCACATGCCGGTGTTTATGGACCAATTGCATTGTTCAATTATGGACAGTCATATATAGAACGACATAATTTGCAAATGGCGAATGCAATGCACTTAATATGGTCGACAGGGGGCAATATGGTACCTGAAGAACAAAAACAAGCATATTTAAATAATGTATTGTAATAAACTAGTAAAATGAAAGGTTAATACGACTAGTAAGCGATCTAGTAAAAATTATATAATAATCTAAATGTCACTAATTTGGAGATTGCAAATGGTTGAAGAATTATATTTTTATAGAATGCTAATTATCTTTGCTGGAGTATTAAGTCTAGTATTATCTGCATTTTCTTATTTAAAGTTAAAAAACGCTCCTGGTGCTAGGGCGTATACAATTGTTACTTTATTGTCAGCCATTTTTACGTTTTCATATGCTTTTGAATTGGCGAGCGCTACTTTGAAGGAAATTAAGTTTTGGCTAGGTATGGAATATATGGTTATGCCCTTTATACCGGCCTTTATCTTGTTGATGAGCATTGACTATATAGGCATTAAACTTCGACAACGCTTTTTCTTAATGTTGTTTGCCATCCCTTTATTAACAATATTTATGCATCATACAAACGAACTTCACCATTTCTATTATGTATCAGTTGGTTTATTGGCTGATGCTCCATTTCCAATCGTTGACTTGGAATATGGACCATTTTTCTATGTGCATTCCCTTTATTTATTTTTATGTCTTGCTATTAGTATCATCCTTTTATTATTGCAGCTAAAAAAATCAATATTTCGCTTTCAAATACAACTGTTAACAATGGTTGCAGGCTTATTTCTGCCCATTTTTGCCAATTTCTTTTATTTAAATGATTTAAGTCCATATGGAATTGACCTTGGACCTGTTACAATGAGCCTTGCGTTTGCGCTTCATGGGATTGCTCTTTTTTCCTTCAAAATGTTTAGTGTACGCCCGATTGCAAGGGAAAGTATATTTGATAGCATGCTAGAAGGGGTCATTGTTTTAGATCATAACGGGGCGATTGTCGATTATAATAAGGCCATTCTTCGTGTTATGCCATTTTTGAGTTCTTCCTCAATTGGTAAGGACATAAAGCTAGTGTTAGCTGAACACAAGATGCTGGCGGAACTTATCAGCCGGTGTGAGGAATGCGAATATGAATACGTAGAACAAACGCAAAATGCACACTATCAAGTTCGTTTTTCAAAGGTAGAAAATAAAAAGGGCGTTCTTTTAAGTAATATTATTACTTTTGTCAATATAACTGATAGGGTAACTCTTCAGCGGCAGCTGACTCAACTTGCAAATTATGATGGGTTAACGAAGGTTTACAACAGAAGATATTTTTTAGATCAATCTGTTGCCATATTAAACCCTTCGAATGAGACAAAAGCGGCTTTAATCATGTTTGATATTGATCATTTTAAATCGATTAATGATACCTATGGCCATGAGGCGGGGGATATCGTATTAACAACAGTAGCGAAATTAGCTAGAAATTCCTTGCGGGAACATGACTTAATAGGGCGCTATGGTGGTGAGGAGTTTCTTATCCTATTACCAGCTACTGAGCTTGAAAATGCGATAGAAGTAGCAAATACAATCAGGGTCTCGATTTCAGATTATAGAACCTGCATTAATGAGCAGAACATTATAGTGACGGCGAGCTTTGGCATATCAGCAGTTTCAAATGCTTTTTTAAATCAAGAAGAGGCAATGAAACAAGCAATTAGAAACGCTGACCAGGCGCTTTATACAGCAAAGCATATGGGAAGAAATAATGTGCAATCTTATAAAGAAGAACTGCTAATTTGTTAGTAGATATGGCAGGAAGTCTAAATGGATCTAAAAATAGAGAGCATTCAAATATACTTGAGTGCTCTCCGTTTTTTATTTAGTCAGCTTGAATTTCCTCGACTGTTTGTTCTACTTCTGCACGAGACATTTTCTCTTTGCCTTCTTTTAAGGATTTCAGTGTCTTATGTGCTAGTGCAAGAGGAAGTCGACAGAATAATAAAATCGAACGTTTATGAATATCCTTCATATATAGGTCGGCTTTTTCTAAATTTTCATCTGCATAGGCAAACAAATCCGCCCTTGTCCAACCTTCGGGAACGAAACTTACACCGCGTTCTCGTAAATCTTCTTCTTGATTTCGCAATATATTCACTAATTGCAAACCGCGGCCATATCCTATGGCAAGCTCGCGATCGGTTTTTACGCCAGCATTCCATTCCCATAGCTCCGATAGCATAACACCGACCAATCCAGCAACGTAATATGTATATTCGTCTAGATCCGCCTTTGTACGAACTTGAAAATGGTTTTTTGCCCATTTCCCCATACCATCAGCCATTTCGCTTGTTGAGTTTTTGACGATTTTTTCGGATCCTGATGGCAGCAGATGAATCCAATCACCAAGACGTAATGTCACCTCGGGCATATATTCCTGAATCGGTTTAAGTATTTCGAAATACTTTAATTCATTAAATTGCTCATCTTTTAAAAGTTCGCTAACTTCTGTTAAAACTTTATATTTTAACTCACTTGTTACCTCTGGATGTTCACTATCTTCTATTTCATCAATAGCTCTCATCATTAAATAAGCATTGGCAACAGCAGTTTTTAACTCTTTTTGCAAGAATGTAATCGGTATATAAAATGTGCGACTCGTTTCTTTTAATACTCTCATTGCATCTTTTTGGAGTTCTTTGTCAGACATTGGGAAATTCCTCCGTTCATTAAATACATCTATATAATGTTACATTAAATTTCCTAAAATGAAAAATAGATAATCTGTTTTTTTATTAATTGGAATCATTTGAATATAGAAGAGAAGACCTTGAAAGGAGAAACGCTCTATATTCCATTATTAATGAATGATATAATGTGATTTGTGACATATAGGTGTCAATATTTATCTATTTCGTTACAATAAGATTAATAGAAACAACAAAGTTTAACATTAATATGTTACAAAACTCAGGTTAAAGCCTGTTTTTAGGAAAGTTAAGGTGAATGATGGTGCGTAAATATACTTACATATTTGTCGATGTAGAAGCTACATTGATACGTGGTAAACAAAACATTATTGAAATCGGGGCGATCAAATGGTTGCCAGATGGAACGATTGAAGAATTTTCGCAGCTTATTCAACCGTATAAATTTCGAAAATTAAATGCACATATACAAAAATTGACTGGCATTTCAACAGAACAGCTATTAGTGGCGCCTTCTTTTAAAGAAGTGATGTCATTATTTACAAAGTGGTGTGAAGGGGAGACTATTTTTGTTGCTTTTGGTGAATTTGACCGTAAAGTATTAGAAGATGAATTCATACGTCATCATATGGATTTAAGTTTCCTCTATCCTTTTATTGATTTCCAGCAAAAATATATGATTGAACATCAACAAAAGGAACAGCCGAGTCTCTCGAAATTATTAGCAAAATATGAAATTGAAACAGATACGCATCACCGTGCTTTAGCCGATGCGATCAGTTTATTTAATATATTCAAAGAGGCGAATGGGGAAGAGTTGATTGAAAAACAACGCACGAACGAGTTTGGGATTGTGCTAAGTGAATTTAGACAACAAGAGGAAGTATATGACTTATATCTATCCTATATTGTTGGTGAAATCTCGCCATCAGCTTCTGTTGATATTCATTCAATCAAAACAATCAATAAGAAATTGCCTTATGAAATACTAGAAGAACAACGTGAAATTGTTGAAGGTGTTACAGAAACGGTACAAAGGACGGTAATTCACCCTAACGGCGAAGTTGAGGCATTTTTAAAATATGTAGTTACCGATATCAATCAGAAAGTTTTAGTTACAAGAAGTGGATTAAAGCAGTTATCGAAAATTAATCGATTGCATCATGCAGTATTTCCTAAAATTGAGGCTATGACATTACAACAACTTTTATATACAGAAGAGGCTGTCAATGAATTTACATTAAGCAGTCTTACAATTCCGCTGTATGAAAGTAAACTTTACCAATTGCTTAAAAAATATGAAAAATCGATTGTAGCTGAATTTGAAAAAAGACATCTCTTTCACAAAGAAGAAATTCATGTCTAACTTAAGTTCATAATCTATTAACTTTAAAAATCCTGGGATTTGTTGGATGTTTTCTAAGAGAAAATAATTGCACGATAATTCAAAGAAAGTTAAAGTTTAGAGATAAAGTTTATTATGTGAAACTAACAAGCTGTGGAAGATTCTAATGGTATGTAGATTTTCCACGCCTTGTTAGTTGGAGCAATCGGCATTTGCTTGCAAGTGATTCCAACTGGGGTGTTTTGGGAGCAACTGCAAGTAAATGCAGGGTAAAAGGAGAAAGGTTATGCAAAATGTAATAGGTATTGACGCAGGGGGAACTTTAACGAAAGTAGCTTATATCAATGAGCAGCATGAAATGGATTTTGTTGTATTTCCATCGAATGATTTCTCGCAAGTAAAAACTTGGATTGAAAGTCGTCCACATATCGAGGAAATCGGTTTGACAGGGGGCCGTACAAAACAGCTTTTAGATGTTTTAAAAACGATGAAATCGATTCAGTATTTAGTGGAGTTTGAAGCGACATTTAAAGGTGTAAAGTATTTGTTGAAGAAAAACGGACATCAAGTTGAAAATGCCATTATCTCCAATATCGGCACAGGAACTTCCATTCATTATTTGGATGGGGAAAGCCATGTTCGCGTTGGTGGAACGGGAGTTGGCGGCGGAACATTAACAGGTCTTGCCACAATTATGACCGGTATTTCAGATTTCGACCAAATTACGTCGAATGCTGCTGTGGGCAGTCGCGAAGGCATCGATCTATTTGTTAAGGATATTTTTAAAGGAATGGAACCGCCTATCGAAGGGCATTTAACAGCCAGTAATTTTGGAAACGTTAACATCTTAGAAAATGCAGAGCACAAAACAAAGGATCTTTTAGCCACGATTCAAGGCTTAGTGGGAGAGGTCATCACAACCTTAAGCATCCAATTTGCTGAAGGGAAAAACTGTGACAGCATTATTTATATCGGTTCAACGCTTACAAATAATGAGCATTTAAAGCAAGTCAT
>Ga0182745_1002015_pt1 | contig 18758 bp, 18 predicted proteins | sample eDN3rd30CKraftBY_FD_128523 | JGI IMG/M metagenome (GOLD analysis project Ga0182745, IMG submission 128523) | Enriched backyard soil microbial communities from Emeryville, California, USA - eDNA 3rd pass 30_C Kraft BY (version 2) (version 2) | ecosystem: Environmental > Terrestrial > Soil >...
GCAGATGCGCCTGTTCGCCCAGGTGCTGCGCCGCGGCGACTTCCTCGGCGCGCGCATTGACCTGGCACTGCCCGAGCGCCAGCCGCTGCCACGCGTAGACCTGCGCCAGATGCGCATCGGCGTGGGCCCGGTCGCGGTGTTCGGTGCCAGCAACTTCCCGCTGGCCTTCTCCACCGCCGGGGGGGATACCGCCGCCGCCCTGGCCGCAGGCTGCCCCGTGGTATTCAAGGCGCACAGCGGCCACATGGCCACGGCCGACCTGGTCGGTTGCGCCATCGTGCGCGCCGCTGAGCGTACCGGCATGCCCAAGGGCGTGTTCAACATGGTGTTTGGTGGCGGCGTGGGCGAGTGGCTGGTCAAGCACCCAGCGATCCAGGCGGTTGGCTTCACCGGCTCGTTGAAAGGCGGCGATGCCCTTTGCCGCATGGCCGCTGAGCGCCCGCAACCAATCCCGGTATTTGCCGAGATGTCCAGCATCAACCCGGTCATCATCCTGCCGGGTGCCCTGGCCAAGCGTGGCGAGGCCATTGCCCGCGAGTTGTCGGGGTCTGTGTGCATGGGTGCCGGGCAGTTCTGCACCAACCCTGGACTGGTGATTGGCTTGCAGTCGCCACAGTACAGCCAGTTACTCGCCGACCTTGGCCAGTACCTGGACCAGCAAGCCGGGCAAACCATGCTCAACGCTGGCGGCCTGCGCAGCTACGTCGGCGGCCTTGAACACCTGCATGCCCATGCCGGTATCGAGCATGTGGCCGGCCAGGCGCAGGAAGGCAACCAGGCGCGCGCTCAGCTGTTCAAGGCCGATGCACGCCTGCTGGTCGAGTCCGACCCGCTGTTGCAGGAGGAAGTGTTTGGTCCCACCACCGTGGCCGTAGAGGTGCAGGACAACGACCAACTGCGCGAAGCGCTGCTAGGCCTGCGTGGCCAGCTGACCGCGACGCTTATCGGCGAGGCGGAAGACTTCGATGCGTTCGCCTGGCTGGTGCCGCTGCTGGAGGAGAAAGTCGGTCGAATCCTGGTCAATGGTTACCCGACCGGTGTCGAAGTCTGTGATGCGATGGTGCACGGAGGCCCGTACCCGGCTACCTCCGATGCGCGTGGCACCTCGGTCGGCACGTTGGCCATCGACCGCTTCCTGCGCCCGGTGTGCTATCAGAACTATCCGCAGACGCTGCTGCCTGAGGCACTGCGCGACGGCAACCCGCTGGGGCTGCGGCGGTTGGTGAACGGGCAGTGGAGTGACGGGGCGATCTGACTGGCTGCCAGAAACAGGAAAGCCCTGCGCACGGCGGGGCTTTTCTTTCTGACTGTACCGGCCTCTTCGCGGGCAAGCCCGCTCCTACAGGGCTATCTTGCCCGCGAAGAGGCCAGTACAGGCAGCAAAGGCTTCAGGTCCCTTGCGCTTCAGCCGCCTCATGCGCCTGGCGCAAGCGCTCGCGGCTGTTGCTAAGGTGCATGCGCATGGCCATCTTCGCCCCTTCGCTGTCACGCCGGGCAATCGCCTCATAGATCGCCTCGTGCTCATGCATCAGGCGACTCATGTAATGCGCCTGATCATCATGGGCCAGGCGCGCCGAATTCAGCCGGGTGCGCGGAATGATGCTGGTACCCAGGTGGTTGATGATATCGGCGAAGTAGTGGTTGCCGCTGGCCTGGGCAATGCGCAGGTGGAACTGGAAGTCCGCCGACACCGCATCAGTGGCGTGGGCCGCCCCCTCGTTGAGTTCGTCCAGCGCCGCCCGCATACCGGCCAGCGCTTCGTCGCTTCGCCGCTGGGCCGCCAACCCGGCCGACTCAATCTCCAGGGCAATGCGCAACTCCAGCACCGCCAGCACCTCGCGCAGGGTGACCACGGTGGCCGGGTCGATACGGAAACCGCCCGTAGCCGGCGCATCCAGCACGAAGGTGCCGATGCCGTGGCGGGTCTCTACCTGCCCGGCGGCCTGCAACCGCGAAATCGCCTCACGCACCACCGTGCGGCTGACGCCCTCTTCGGCCATGATCTGCGATTCGGTCGGCAGCTTGTCGCCGCGCTTGAGCTGGCCGCTGCGAATGCGTTCGGTCAGCACCGTGACCAGTTCCTGGGCCAGACTGCGCGGCTTGCGCCGGGTCCTTGCCTGTACCTGTTGCTCTGTCATTGCCCTGTATTTCACCTAGAAAGACAGCGCTCATCATAGCGCAAGCGGTTGTACGATCACATACACCCGGTGCGGTATTTATTGTCCATCTTTGCCGACCATGCCCCATGAAAAAGCGCGCAGAATGATTGGCCCATGGTCTGCGCGAGCCTGTACTGTACGCCTTCACGCTCACTGATCCATGGAAGGAATCTGCAGTATGAAAACCCTCGACCGCCTTTTGCTCGGCAGTGGCCTGCTGATCCCCCTCTGGCTGCTGGCGGGCGTTTGGCTCACCGCCCAGGCCTACCCCGGCTACGACCACCTTCAACAGGCCATGAGCCAGCTTGGCGCGGCCGGTTCGCCAACCCACAGCTGGTCACCACGGGTCAACAACTTCCCCCTAGCCCTGCTGTTTGCCCTGTTTGCCTGGGGCCTGGTGCGGCGCTGGCGTAGCTCGACGCTGGCGCTGCTGAGTGCGGGCCTGGTGTTGCTGCATGGCATGGGCAGTTTGGGCACCGGCTGGTTCCCCTGCGACCAGGGCTGCGCACCGGCACAGCCATCTACCTCGCAGCAACTGCATAACCTGTTTGGTTTGCTGATGTTCCTCTCGCTGACTTTCGCCAGCGCCCTATGGGCATGGCTGGGCAACCGTATTGCCGGCTCCCCCGCCCTGGCGCTGTTCTCGCTGGCTTGCGTGGTGCTGGCGATTACCACCGTCGCGTTGATGGGCCAGGCGGCGCAGAGTGGCCAGTTGTTCGGCCTGTATCAACGTCTCAACTATGGCGTGTCGGTAGTCTGGGTTGCCAGTCTGGCCTGGACGAGCCTGCGCAAGCCCGCAGCCAATCCTCTGCGCGTAACCTGACGGCAAATTGCTGGCCCACAGCACCGGAAAGCGAAGGCAAACTCCGTTTTCTTTCAGACGCTTAGGACCGCAATATGCGAGTAATTCTAGCAACGATGGCCGGCTGCGTGCTGGCCACCCTCGCTTTCGGCGCCCAGGCCAGGGCACTGAGCCAGAACGATCGTCACACCTGCGGCTGGGGTGCACAGATAGCCGCCGAAGCCCAGCAGGCCAAGCTTTCCGGGGTAACGCTGTACGCCACACGCAAGAAGCTTCAGGTGCGTAAGTTTCCCAAGCCGTGGATGCGCATGACAGCCTTCGGCATTACCGAACAAACCTACAACAGCCGCTCGCGACTCAAGCCGGCAGCGATAAAGCGGACTTACTTTGAGCAGTGTGTTCAGCATGCGACTGCAAGAAGATAATGGTTTTTTATCAGTGAATTACAGAACAAACATAAACCCATTTAGTAGAATTCATGTGCTGTGAAGTGGCCTCTATCGCCAGCAGCTTGTAAGCGCGTGCAAGACTCAAGCATTTGTTAATGCTGATACAAGTCGCCAGAATTGACCAAGGCCATTCACCCTATGGATGAACTGCGCAAGATCGACCTCAACCTGCTGCTCGCGTTGCACGCCCTGCTCAGCGAAAAGCACGTGACCCGCGCAGCCTTGCGCCTGCACCGCAGCCAACCGGCGGTGAGCCACGCCTTGGCGCAGTTGCGCAAACACTTCGACGACCCTTTGCTGGTACGCCAAGGCGGCGGCATGGTCCTCACTGCCCGCGCCCTGTCGCTGGCACAGCCACTACAGGATGCACTGAGCAATCTCGACAGCCTGCTGGCCACCCCGCTGTTCGACCCAGCCCGGGCCCAGCGCCGATTCCGGCTGTCGCTATCCGATTACGCTTCGCGCATCATCCTGCCGCATCTGCTACGCCACCTGCGCCAAGTCGCGCCCGGGGTGGACCTGGCCATCAGCCAGGCCAGCCGTGAAACCATGTTGGCGCAGTTGCTCGATGGCGAACTGGATCTGGCCCTGGGCCTGTTCCCCGAACTGCCTCAGGACATCACCGTCCAGCCCCTGTTTGCGGATCGCTTCATCAGCGTTGCCGATCGCCAGGTGCTGCCTGCCAGCGGCGGCATGGCCCTGGAAGACTGGCTGGCACGCCCACATGTATTGATGGCCATGCGCCCGGATGCTTTCGATGAAATCGAGCGCGCACTGGCCGCCCGGGGCCTGCAACGCCGTATCGCCCTGGCCTTGCCGCACTGGAGTGCGGCAGTCGAAGTGCTGGCCGGCACCGACCTGATCCTGACGGTGGCCAGCCGCGCTGTGGGGTCGTTGCGCCAGCACAGGACACTGCGCCAGTTCACGCCACCACTGGCCATCCCCTCGTTCGATTATCAGCAAGCCTGGCACAACCGCAAGGACACTGACCCCGGGCACCGCTGGCTGCGCGAAACCGTATGGGCGTGCAGCCAACCAGGGCGCTGATCAGTTTTCCTGCCCTTTCACAGCTGCCGTGGAATGGACCGGTGATGCCGTCGCCCAAGTGCCCTGTACCAGCATTACTCCGCACAGGATCAGCACCACGCCGGCCACCCTGGCCAGACTGAGCGGCTTGCCACCCAACCCCATCACCCCATAGTGGTCGGCAAGCACTGCCGTGATGATCTGCCCAGCCACCACCAGTACCAGGAACCCTGCTGCGCCAAGTTTAGGGGTGAGTGCTGCGGCGCCGGCTACATACATTGCCCCCAGCACGCCACCAACCCACAACCACCAGGGCCCCTGCAGGGCCTTTCCCATGTCTGGCACCGGCACCCGAATAATCAGCAGGGCAGCAATCACCACCAGCATGCTTACCGTCAACGATGTGAAAGCCCCCCACAGCCAATGCCCAAGTGCCCGGCCTGCCGCAGCATTACCTGCGGCCTGAAACGGCAACACAGCACCGGCAAGCAACGCCATGGCCACAGGAAGCGCCAGCAGAAGCATTGATTTACTGAACATGGCATTCCTCATCCAAGGTATCGATGGCCACCATGATGGTGCATTACCCAGTACTGATAGAAATCAAAATCCTGCACTTGAACTATTCGTACCATGCATAGTGAAACATCCCTTCCGTCCGGCGTGCGCATGTTGTCTTAACCCTGAAACATCTGTGCTGTTGACTTACTAAGGCACCAAGATAAACTGCGCCTTATGAATATTCTTGAGAACAAGCATCACATCATGCTCGATGCACTGGCCGAGGCCCCCGCTGACGCCAGGCAGAACGTGCGCCTGTGTTTCGAACTGCTGTCCGCTGCAGCGGCCATCAACCGGGTATGCGCCGCACGGTTGGCCCGCCATAACCTGTCGGAAGGGCGATTCGCAATCCTCCTGACCTTGCAAGGTGCAGGCGGCCGCCTGGCACCGCTGGAGCTGGCGACGCGCCTGGCAATCACCTCGGGCACCGTAACCGGCCTGCTCGACGGCCTGCAGGGTGACGGTTTTATCAAGCGCCGCAAGGACGCCCATGACCGTCGCAAGCTGAGCATCAGCCTTACCTCGGCAGGCATAGCGGTACTCGACGCCGTATTCGCAGAACACACTGACTGGATCGGCACGATCATGCAGTCACTGGACAACACGCAACGCGACGCCCTGTCCATCACGCTACAGGCACTCTCGGCCAGTCCTGCCCTGGCACTGCCACCGGACAAGCACTGAACCCAAGACACACCCGCAAGACCACATGGAGGTGGATAATGTTGCAAAATCAGAGCGTATTGGCCCGGCTTGGCAGGAAGCCCCGGGTACATAGCGAACACGACCGGTTAAGTCGTCGCCAACCTTGGCTCGAGGCCTGCCTGCCAGCGGCCCTTTACCGGCGCCTGTTCATCCGCCGCCTTGCCAGACAGCCATTGGCCATCGAGGGTTTCAGCTTTCGCCCGGTGCAGAACCTGTTCGAACTCGAGCAGGCCCTGCGTCTGGTCAACGAGAGCTATGCACGCCGCGGCATCGGCACCGTGTGCCGTGCGGGCATGCGGTTTTCGCCGTTTCACCTGCTACCGGGCACTACCACCTTCGTGGCTCTGAAAGACGGGCGAGTGGTTGGCACCGTGTCGCTGATCGAAGACTCGGCACTGGGCCTTCCACTGGAGGATGTGCACATCAACGAGGCTGTGCTGCAGCGCCTGGGCGGTGTGCGCGTGGCCGAAGTCGGGACCTTGGCGGTATGTAGCCGCTACAAGGGCAAGGGCGTGCCACTGATGCTGTACAACGCCATGTTTCGATGGGCCATTGACCATCGTAAGGTGAGCACCTTGGTGATCGCCGTGCACCCGCGCGCCGCCAGCTTCTACCGCAATGTACTGTTCTTCTCGCCCATCGGCCCGGTACAGGCCTATACCAAACTCAACAATGCCCTGTCGCTGCCGCTGGCCGTGAATCTAGCCCGGGCGCGGGATGTGTTCGCCAAGGCCTACAGTGCGCCAGGCCTGAAGTTTACGGTCGACCAGACGTGTACCGACCTGTTCGACTTTTTTTGCTCGCGCCATTACCCACATATCCAGCTGCCCGCCGCACAGGCTCGCTGGAGTGCCGACGACGTCCTCACCCACATGGCGCGTTGTGGCACCTCGCCGCACCACCTTTCGCCGCGGGTGCGACGGGCTCTGCAACTGGACTGAGCAGCCCGCCCCGCGTTCCAAACCCACACGACTTTCATGGAGGACAAGTTCATGGACACAGGATTGCTGCGCGCGATCTACAGGGAAATCACCCTCAGGCAACCGTTTGTACGTACACCTGAGCCCGACCTGGTGATGGTCGACGAAACTTGCGTCAGTGCCTACGCCGACAGTGCCGGCCAGGGCCAGGCGCTGTCCGGCACCTACTTGTACCACTGCGCACAGATGTGCGCCCTGATCAAACCCGGTGATGTCGTACTGGATATCGGTTGTGGCCCTGCCAGCCTATTGCTGCAGTTGGCCCGGCTGAACCCGCGGGCCGAGTTCATCGGTGCCGACCTGTCCACCAGCATGCTCGAGGTGGGCCGTGAATCGATCCGCCAGCAGGGCATCGACAACGTCGAACTGCGCGAAGAAGACATGACGCGCCTGGCCGGTATCGCCGACCGCAGCGTCGATGTAGTGATTTCGTCCATGGCCCTGCATCACCTGGCAGACCTCTCTCAGCTGGAAGCGACGTTCCGCAACATCGCGCGCGTGCTGCGCAATGATCGGGCCATCTACCTGAATGATTTCGGCAGGCTCAAGTCGGTGGAATCGGTGGACTACTTCGTCAGCCGCGCTAGCGACGGTGCCGATCAGGCTACCCTGCTCGACTACCGCAACTCGCTGCTGGCGGCGTTCTCGCGGGAAGAGTTCCAGACCCTTGCCGCCAGCTATCTGGGCCCATGTGCCAAGGTCTACAGCACCGCCGTCAGCCCATTGATGATGGTTGTCCGCACTCCCAAGCGGCGCTGCGTGGCGGCAATGAAGGACGAGTTCCGCCGCCGCTACCGCAGCTTGCCGCGTAGCCGCCAGGCTGATGTCGATCAGTTGCGCCTGTTCCTCGGCATGGGGGGGATGGCGAGTGCGTTCTGAGCCGCAGCGCCTGCAAGCCGCCCTGGCGGCGTGGCGCACGTTGCTGGGCGACGTCCACGTGCAGACGGATGCCGCGACGCTCGCCAGGTTGCGCCAGGACACAATGCGCTCGCCCGCCCATGCCTGCGCCCGTCTCAGGCCCGCCAACAGCGAAGAGGTGGCGGCCTGCCTGGCCATTGCCCGCCAGCACAACGTTGCGCTGCAACCTGCCAGCACCGGCAACAACTGGGGCTACGGTGGCATGGCGACTACGAATAGCCACTGCGTCCAACTCGACCTGTCGCGCATGGACAAGATCCTCGCCTTTGACGAAGCGCTGGCTGTGGTCACCCTCGAGCCTGGCGTGACCCAGGCGGCACTGGCCGACTACCTGGCCAGCCGCGACCTGCCCTTCCTCACCCCGGTCACCGGCGCCGGGCCCACATGCAGTGTGCTGGCCAATGCGCTGGAGCGAGGGTTCGGCATCACGCCGGTAACAGACCACTGGCAGGCCGTGATGGGCCTTGAGGCCATCCTGCCCGATGGTCAGCGCTACCGCTCGCCCATGTGGGCGCCTGGCACCACCCCGTGTTTCAAGTGGGGAGTCGGGCCTTACCTTGATGGCCTGTTCGGCCAGAGCGGCCTAGGCGTGGTGACGCAAATGTCGATTGCCTTGGTCCGACGCCCGCAAGTCGTGCAACCGTTCTATTTCTGGGTCGACTCCGCGGCACAGTTACCTGCAGCACTGGACGGGGTGAAACGCATTCTTGACCGTTGCGGCAGCCAGGTGGGCGGCATCAACCTGATGAACAGCACACGCCTGCTGAGCATGGCTTATGACGCGCGTCCCCTGACCCAGCTAAACCAGGCTGAGCGCGACACCGCTGCGAGGTCGCTGGCCCTGCCTGCCTGGATGGGGGTGGGCTCGATTTACTGCGAACAGGCGCAACTGGCCTCGCTGAAGGGCATTATCCGTACCGAACTGCGTCGTTTCAGCAGCCGCTATCTGTTCCGCAGCCAGCGCCAGCTGGCATGGGCAAGCCAAGCCCTGCGTCTGCTGCCAGGTGCCTGGTCCAGGCGCTGGCGGGTCATGCTGGACAAACTGCACTTGGGTATGGAACTGATGGAAGGCCGGCCCAATCAGGTGGCGCTGCCGCTGGCCTATGTCGCCGGAGCACGGCCGCAGGCAGGCGCCCTGCTCGACCCGGCACGGGACAACTGCGGCCTGATCTGGTACGCACCGATCCTGCCTTTGCGTAGTCAGCAGGTGGCAACATTCGTCAGGCACATGGAGCATGTGTGCCAGACCCACCGCCTCCCCTGCCCGGTCACCCTCACCACGTTGTCTGGCCGGGCAATCGACTGCACCTTGCCACTGCTCTTCGATCGCAACGATGAAAAGGCCACAGCCCGCGCAGAGGACTGTTACCGGCACTTGTTCAACAGCGGCAAACAGCAAGGTGTACTGCCCTATCGCCTGCCTCTGGCCTTCATGCACCTGCTGACCGATACGCAGGCGCCTGCCTGGCAGCTTGGGCAGCGCCTCAAACACGCCCTGGACCCGCAGCACCTGCTCGCACCAGGGCGTTACTGCCCACCAGCCCCGGCCACCGGATGCCATTCCTCCGCCATGGAACCCCTGCAATGAGCGACGACCGAAAATCCCTGATCGACCTTGGCCAACTGCCAACCCGCAACCTGGCCGAATGCCTGGCGGTGGATCAAGCCGCCCTGGTCAACGCCTTGACAGGCCAACTGCCCTCAACGTTGGTAGAGCACCTCGCTGCCAGCGCGGACCAGGCCCAGGCACTGGGCCTGTCAAAAAAAGTGGCGGCCATTGGCCTGGCGTTGGGCCAGTGGCTGGAGCAGGCCCCCGAGTCTTTGCGCCAGCAGGTGTTCGAGCAATGCTGCACGCACCCATCCGATACCGTGCGCAGTTGGGCGGCGTTTGCCCAGGCGTTCCTGTCACGCTCGCTGCCAGCGGAAGATGCCCTGCTGGCGCAGTTTCGCTTCGCCCGCGATGAGCACTTCGGTGTGCGTGAATGGGCCTGGATCGCCCTGCGACCGCGCCTGGCCCTGCACCTTGAAGCGGCCCTGGCGCTACTCGGCCGCCATACCGGCGATGCAGACCCACTGGTCCGTCGGTTCTGCATCGAGATCCTGCGCCCGCGCGGCGTTTGGTGCGAGCACATTGCCGCGCTCAAGCAACAACCAGAAGTGGCCGAGCCGTTACTGGTACCGCTACTGGCCGAAGCCGAGAAATACGCCCAGGACTCGGTCGCCAATTGGCTCAACGATGCCAGCAAGACCCGCCCCGACTGGGTACTTCAGCTGTTTCAGCGCCATCCCCCGGCCTGCAAGGCCTCGCAGCGCATCCAGACCCGGGCCACCCGAAGCCTGCCCCAGTGAACCACCACAAGGAAACAAGCATGTCACTTAAGGAAAAACTCGACGCTGTCAAACAGCAGATGGCCCAACTGCCCACCGAGGTGCTGGAAAAATTTGGCGCCTCGTTGCAAGCCCTTATCGCAAGACACCCTGAAGAGCACGTGCTCAAAGCCGGCGACAACGCCCCGCTGGCCGTGCTGGAGGATGCCGATGGCAAGGCCGTGGACCTGCGGGCCCTGCTGGCACGCGGTCCATTGGTACTGGTGTTTTACCGCGGCCTGTGGTGCCCGTTCTGCAATGTAACGCTCAGCGAATACCAGCAGATGGCAAGCGATCTGGCCGCCAGCGGTGCCACGCTGGTCGCCGTCTCTGCCCAGAGCCGCGCTGCCACCCTGAAAACCCGCGAATCCCTGGGCGTGCGCTACCAACTGCTGAGCGACCCGGGCAACCAGCTGGCGCGCCAGTACGGCATCGTCTTCGAGCTGGAGCCAGAGCTGGAAGCGGTGTATCGGGCACTCGGCGCCGACCTCAAGGCACTGAACGACTGCGACGATCTCAGCCTGCCGATGGCCAGCGCTTTCATCATCGGCCAGGATGGCCGCATTCGCCATGCATTCGTCAATGTCGACTACTCCGAACGTGCCGAGCCGCAGGCCTTGATCGAAGCCGCCAGCCACTAGGACTCACTCCCCGGCACCGGGCTGCCCGGTGCCTCACCTCATCACGGACAGATGACATGAAACGTATCGCTATCATGGGTGCCGGCGTGGCCGGCCACCTGGCTGCCCTGTACCTGCGCAAACGCCTGCCGGGCGTCGAAGTGACGCTAATCGGCCGTCCGGACCGCAAGCGGCCGATCGTCGGCGAGTCGACGGTCGAACTCACTACGCACTTTTTCAAAGGCATAGGCCTGGGCAGCCTGCTCGAAGAGAAGCACTACCACAAGTACGGCCTGACCTATTACCTGAAGCTGCGCAACAACCCGGAATGCCGCAACTACGTGGTCCACGAGGCCCCCGGGGTTATCCGCATGCCAGCCTACAACCTTAACCGGTTCAGTTTCGACAAAGACCTGCGCGCCATCGTCGCCGGGCAGCAGGTGCAACTGATAGAGGCTGACGTGGCTGCGGTGGACCTGCATGAAGGTGAGCACACCCGCCATCGCCTGACCCTGCGCAACGAGGCGCAGAGCTGGCAGCTGGATGCCGACTGGGTGGTGGATGCCACAGGCCGCAATCGCTTCATGGCAAAGAAGCTCAAGCTGCACAAGGAGCCAACCTACCAGCGCAGTACCTTCTGGTTCCGCCTGCGCCAGTTCGACCGCAGCATTCTGCACAACATCAACACCCACAAGGACAGGCATCACTGCTACGACCCCTACTACGTCACCCACCATTTCTATGGCAAAGGCTACTGGATCTGGCTCATCCCCATGCGCAGTGACGACGGTGCCGACATGATCAGCATCGGCATCACCTACCGGCCCGACATGGTCAACGAGCGGATCGGCACTTTGGAGGCGTTCAAGGAGCGGGTCATGGCCGATCATCCGGTGATCACCGAGTTGATGGCCTCAGGCGAAGTGGTCGACCAGCACGCCATGTACAACTACATGTACGAAGCCAACCAGTACTACTCCACCGATGGCTGGTTCCTGATCGGTGACGCGGCATTCACCTTCGACCCGGCCAACAGCGCAGGGCTGGCCTACGTGGCCCAGCAGATCCCGCAGGTGGCTGCGATGATCGAAAAGGATATCCAGGGCACCCTCACCCCGGGCTACGTCAGTTGCCTGGAGTCGCACATCCAGGCGCAGCTCGCACTGCAGGACACCTGGAGCAAATGGTATGAGGTGATGGACGACCCGTTCCTGATGGGCTGGACGCTGTTGTTCGCCAACATGGCGTACTTCCATGTGGTGCTGCCGATGTACGTCAGTGGCGACTTCCTCGACGGCCACCAGGCGCAGCAGTTCGCCGACCTGCTGCCACGCTACACACCTGACTTACAGCCATCGCCGCTGCCGTTCGCCTGCCTGCTGCGCGAAGTGCGCCGCTCCAACCCGGGCATTAGCCCACAGATGATCCCCAACCTGTACTCGCGCACCATCAACTTCGCCCTGTACAAGGCCGACAACCAGGCTCGCCCGCGTTACGCCGCCAGCTACTTCCTGCGCTCGGCAATGCTGCGCCTGCGACTGATGCGCATGGTGCGCTGGAGCTTGGCACCACGCCACCTGAAGTTGCTGGCGCGGCACAGCCTGGGCACCCTGCAGGACCTCGGCCGGGCAACCAGCCTAAGGCTGATGCCCTCGTTGTTCTACAAGTACGGCGAAGCCCCCGAGCTGCTCAAATCGCCATTCGGCAGCGACGGTGGTTTCCTCGACCTGGCCAAACACTGATGGCCTTGCCCAAGATGACGGCCGACCACGAACTGCTCGCCCAGAGCGGTGTGCGCCTGGCTGCGGGGGTGCGCGATGGCACACTGTCACCGGTCGCCCTGGTCGAGGACAGCATCGGCCGCTGCCAGGCCATACAACAACGCTACAACGCCGTGGCAGTGGCGTTGTACGACCAGGCACGGCGGGCCGCCGAGGTTGCCGAGCGCCAACGTGACCAAGGGGTTACGTTGGGCCGCCTGCATGGCGTGCCCTTCAGTTTCAAGGAAGGCCTGGGGCTGGCCGGTGCACCGAAAACCTGCGGCTCGCGCCTTCGCCAGCAACAGGTTGCGCGTTTTACCGCCACTGCCGCGCAGCGCCTGATCGAGGCTGGCGCCATTCCGGTGGCACTGGGCAACCAGGCCGAGATGGCGCTCTGGCCTGAAACTGATAACCCGGTCTATGGTTGCACCGGCAGCCCTTACCGGCAGGGGCGCAGCGCCGGTGGCAGCAGTGGTGGTGATGCCGTGCTGGTGTCCAGTGCTTGCGTACCTTTCGCGCTGGGCACCGATGGTGGCGGCTCGGTGCGTATCCCGGCGGCCTGCAATGGCATCTTCGGCCTCAAGCCATCACGGGGGCTAGTGCCATTGACCGGGCATCTGCCCCTTGACGAGCGCGGTCTGGGGCAGCCGCATGCACTGGGTATCGCCCGGCATTTCACCGTGGGCCCGTTATGCCGACATGCCGAAGACCTGCCCGTTCTGCTGGAAATCATCGCTGGCCCCGACCAGCACGATCGCAACATTGTCGGCCACTACCAGCATTGCCAGGCGCCCGGTGCCTTGCAGCACCTATACCTGTGCCAGCCAGACCGCCTGAGCTGGGGCAGCCGGGTATCCCCGGCAGTGACCCAGGCACTGGAGGACCTGGCGCATCACTTTCAATTACAAGGCACCCAGGTCGAACGCTGGCACCCTCAGGCACTGGACGACGCATTCGCCATCTGGCTGGCCGTGCTGAAGAAGGAAGCCGGCGTTCGCCTGGCCGATATCCTCGGTGACGGCCAACCTGTGGCGCACATGACCCAGGCCTGTCTGGCCCTGACCGGCAAACCCCTGCATGCCACCGGGCCTTGGCTGGCTACCGTACTCGACAGCCTGGGCGAATACCTGGGCAGCCCCGGGCTTACGCGTCAGCTGTCGAAACGAGATGCCCTGCAACAGGCATTGGCCGAACGCCTGGCGGGCAACAGCTTGCTGGCACTACCGGTGCTCCCCGGCATCTCCCCCAAACATGGCCATGCCCTGCGCTATCCGGGCGATATCGGCTACACCGCATTGTTCAACGTACTCGGGCTGCCAGCGCTGACGGTCCCCATGGGACGCCTTGACCAAGGTTGCCCGGTTTCCGTGCAACTGGTCGCCGGCCCAGGGCAAGAGCACCGGCTGCTGAACGCAGCCCTGGCCCTGGAACATGCATTCGGTGGCTGGCTCGCACCGCCTATCTGACTCTTTATTTTCGGGACTTCATCATGTCCAACGCCATTCATGCCAGTACCGTGCAACTCACGCCGGCACCCCAGTCACAGTCAGCCGTAGGCTCCCAGGCGGAGCACCTGACCCTGATGTTTCTGCTGCAACTCATCGTGATCTTCAGCGTCTCGCGGCTGATCGCCTGGTTCAGCACCCGCAGCCTGGGCCAGACGCCGGTCGCCGGCGAAATCCTTGCCGGGCTGGTGCTCGGCCCGAGCCTGCTGGGCTATTTCTTCCCCGAGCAACTGGCCGCGCTGTTCGTACCGCAAACGGCCACCGCCTTCGTGGTCACCGCGCAGATCGGCCTGATCCTGCTGATGTTCCAGGTCGGCCTGGAGTTCGAGTTCGGCACGCACCTCAAGGGCCGCAAGCGTTCGGTCATCGTCATCAGCATGGGAGGGCTGCTGGTGCCATTTGCCAGCGGCATGCTCACTGCCGAGTACTTCTGGCAGCAGATCAGCGGGGACAAACCCTCACTGCTAGCCTTCCAGTTGTTCTTTGCCACGGCACTGTCGATCACCGCACTGCCTATCCTGGGACGGATATTCATGGAGCTTGGCCTATCCCGCTCTCGGGTCGCCACGCTCACCATTGGCGCGGCAGCAATCGACGATGTATGCGGCTGGCTGATCCTGGGCGGCGTCACTTCGTTGATCGCCTCGCAGTTCAATCCCTGGACCTCTCTGGCGAGGTTGCTGGCGCTCGGGTTGTTCTTCGTCGTCGTGATCGCCCTGGTACGGCCACTGGTCCTGCGCTGGATAATCGGCGACCTGCAGCGCCGGCCTTTGTCGACCCAAGGGATATCGCTGATGCTGATCATTCTGTTGGCCAGTGCGACAGTGACCAACCTGATCGGGGTATTTTCGATCATCGGCGGTTTCATACTTGGCGTAGCGCTGCATACCCAGCGCACCTTCGTCGAACAGTGGAATGCCAAGGTCAGTGGCGTGGTCAATGCGTTCTTCCTGCCGATCTTCTTTGCCTATACGGGCCTGCGCACCGATATTGGCGCCCTTGAGGGCAACACCGCTCTGTGGAACTGCCTGTTGATCTGCCTGGTGGCCTTTGCCAGCAAATTCTTCGGTGCTTATGGGGCTAGCCGCCTTCTGGGCGAAAATCGCCGCGATTCGGCATTGATCGGTGTATGCATGAACACCAGGGCGCTGATGGAGTTGGTGGTACTGAACGTTGGCTATGACCTGGGCGTGCTGCCCAAGGAGTACTTCACGCTGCTGGTAATCATGGCCATCATCAGTACCTTCATCGCATCGCCGCTGATTCGCTTGTTGACCGCACGCACCCGCGCCCCGCATGCGACCCCGGGGGCAACCGAGGTCAGCAACGGCTGAGGTCAGCGCGAGGTTTCGACGCGCAGTACTTCGGTGTAGATCGCGTCGACAGTCTGGCCAACCTTGAGGTTCTTCATGCGTTTCTGCAGGTCTGGATTCTCGACCTTGACCACCTGAAGCTTGCCCTCCGGTGGCAACAAGCTCACCTCATGCGTGTTGAGGTCGATCTTCTTGATCTGAGAGGTAACCTTGACCTGGCGGAACGCCTCGCCGCCCGGGTTGGGGTTTTGCTCGGTTGCACGGATGGTACCGGACTCTTCAGTCGCTTTCGGCGCCCCACCCACGTCCGGATTGAGCACATAGGCCACCGCGCGTGTCACGTAGATGTCGACTTGGTCACCGACTTTCAGGTTGGGCAGCGCCTTGGCCTTTTCGGTCAGCTGGAACGTCACATCCTTCTTATCGTCAGGGCCTTTCACCGTGACCTGGCGGGTGGCCAGATCGATAGCCGTTACCTGCGTGGTGACATGGCTTTCCAGCGCCTCGCTCCCGATTGGGATTCCGGCAGCCTGCACCGTGAAGCTGGCAGCAGAGGCCAACGTGGCAAGGGCTACAGCACGAGCGAGAGTACGAATGGGGTTCATAGGCGTGCTTCCCTGTGATCAAGTCCGAATAGGCGCGTGAAAGGTTCACGCGCTATCAAGCATAGCCATTACCTGCCGCTTTGCTGGCCCTCTGAGGGCGCCCCGCATTCGTCGTAGAAAAACTGCACTTGTGAATGCAAATTTTTAAGGGCGCCTGGCATTTCAGCGATTACGCGTCACCCGCCACACCGTATTCGCCAGGTCATCGGCAATGATCAACGCTCCCCGTGGGTCCACCGTCACGCCAACCGGTCGCCCCCGGGTCTTGCCATCCTCACCGCGAAAGCCCGTGGCGAAGTCGATGGGTTCCCCAGCAGGCTTGCCATTGCTGAACGGCACGAAAATCACCTTGTACCCCACCGGGTTGGGGCGGTTCCAACTGCCGTGCTCGCCCACGAACACACCGTCGGCAAAGCGCTCGCCCATTGCCGAGGTCGAGAAGTCGACACCCAGTGCAGCCACATGCGAACCCAGGCTGTAATCCGGCTTGATCGCCGCCGCCACCTTGTCCGGGTTCTGCGGCCGCACCCGCTCATCCACATGCTGCCCCCAGTAGCTGTAAGGCCAACCATAGAAGCCCCCTTCACGTACCGAAGTGAGGTAGTCCGGCACCAGGTCGGGGCCCAGCTCATCCCGCTCGTTGACCACCGTCCACAACTGCCCGGTCTGCGGCTGAATGGTCAATGCCGTCGGGTTACGCAAGCCGGTGGCATAGGGCCGGTGTGCGCCGGTCTCGGCATCGACCTGCCAGACCATGGCCCGATCGATCTCTACCTCCAGGCCGCGCTCTGTGATGTTGCTGTTCGAGCCGATCCCCACATACAAGTAGCGGCCATCCGGGCTGATGGTCAGCGCCTTGGTCCAATGGTGGTTGATCTCGGCCGGCAGGTCGGTGACCTTGGTTGGCGGGCCGTCGGCCTGGGTCTGGCCTTCCTTGTAGTCAAAGCGCACCAGCGCATCCTGGTTGGCTACATACACCTTGCCGTTGGCATAGGCCAAGCCGTACGGTGCATTGAGGTTATCCGCAAACACGGCCTGTACCTCGTAGTTGCCATCGCCGTCAGCATCGCGCAGCAAGGTCAGGCGGTTGCCACCCTTGACCTGGGTATTGCCCTTGGCCTTGATCTGGCTGGCGATTACATCCTTGGGCTTGAGCTTGGCCGCGCTGCCACCCCTGCCCTCAGCCACCAGAATGTCACCATTGGGCAGCACCAGGCTCTGGCGCGGGATTTTCAGGCCGGTGGCGATGGCGGTGACACTGAAGCCCTCCGGCACGGTCGGTTTCAGTTCGCCCCAGGCAGCCGGTTGCGCAATCTTCATGCTCGGCAGCAAGCCGCGCTGAGGTTCCGGCAGCTTCGGATCCGGGCCGTGGGCCTGGGTCGGCTCGCCGTCGCCACCACAGGCACTCAGCAATAGCGCCACACCCAACAGGCTAAATGCATGCAAAGGCTTCATGCCACACCTCCTGAACGCAGGTTGCTCAAACCGATCCAGGCGGCCACCACTGCGAGCACTGTCACGATGACCGACAACACCAGCCCGGAAGGCATCACCGCCCAGGCGTCCTTGGCATGCTCAAAGGCATTGATCAGCCCAAGCACCCAGGTCACCAGCAGCAGCACAAAGTACAACGTAGCGCGCCCGCCCTTACGCTCGGCGCGGATCAGGTTGGCCAGCGCGAACAACAGTGTCAGCCCACAGAACACCAAGGCACCGGCGATCAGCCAGGCGGCGAAGTTGCTCCACTGGATCTGGTAGCTGTTGTAGTAGGCGATATCGCTCAACAGTGCGCCAAGGAACAACGGCACACTACCTGCCAGCAGCAAGGCATGCAGTGGGCTGGGCGTACAGCGGTAGAGGGTTTGATCAGATGCGGTCACGTTGCCTCCTTTTCATTCAGTGACCAAGGGCTGATGGTCTTGCGCCATCAGGTAAGCGCAGGGTGCGCTTAGCAAAGGAGCCTATTGACGCCGAGATAGTTCACCGCTTCGCTGTAATGAAATATCCTGCAAGGCATTTGCTGCCAAGCGCAGAAGGGGAATACATGAGCAGACCACATGCGTCCTGGGCACTGGCTACCCTGCTCTGCCTCAGCCTGGCATTTACCACTGGTTGCTCCAGTAAAGCCAGCCAGGCACGCTACGCCACGCCTGCAGTGGGCTCCAACTGCTTCGCCAAGGCCGTCCCCACTATCGGTGAAGGCGGCCTGGCCTGGGGCAATACATTGAGCATTGCGCAACAGAAATCGCTGAACAACTGCGTACGTTATGCCAGCCGCTCGGGAGGCACGCCCAGGACTTGCCAGGTAGTGCTGGCCAAGTGCAAAAACTGAACATATAACAATCTTAAAGTACGAAACTTCCTACAAAAACACTGCAACTTTTCACACGATATTTCGCGAACGCGATACATATACGCTCAAATAAAATCTTACACTTTCAGCCTCGACCCAAAAGCAGCGATCGAGGCATTGTCTTTCACTTGAATTCCAGATACTTGATCACCCGCTCATCTCAGCAAATAAGTAGGAAACTTCTTACAGCATAGATTCGAGCCTGAAATCCAGCACAGTATGAATAACGGTATTTCAGTCTTGTCAGTACTGAAAGTTGCCGCAGTGCGTCTCTGGTTCGAAAAGACTGTCTCTCTGAGCAAGGAGCTCGCATGACCAATGCCTCCGTCAGCCGCGCCACCTCCGGCCCAGCCTGCAGCGCACGCGTGCCCATCCTGCCAGTGCGCTACGCCATCGTGCCCCGCACCGGCGACGCCCACGCCTGCCGCTATGTCGATGCAGGCTTCAACCTGGAACAAGGCTTCGCCCCGCTGCAGCACTCGGCCTACACCCTCCGCGCTTTGCGCCCAGGCTATGTCTACGTGTTCATGAAAGGCCCTCAGGGCGAAAAGCTGGTCATTCATGAGCACGTCGGCGCGGGCCTCTACAAGGAGCTGCGCTACCAAGGGCTGGAGGACTACCACCGGCGTGAGCGC
>Ga0182745_1002016_pt1 | contig 18748 bp, 9 predicted proteins | sample eDN3rd30CKraftBY_FD_128523 | JGI IMG/M metagenome (GOLD analysis project Ga0182745, IMG submission 128523) | Enriched backyard soil microbial communities from Emeryville, California, USA - eDNA 3rd pass 30_C Kraft BY (version 2) (version 2) | ecosystem: Environmental > Terrestrial > Soil >...
CTTGGCGCTCTCGGAGGCTCTTGGGGCGCTCTGGACTGGAGTGCCGACCGCCTTGCGTGGCGGGGCGAGCCCCCCAGTGAAACGGCGGCGGAGACGGCTGATCCGGGGCCACCGAAGCCGCCTTCACTTTGAGTATTGATTGAGAGGGTCCCCGCTGGGCGTGCGTTGCCCCCTCGGAGACCAGCAAAACAGGCAAGAGAAGAAATCAGAAAGCAGAGAGAGGCGTCTTCCCAGAAACCTCAGAGCGGAAAGAGCGGGTCTCCAGGGGAATGTTGTTAACCGCCTCCCCAAAAGTTAACAGCACCTGTTAACCACTCTGGGCCTCTCTCTCCCCAAAACGGGCGAAAGAGCGCTCCAGAGAGCCCAGGCGGCGGCGGAGAAGAGGGGGCGTCTCGCTCTGCGGGGCAGAGGGCCGAGAGCACCCTCTTCAGCACCGCGAGCCAAAATCCCTTGGAATTCAGGGGCTTAAGCACGAAGGCCCCGCGATATTCATCGCGAGGCCCGAGTTAAATAAGAAGGACCTGCCAGTTGGCAAGGGCTTTCATCCGCCTCCGCAAAGGCGCGTCAGACCCTTGGTGCATTCATTGCCGCGAACCGGAAGCACGAGGGCTCGGCAATGACATCACACGCATCTCATCAGGGCACCCACGCCGCGACGAACATCCTGGAGCGGATTCGCCGCTGCGCCGCGGAGGTCACGCGCTACCCCATCGATATCCTGACGGCGGATGCGCAGCTCGAGGATGAGCTGGGCATCGACTCGGTCAAGCTCGCCGAGATTGCCGCGGCCGTCGGACGCGAGTTCAACATTCCTTCTGAGCGATTGCCGCGCGGCGCACAGGCGCGGACGCTGGGGGCCATCGCGGAGATGGTGGAGCGGTGGACCGCTGAGGCGCAGCCGGCCTCACGTCCCGCGACGCCTGCCACAGCAGCGCCCGATGGCGCGCCGGCGTCCGTGGCGGCTCGCGCGTCCGTCACGCCGCCCGTGAGCACGGTGGGGGCGGGCGAGGACCTGGAGGCGCGGGTGCGCGCCGTCTTCGCGAAGGTGACCCGGTATCCCGAGGCGCTCCTCACGCCAGAGGCGGACCTGGAGGACGAGCTGGGCATTGACTCCGTGAAGCAGGCCGAGGTGCTGGCCGTGCTCATCAAGGAGCTGGGCCTGAGCGACGCCCCGCAGCCATCGCAGCGGCTGAGGACCATCTCCGCCATCTGTGACATGGCCCGGGCGCGCCTGGGGCCGGCTCCCGCACTCGCTCAGCCGGTGCGCGAGCCGAGCCTCCCTCGGCGCCCACCGCCGCCGGTCGAGCTGCCCTTTTCGGGCAAGGTCGCGCTCGTCACGGGCTCGGGGAAGGGGATTGGCAAGGTCATCGCGGCGCGGCTGGCCAGCGCGGGCGCGACGGTGGTGGTGAACTCCTTCCACTCCCGCGACGAGGGAGAGCGGACGGCACATGAGCTGAACGCCGCGGGGGGCAAGGCCCTCCACGTGTGGGGCTCGGTCGCGCAAGAGGAGCACCTGGACCGCATGTTCACCACCATCGCGGAGGCGTTCGGTGGGCTGGACTTCCTGGTGTGCAATGCGTCCAACGGCCTCATCGGGCCTTTCGACCGGATTTCACCTCGGGATTGGGACAAGGCCTTCCGCACCTGCATCACCGGCACCTACGAGTGCGCGATGCGCGCGCGGCCCCTGATGTCCCGGCGGGGCGGCGGCAGCATCGTGACGATGTCGACGTCCATGTCCCAGCGGTACATGCATGACCTGGGGTGTCAGGGGGTGGTGAAGGCGGGGGTCGAGTCGCTGACGCGCTACCTCGCCGCGGAGCTGGCTCCCGACGGTATCCGGACCAACTGCGTGTCCGCGGGCCCGGTGCACGGCGAGCTGCTCGGCATGTTCCCGGACGCAGAGGGCCGCGTTGCGCGCTGGGAGGCCGCCACGCCGGGCGGGGAGATCTGCACGGCGGAGGACGTCGCGGACGTCACCGAGCTCCTCCTGGGGCCCAGGACGCGTCGGGTGAACGGGGCCATCTGGGTGGTGGACGGGGGGCTCTCCGGGACGGTGGACGGGCTGCTGCCCGGAGCCCCAGCGGCGCGGACGCTGCGGCAGGCGGAAGCGGGGCGGACGTCCATCCACGACGCGCGGGCGCTGAGCGCGCTCGATTCCTGAACGGGACACTGGAGGCAACGACCATGGGGTTCTTCGCTGTCCCGTACGACATTCACTTCGACGACACGATGGCCTACGGGAGCCATCACTTCCTGACGAACTTCAAGTTCCAGTGCGCCGGACGGGAGCACCTGCTCTTCAGCCCGGCGGTCTTCGACGTGCCGGAGTTCCGGCGCGACTTCGACCAGTTGTTGCTACTCACCTATGAGGGCTATTCGCGCAACCTCGCGCCCGCCTCGCTGGGGGACCGGCTGGTGGTGTTGACGACGCTGGAGGAGCGGGGCGAGGTCTCCATCCGCTTCTGCTTCCGTACATTGAAGAGCGACGGCACGCCGGTGGCTTGTGGCTATCAGACCGTCCTCTGCGCGGACCGGGCGCACGGTGCGCTGCGCCCATTTCCGGAGTCCTTCCTGCGGTGCTTTGAGTCCCTGTCGGACATTGTCGAGGCCCCCTCGCCCCGGAGCTTCCGTGACCGGGCCCAGCAGGGCGGCTCCGCCATCAAGGAGCTGTTCCCCGAGGCCATCCAGGCGCTGGCGAGGACTCTGCTCGCGGACCTGGCTGCGTTGGGGACGGCGCGGGTGGTGGCGACGGAGGCCGTGCCCCCCTCCCGCGCCGTCGGCGGACCGGAGTCCCTGGCGCTTCCGGCCGGCTCGACGGCGCTCCTGTTCGCCGGGCAGGGGTCGTTCGAGCCCGAGCTCTTCCTCCGACTGAAGGCGCTCCATTCCGACCTGGGGGACGAGCTCCAGGCCGTCGCCGCCGCCTGCCGGGCGGTGGGGGTGGAGGCCGCGCCGCTGCTCTTCGCGAGTGATGCCGAGGGGGTGCGGCAGGCGCTCGAACAGGTACCCCAGCTGGACCAGCTTGGCATCTACCTGTCGGGTGTGCTGGGCGCCCAGTGGTTGGAACGGCAGGGAGTGAGCCCGGACGTGTTCGTGGGGCATAGCTTCGGGGAGATCGCCGCGATGACGTCGGCCGGGGCGCTCGATCTCGCCATGGGGGCGCAGGTCGTCTGTCATCGCATTCGGGCCCTTGAGGGGGTCCCCGATGATGCCGGGACCCTGGCGGCGGTGGCGCTCGGTGAAGCGGAGGCTGTTCGCGCCATCACCGACTGCGGGCCTTCCGGACTGACGGTGGCCGGGCGGAATCACGCCAGGCAGACGGTGGTTGCGGGGGCGCGGGCGGAGCTAGAGCGTCTCCGCGCGTTGCTGGAGTCTCGGGGGCAGGGCTTCACCTTCATCGCCAGCCGCTACCCGTTCCACCATCCAGGCATGGCGGAGGCCGCCACCGGCTTCCGCGCGTTGCTGGCGAGTGTGCCGATGCAAGCGCTTCGGGGACGCGTTTACTCCCCTATCGAGCGCCGACAGTACGCCGGTGGTTCGTCTGAGCTCGCGGATGCCCTGGCCTCGCACCTGGTGCGGCCGTTCGATTTCCTGGGGGCCGTGGAGGCGCTGTCACGCGCGGGGTGTACGCGCTTCGTGGACTGTGGGACCAGCGGCGTCCTCGCGCGAATCGTCCAGAAGATCCTCCCGGTGGAGGCTGCTGCCGAGGTCCGTGTCGTCAGCAAGCTGCTTCCTGCGGAGCCTGTCGCGGCGTTGCATGGCGCTGGACTGCCAGGGGACGCCGAAGGCGGGATTGCGGTGGTGTCACTGGGCTGCATCCTGCCGGGTGGGGCGAAGGACCCGGAGGCGTACTGGCAGAACATCCGGCGGGGAGTCAGCGGCATCGTCGACCCGGGCCTGGCGCAGCCCGAGCTGGTGGCGGACTTCGTGGGGCCCGTGGGGACGCCGGACCGGGCGTACACGTTGCTCACGGGGCAGGTGCGGGATGAGGACCTCGTGCCTCCGCCGGGGTTCGATGTGGCGCGCTTCCAGCAATACGTCCGTGAGCAGAAGCTGCTGGCCATTGCCCTCGAGCAAGCCACGCGGGGGCTGAAGTCCCTGGCTGCGCGTGCGCCGGGGCGCATCCAGTGTTTGCTCGGCTCAACGGCCGAGGGCTCGGCGGAGTATGACGCCGCGTTGAGCGTGGAGGCCGGTGAGGCGCTGCTGGGGGCGCGGGGGGAGCGCGCCCAAGACGTCGCCGCGCTCTCGAACGCAGCGCGCGCGGCGCTGGGAGTGGAGGCCCTCTCCAGCGACCTGGCGCCGCACCCCACGCTGGAAGCGGTGGTGACGGACGTGGTGGGCGCGGGTGTCGCCACGACGCTGCTCGACGCGGCGTGCGCATCGTCCCTCTATGCGATGGCGCTGGGCATGAAGGCGCTCGAACGCGGGGACGCAGACCTCGTCCTGGCGGGCGGGGTCTTCTCGCCGGGCCCCGGAAACAGCTGCCTGTTCTCCCAGTTCAACGGCCTCTCCGCCACGGGGAGCCGCCCCTTCGACGTGAGCGCGGATGGCGTCATCTTCGGTGAGGGCGCGGGCATCGTTGGGTTGATGCGGCTGACGGACGCCGTGGCGGCGGGGCACCGGGTGCATGCCGTCATCCGTGGGGCGGGGCTCTCCAGTGACGGCCGGAGCAGCTCGGCGAACGTCCCCCGATCGGAGGGGCAGGTGGCGGCGATAGAGGCGTGCTATGCCGGGGCGGGCCTCGAACCCGCGACCGTGCAGTACATCGAGGCCCATGGGACGGCGACTCCAGCGGGTGATGCCACCGAGCTCAAGTCGATTGCACGGGTCTTCGGCGGGAAGCGGAGCGGCATCCAGCTCGCCAGCGTGAAGGCGCTGATTGGCCACGTCGGCTGGGCCGCGGGTGCGGCTTCGGTCATCAAGCTGTGCAAGGCACTGGAGCACCGGCTCTTCCCCGTGCAGGCACACTTCGCCCAGCCGGGCGCGGCATTGCGCGACATGGGGCCGGGCTTCGAGGTGAACGCCCGCGAGCAGCCCTGGCCGGCGAATGGCGACCAGCCTCGTCGTGCCGCCACCAATGGGTTCGGCTTCGGTGGCACCAATGCGCACCTCGTGCTGGAGGAGTACCGGGGGCCCACATGGGCGCCTCGGGCCGCGCCCGGGGCGCAGGAGGACACCGACCTGGTGGTGGTGGCCGCGGAGGGACTGTTCCCTGATGGACGAGGGCGGCCGGTTCCAGGGGCGCCCGTCGAGGTGGGCGCGTGCTTCGAACAGACGGCGTTGCGCGCGCTGCCGACGGTGCGCCTGCTGCCGGACATCTCCGAGGACATGGACGCGACCCAGCATCTGGGGCTCGTGGTCGCGAGTGCGCTGGCCCGGAAGCTGGGGACGTTCGACGCGCTCCGCACGAAGACGGCGCTCGTGTTCGGGCTCGAAGGGAAGACGCGCCGGGGCGTCGAGGCGGTCCAGCGGGTCCTGGCGTCCTCCCTGCGGCGGCGCCTGCGCGAGCGGGCTCAGCTTGAGCCGACATCGGCCGCAGTGCTCCCGATCGCGGACCGGCTGCATTCGGCGGTGATGGAGACGCTGCGTCCCTCCGGGCCATACACGCTTCAGGGGATGATGCCCAACGTCACACCCGGCCGGGTGGCGGGGGCGCTCGACATCAAGGGGCCCAACTTCGTGGTGGATGCCGGGGCCGCGTCCTCGTCCGCCGCGTTGAAGGCGGCTCGGGGACTGCTGGAGAGCGGCTTCGAGCTGGTCTTCGTGGGAAGCACGCACATCAGCCGGCCCGGAGAAGCCCGGAGAGCGCATCCGCCGGAAGAGGGCGCGGCCCTGTTCGCCGTGACGACTGCGTCGAAGGCGCGGCGCCTGGGGCTGACGCCGCTGTGCCACCTCCGGCCTGTTCCTACGGATGGGATGCGCGTCGGCACTTGTGTCGAACTCCCGCCGCACTCGGCAGGTGAGAGTCTGGCGCTGCTCCGGGCGGTGCAGTCCGCCGCGGCTGGTCAAGCCGCCACGCTGCGCTTCCACCCGGAGGCGGCGACAGGCGTGCGGCTCGAACTGGCGCTGGAGCCCCCGGTGGAGGCGCGTCAGCAGGCCGCCCCACGCTCGGCGGAGGCCGCCGCACCGCAGGGCGGACCCACGGCGGAGTCCGATGCGTCCGAGGCTCCGAGCGGATTCGCTCATTCGGGGACCATCCGCTACCACGCGCCGGTGCTCGTTGAGCGTCGAGCGGGAGCGGCACGGCCCGGGCACTTCCGGGGACGCCGGGTGTTGTTCATCGCACAGGACGTGATGCTTGCCCACGAGCTGGCGGGCCAGGTGGAAGCCCTGTGTGGACCGGAGCACCTCATCGTCTGCCCAGGGACGTCGGTGGAGGAGGGGCGCATCCGCTCCATCGACCTTGGCACGGAGGCGACGGCGGAGGCTGGCCTGTCGGCGCTGACGTTCGAGCCCGACTTGATGCTCGCGGTCAGCCGCGTCGACGCGGCGGCGAGGCAGGCCCAACTGGTCGCGGACACAGCGGTGAAGCATGGCGCACTGGAGCTGCTCTTCCTGGCGGCCCGCGGCGCCTACGAGCGGCTGTCGAAGGGGGAGGCCCAACTGGCGAGCCTGTGCATCGGCGCGGTGGGCCCGCGCCGGTGCCTGCACCCGATGTCCGGTCTGTTCGCGGGGCTGCTCAAGTCTGTCGGTCGCGAGGTGCCCGCAGGCAATGTCCGCGCGATCTCGACGACGGCCATGCCGCTCCAGGCCGCGCTCGAGCTGGCCGAGGCAGAGCTGGGGGCGGAGGTGGGAGACGCGCCCTCCATCGAGGTCTGTTTCGATGGGCCGCGGCGGTGCGTACGCGTCCTGCGCGAGACGGCCGTGGCCGCCGACCCGGCGCCGGCGCTCGACTCGGGGTCGGTGGTCCTGCTCACGGGAGGGGGGCGCGGCGTGACCGCGGTCCTCGCCGGGGCGCTGCTCAAGCGTTTCGCGTGCAAGGTGGTGCTCGTCGGCCGGAGCGACCCGGAGGAGGCTCCCGAGCACGTCCTTCGGGCGCGCGAGGAGGACCTGCCACGGGTGGAGCGGGAGTTCTACGCCTCCGAGCTGGCCCGCAAGCCGGGCGCGCGCATGCCCGAGCTGCGACAGCGCTTCGAGCGGTACCTGGCTGCCCGCGAGCTGAAGGCGACGTTGGATGCGCTCGCGCGGCTTCCTGGGCAGGTGCGCTATCGCGCCGCGGACGTGACGCGCCGGGAGGACGTCGAGCGGGTGGTCCAGGAGATTGGTGACACGTACGGGCGGCTGGAGCTGGTCGTTCACGGCGCCGGGACTCAGACGTCGAAGAAGTTGAACCGGCGGCAGCTCGCCGAGCTTCGGACGAACCTGGGAACCAAGCTGATGGGCCTCCGGAATGTGTACGACGCCTGCGCGGCGCGCTTCGAGAGGCCCGTGGCGTTCCACGTCCTCACCTCCGCGTTCAGCTACATCGGGAACGACGGTCAGGCGGACTACGGCGCGGCGAACGAGGCGCTGGACCGCCTCTGCGCATGGGTCAGCGATGCCTGCGGCGAGGTGCGGTGGTGCAGCGTCGGGTGGCTGGCATGGGACGGTATCGGCATGACGCGTGGCTCGGAGTACCGGGTGCTCGGTGCCAGCCGGAAGCTGCGCGGCATCCGCGCGGAGGAGGGGGAGGCGCTCTTTCTCCAGCTCGTGGACGGCAGGCCGCGGCAGGCCATCAATGTCCAGCTCACGGAGAGCGAGCGCGGATACTACGGGCTGGAGGTCATGTCCGCGGAGCCCGTGCGCCATCCGCTGGTGGTCGATGCGACGAGCGTTCCGTGCCTGGAGGACCACCTCGTTCGTGGAACGCCCACGCTCCCCGGAGCCTGGGCGCTGGACCTGATGCTTCAATCCGCGGTGGGGGACGGGCGCCCGGAGCTGCGCACCGTCACCATCGAGGACGTCCGGTTCTCACGCTTCGTGCGCGTGAAGCCGGGTGCTCAGCAGCACCTGCGCGCCGAGTGCACGCCGTTCGAGGATGCGCCCGGCAGGTACTGCGTCCAGGTCCGGCTGCTGGGGGACATCGTCCATGCGTCCGGCGTGGTGTTGGAGCGAGACCTCGTCTACGCGGAGGCGCGCTTCACGTTGACGGAGGAGCCTGCCCGGGGAACGCCGGCTCTCGACGCGGCGTCGCCGTCGGGACGCGCGGCGCTGGTCCGGGATCCGCACTGCGCCTCGGGAGCGCCCATCGAGCTGCGGGGGATGTTCGATTGCCTGGAGGAAATCCGGATCGAACCCGGGGCCCGCTTCGCGCGGCTGGGGTTGCCCACGGCGCCCCGGGAGGCGGGTAGCACGGTGCCCGCGCTCGTGCTCGACGCCGCGCTGCGGCTGAGCGCGATGCACGTGGATGGGGAGTCGAGCGCGGTGTTCGCCCCCATCCAGTTCCAGCGGGCGACGTTCGACCGGGGGCTGGTGGACGTCGGGGGTGAGGCGCCGCGCCGCCTCTCGTTGAAGGCGCTGCCGCCGCGAGTGGACGGTGACCTGCTGGAGTGCGGCAGCGTCGCGGCGCTCGATGAGGCGGGGCGGCTCCGGATGTTGCTCGAGGGCGGCCTCGCGCGGCCCATGGCTTGAAACGGTCCTGCTTCGGGTGAACCCATGAGTGATTCGACTTCCCAGGCGGGGCCGGTTCCCGCCGATGACCCGCGCCGGCTCCGCGCCGAGCTGCGCCGGGTGATGCCTCCCGAGTCCTTTCAGCCGCAGCCGTTGCGTGGCGTCATCGCGCTGGGGCTCGTGCCGGTGATGGGCGTGTTGATGTGGGCCGCGGGGAGCGGGCGGCTGCCGTGGTGGGTGTGCCTCATCATCTCGTTCGTGCTGGGGCAGATGGTGACCGCCGTGGGGCTGGCCGCGCACGAGGCGTTGCACCACGCGGTGTTCCGCAGCAGGGCGCTCGAGAGCCTCCTGGGCTGGGTGGGCTTCAGCCCCTTCCTGGTGACCCCTGGGAACTGGCGGGCCTGGCATGTCCAGGCACACCACAGCGCGGCGAACGTCCTGGACCGCGATCCGGACATCCTGCCGCGCCGGAGCGAGTGGCGGACCCAGTGGTTCGCCAAGGTGTTCCACGCCATGTCCCCTGGCTCGGGGGCGTGGCTGAGCCTGGTCAGCTTCAGCTTCTTCTTCACCGCGCAGGGGCAGGCTTTCCTGTGGCGTCACAGCTCGCTGCCGCAGTTCAAGCACGTCCACATGCACCGGACGCGTGAGCGCATCCTCACGGTGCTGGTGCTGCTCGGCTGGGTGGCGGTGGGCTGGGTGATGGGACCGCTGGGCGCGCTCTACGCGCTCATCCTGCCGCTCATCCTCGGCAACATCACGCTGATGATCTACATCGCCACGAACCACTGGCTGCTGGCGGCGCACGAGTCGTCCGACAACCCCTTCGTGAACACCGCCAGCGTGGCGACGCACCCGCTGATGGACTGGCTGCACTTCAACTTCAGCCATCACCAGGAGCACCACATCTTCCCGGCCATGAGCCCGAAGTTCGCGCCGCTGCTGCGCCAGCACCTGCGCGTGCTCAACCCGGAGGCATCTCAGGTGTATCCGCACCTGCACGCGCTGCGCATGCTGTACCAGCGCCCAGCGCTCTACTCCGAGGATGGACAGGCGCTGATGGGGCCGGACGGGACGCCCGCGATTGCCGCGGAGGCGCTGCGCCGCAAGCTCCAGGGGCCAGAGCCCGACGCGCTCTGAGCCGTGGAGGGAGGCGCCTGGCCGGTGTGAAAGGCCAGGCGCACGGAGCGCCGCGTCAGACCGCGGCGGAGCGCACCGCGGCGAGCAGCTCGCCGGAGTCGACGAGCTGGCTCACCGCCTCGATGTCGCGGTGCAGCTCGCGGTCCTTCTCCATGTGGGGGACCTTCGAGCGCACCAGCTCGTACGCCGCGAGCGCGCCCTTGCCGGGCTTCAGCGGCAGGCGGAAGTCGAGGGCCTGCGCGGCCACCAGGATTTCAATGGCGAGGCACGTGCGAGCGAAGTCGCTGACCTGCCGCCCCTTGAGCGCCGCCGTCATGCCCATGGACACGTGGTCTTCGCGGCCGGCGGACGAGGGAATCGAGTCCACCGACGCGGGGTGGCTCAGCACGCGCGACTCGGCCACCAGCGCCGCGCTGGTCACCTGCGCGATCATGAAGCCGGAGTTCAGGCCGGAGTTCTTCGCCAGGAACGGCGGCAGATTGGAGAGCGCCGGGTTCACCAGCTGCTCCACGCGGCGCTCGCTGATGGAGGACAGCTGCGTCAGCGCCATGGCGACCACGTCCATGGCCAGGGAGATGGGCTGGCCGTGGAAGTTGCCGCCCGAGACGATGCGCTCCGACTCCGCGAACACCAGCGGGTTGTCGGTGGCGCTGTTCACCTCCACCTCGAGGATGCGGCGGGAGAACGCGATGCCCTCGCGCGCGGCGCCGTGCACCTGCGGCATGCAGCGCAGCGAGTAGGGGTCCTGGACCTTGCTGCAGTTGACGTGCGACTCGACCAGCTCGCTGCCCGCGAGGATGCGCCGCAGGTGCGCCGCGACGTCCTTCTGGCCCGGATGCGCGCGCACGTCGTGAATCTCGGGGATGAAGGGCTTGTGGCTGCCGAGCAGGCCCTCCAGCGTCATGGCGCCCGCGATGTCCGCGATGTCCGCCAGGGACTCGGCGCGGAGCTGGAGCAGGGTGCCCACCGCGCACATGGCCTGGGTGCCGTTCACCAGGGCGAGGCCTTCCTTGGCCTCCAGCACCACCGGTTGCAGGCCGGCACGCTCCAGCGCCTGCCGGGCGGGCATCCGCTGGCCGTGGTAGAAGGCTTCGCCCTCACCGATGAAGACGAGCGCCAGGTGCGCCAGCGGAGCCAGGTCGCCCGAGGCGCCCACGCTGCCACGCTCGGGGACGACGGGCACCACGTCCCGGTTCAGCATGTCCAGCGCCAGGGACAGGGTCTCCATGCGGATGCCGGAGTAGCCCTTGGCGAGCACGTTGCAGCGCAGCAGCAGCAGCGCCCGGGCCTCCGGGAGCGGCAGGGGCGTGCCGACACCACAGGCATGCGAGAGGATGAGGTTGCGCTGGAGGTCTCGCAGGTCCTTCTTGTCGATGCGGACCTCGGCCAGCGTGCCGAAGCCGGTGTTGATGCCGTAGGCGGGGGTGTCTCCCGCGGCGACCCGGTCCACCAGGGCGCGCGAGGCTCGCACGCGGGTGGCGGCGTCCGGGGACAGCTCCACGGCGGCCTCGTTGCGGGCCACCTGGAGGATCTCCTCCAGCTTCAGCGTGTCACCGTCGATAAGGATTCGGGGGCGCGACATTGGGGGCTCCAAGAGGGGTGCGACGGAAGGGCCGGCACCCTAGCGTAACCGGGTGCGGTGGTTGCGGGCGCTTTACACCCGACGGTCGGGCTCGTATAGCTCCCGGCCGTCCGAAGAGGGAGGTGGCAGGCGCCATGGCACTCATCGTCCAGAAGTTCGGGGGTACCTCCGTTGGCGACGTGGGCCGCATCAAGAACGTGGCCCTGCGCTGCCTGGCGGCCCAGGAAGCCGGACATGACGTGGTGGTCGTCGTCTCCGCCATGTCGGGTGAGACGAACCGGCTGCTCAAGCTCGTGTCGCAGATCACCGACCGGCCGGACGAGCGCGAGCAGGACGTGGTCGTCGCCACCGGCGAGCAGGTGTCCATTGGCCTGCTGGCCATGGCCATCCAGGCCCAGCAGGGCAAGGCGACCAGCTTCCTCGGTCATCAGGTGCGCATCGTCACCGACAGCACCTTCTCCAAGGCGCGCATCAAGAGCATCGACGCGCAGCCCATCCGCGCCGCGCTGGCTCGCGGGCACATCGTCGTGGTGGCCGGATTCCAGGGCGTGGACGAGTCGGGCAGCGTCACCACGCTGGGGCGCGGGGGCTCCGACACCACCGCCGTGGCCGTGGCCGCCGCGCTGAAGGCGGATGCCTGTGAAATCTACACGGACGTGGAGGGCGTCTACACCACCGACCCCAACCTGGTCCCCTCCGCGCGCAAGCTGGACCGCATCACGTACGAGGAGATGTTGGAGCTGGCGAGCCTGGGCGCGAAGGTGTTGCAGATCCGCTCGGTCGAGTTCGCCATGAAGTACAACGTGCCACTGTGGGTGAAGTCGTCCTTCACCGACGACCCCGGCACCCTCGTGTGTCAGGAGGACAGTTCCATGGAGGATGTGCTGGTCCGCGGAGTCGCCTACGACCGGAACGAGGCGAAGATCACCGTGTGCGGCGTGCCGGACGTCGCGGGCGCTGCGGCGAAGATCTTCGGTCCGCTCGATGAGAAGCAAATCGTCGTGGACCTCATCGTGCAGAACCCGGCCAGGGACGGCCGGACGGACCTGACCTTCACCGTGACCCAGGCGGACTTCGCTACCGCGCAGGACCTCGTCCGGAAGGTCGCGGGGGAGATCGGGGCGACCGGTATCGAGACGGATCCGGACATCGCGAAGGTGTCCATCGTCGGCGTGGGCATGCGCAACCACTCGGGTGTGGCGGCGCGGATGTTCCAGGCGCTGTCGGCCGAGGGCATCAACATCCAGATGATCTCCACGTCGGAGATCAAGGTGTCGTGCGTGGTCCACTCCAAGTACACGGAGCTGGCCGTGCGCGCGCTCCACAGCGCCTTCGGGTTGGATCAGCCGATGCCGCCGGAGGGTGTGTCCTCCGTGTCGGAGTCGGCGGCCCTGATGGGCGAGAAGGTCTGAGGCCGTGGCGAGCCGCACCGCCGCGCTCGCCGCCGTCGCGCTGGGGGTGCTGGGCGTTGGTGTCGCCGCGCGCCTGCGCTGGCCGGACTCGGGGCCGACATTGGACTGCGCCCCGGAGTCGGTGCGCATTCGCCCAGACGGGGTGGCCACCTGTGGTGAGGGGGCCGTGCCCACGGGGGCGCAGGCGCTGGCACTGGGCCGCCGTCTGGACCTGAACTCGGCGACCGAAGAGGAGCTTGCCCTCCTCCCGGGCGTGGGTCGCTCGCTGGCGCGGAGCCTCGTCGAGGCGCGTGAGGAGCAGGGTGGCTTCAAGCGCTGGGAGGACGTGGACGCCGTGCGCGGCGTGGGCGCTGCCAAGTTGCAGACCCTCCAGGCGGCCACGTCGCTGGGGGCGCCGCCGGACGCCGGGCCCGTGTGGTAAGCACGTCGAGTGCAGATCGCGTGTCCCCAGTGCTCGATGCAGTACGTCCTCGACTCCCGCCTGCTTCCGCCGGGAGGCGCCTCTGTCCAGTGCACGCGCTGTGGTCACGTCTTCATGGCCGCGCCGCATGGGGCGCCGCCGCCTTCGCGCTCCACACCGGCGGTGACGGACAGTGCTCCGCGCTCCGCGCTCCGGTCTACCCAGATCTTCGGGGGAACGCCGCCGGAGGGTGCGGCGCAGGCGCTAGGGGCCGTGCCATCCGTGGCACCGGTGATTCCTCCGGTAGGAAGGACACAGGCCTACGGGGTCGCCCCCGGGCAGGCCCCGGCACCCGGGAGACACGGCACGCAGGTGTTCGGGACGGCGCCAGCTCAGGTTCCGGGGGCGCCTGTGGGCACGACGCAGACGTACGGACTGGGGACCCCCGGCCAACCCGTGCCCGACGCCGTGCAGCCGTCGCCCCCGGTCATGCCTGGCCCTGGCGCGCCTGTGGGCACGACGCAGACATACGGCGTGGGGACCTCCGGCCAAACCGCGTCCAGCGACGTGCCGCCGTCGCACTCGGCCCTGCCCCGTCCTGGCGCGCCCGTGGGCACGACGCAGACCTTCGGCGTGAGCGCGGGACACTCTCAGAGCGTCCCTGCGCGCAGCGCAGTGGCTCAGGGGAACACGACCCAGACGTATGGCGCATTCGTTCCGCCACCGGGCGGGGGCTCGGCACCGGACACCACGACGCAATCGTTCGGGCCGGCACCGGTCAGCCCCGGCTCGGTGGGCGGTGGGACCGGAAGCGAGGTACCTGCGAGCGCCCCGCCTGCATTTGGCGCCGTGCCCGCGAGTGACGCAGTGGGCCCGATGGGGCGAAGCCAGACGTTCAGCCCCATCCAAGCGCCCGCTTCCGAGGCGCCGCCCGGCACCGAGCGCGTCCTCGGTGTCTCGCCTCCCATGGAGCAGGCCGGGCTCGTCTCGCGGCGTGCTGATGCAGAGCCTGCGTCTGAGACTCGGTCTGAGGCGGCGTCGGGCGTACGCGCGACCAGCCCCTTCGGGTTGCCAGCCCTCTTCGGCTCGGAGGGCGGAGGCATCCAACTCCCTCCCGAATCCGAGCCACCCGCGGGTGCTTCGGCCCCGCTGGGCGATTTCGGTGACGGAGCGGGCGCGCCGGAGGGCGCCACCTCGCGCCGCGCTCCGGTGGAGCTTCCGCCCGAGCTGCTGTCCTCCTCGCGTGTGTCGGCGGCGAGCGCAGGCGAGTACACAGGCACCGGCGCCTGGCGTGTTCGTCCCCGGCTCGGGCTGCTTATCCTGGTGGGGCTCATTCTCGCCGCCGGGCTGGCCTCGGTCGTGCTGAAGCCCCGGGGTGTGGCGATTCCCGCGCACGTGGTGGATGCGACTGACCGGGCCGCGGTGCTCCTGCGCCGCGATGACGCGACCTCGCGCGGGCAGGCCATCCAGCGCTTGCATGCCGTGACCGCGTCACACCCTCACTACCTCGAAGCCCATGCGGAGCTGGCGGTAGCGCTCTCGCTGAAACTGTCCGATCTCCAGGCGGACATCGAGCGCCTGCGCCTCCAGAGCGAGGCGGTCGCCCGCGAGCGGGAGGCCGCGCTCAAGTTGCCCCAGCGCGCCGAGCGAGAGGCCCGCCGCGCCGCGCTCCAGCAGGAACTGGAGGCCATTGCTCGCGAGATGGCGCCCCAGCGGGCCTCGATGGAATCGCTCCGGAAGGAGTTGGACGCCCAGATCACGCTGCTAGGCAAGGCGCCCAAGGAGGAGTCCGCCTCCGCCGCGGCTGCCCGGGTGAAGGCGCGGGCGTTGTATGCCTCAGTCCTGGCGGTGCCGGATGCCCTGGCCCTGGCCGAGCGCCTGCGCAACACGGAGGGCGCGCCGCACCTCTGGAGCACCGTGGCCCGGGCCGAATATGCGCTGAGCGCCTCGTCGCCGCCCGACACGCTCGTCGCGGTCGCGAAGGACCTGGAGGCGCTCCGACAGGCCGACAGCTCGCTGCTTCGCGCCTATCTGCTCGGCGCCCGCGTGGCGCTGCGTTTGAAGGACACCGCGGCGGCGCGTTCGCTGCTGGACGATGCACTGGCGCTCAATCCCGGGCATGTGGTGGCGAGCCGGCTGATCGCGCAGATCGACGCGGACGCCGCGCCCTGAAGCGACGACCGGCCTCCCGGTCCTCGGGGCTGGAGAAAGTCCAGTCGCCCCCCCCCCACGCTTCGATGGGCCAGGGGAACCCTCCGTGTGAATTCCGGGTGGTGGCCAGGGGCACGCCTCTTGCTGGCCCCAGCGAAGACTGAAGGACGGGGTACCTGGGAGGCAGGGGTGATGGCGGGAGTCTTCTTCTGGTGCGCGGTGCTGCTCCTCGCGCACACGTACTTTCTATACCCCTTGAGTCTTTTTCTGCTCGAAGGGGCCGCGCAGGTTCTCAGGAACGCTCGAAGGGGGCGGCAGGGGGGGGCGGATACGCGGGCGGTCGTCCCGTCGCGTCCGTTGCCGACGGTGAGTCTGGTCGTCGCGGCCTACAACGAGGCTGCGTGCATCCAGCAGAAGCTGGAGAACAGCCTCGCGCTGGCATATCCGGCGGACAAGTTCGAGGTGCTCATCGGCTCGGACGGTTCGTCGGACGGGACGGATGACATCGTCCGCGGTTGCACGGACGCGCGTGTGCGGCTGTCTCCGGCGCCGCGAGCGGGCAAGACGACGGTGCTCAATCGCTGCATCCCCATGGCGAAGGGCGCCATCGTCGTCCTCTCCGACGCCAATACGATGATCGAGCCCGAGGCCATCGAGCGCCTGGTTCGTCACTTCGAGGACCCGGAGGTGGGGGCCGTCTGCGGCAAGCTGCGGCTCTACAACCCGACGAAGCAGGACTACGAGGAGAGCGCCTACTGGAGCTATGAGTCCCTCATCAAGCTGTACGAGGGGCGGCGCGGCGCGGTGGTGGGCGCCAACGGCGGGCTCTACGCCATCCGGCGCTCCCTGTTCACGAAGTTGCCGCCGTCCACCATCGTGGACGACTTCGTGATTCCGCTGCGCATCCTGGAGAACGGGTTCAAGGTCGTCTACGAGGAGCACGCCGTCGCGCACGAGGAGACGACGGAGGATTACGGCAAGGAGTTCGGCCGCCGGGCACGCATCGCCGCCGGCAACTTCCAGAGCCTGCGCATGGTGCCCGGGCTGCTCCTGCCGACCGCGGGCTTCCCCGCGTTCGCGTTCTGGTCCCACAAGCTGCTGCGCTGGTGCGCGCCGGCGCTGATGGGCGTGGCGCTGGTGGCGAACCTGTTCCTGCTCGACCGGTGGTTCTACCAACTCACCCTGTTCATGCAGGGGCTGTTCTATGCGCTCGCCTATCTGGGGAAGACAGGAGTGCTGAAGCGGGGGACTGCGAAGAAGGCCGCGTCGGTGGCGTACTACTTCGTCACCATGAACCTGGCCATCGTCGTGGGCTTCTGGCGCTTCCTGCGTAACTCGCAGCGCGCCGCGTGGGACCGCACGGCCCGCGCGTGACAGGGGCCGCCACGCTGGCTGGGCGCCGCTTCCCGGGGATGGGGGAGCGGCTGCCTGGCGGGTGGGGCACCCGCGCCACGGTCACCGCAGCGCGACCGGGATGGGCTTGGATGCCTTGGGGCTCGCGGGCAGCACGCTGCCGTAGCCACCGAAGAGCTGTCCGGTGAGGACGGGCTCGCGGTTGGGGCCCGGGTGCCGGAGCATGTCGTTGAGCACCTCGCCGGTTTGCGGATCCCTCCGCAGGTGGGGCCGCTCCAGGTTCATGCGGTAGCGCACGACGCCGCGGCGCACGCGGTGGATGACGGTGACGGTGCCCGAGGCGCTCACGCTCTCCACGATGCCCACGTGGGTGAGGCCATCGTTGCGGCGGCCGTCCCGGTTCTGGTCATACGTCTCGTTGAAGAAGACGAGGTCGCCGGGCGTCGGCCGGCCCTCCGCGTACACGCGGCCCCTGGCGCGGGTGAAGCGGTACATGGCGGTGACGCCGTTGTCGCCCGGCCGGACGGTGCCTCGGAAGGTGACGCCGGCCTGGGCGTAGACGCCTTCGATGAGGCCGGTGCAGTCGGATGGGTACTTGCGGCCGTTGAGCTTCACCTGCGTCTTGCCCACGAGCGAGCGCGCGGTGGACACCACCGTCGCGCGAGCGTCGTCGCGCACGGTGGCCGTGGGCACCGCCCGGGCGGGCTGGGCGCGGGCCTTGCCCCCCGTGTTCCTGGCCGGGCGGGCGGCCACCGGGGCCGGACGCGCCTCCTGGGAGGTGTTGCTCGCGGTGGCCACCGGCTTGGACAGCGGCTCGCGGGGGAAGGCGGGCGGGGAGGCGGACCGGTAGCGCAGGGTGTACGAGTCCAGCCACGGCTCCAGCGGTGCTCCCGTGGTGGCGCATCCCGTCGCCAGCATGGCGAGGGCTCCCATCAGCGTGACTGTCCTCACGGCGCGACCTCCCTGTAGCGTCCTGGGGCTCATGGTCCGTCCATGAGACCGTGTCGTCAAAAAACCTACCCAGGCGGCCGTTCATCGGACCTCGGGTTTCCGGGTGGGCACGGGTGCGGTATTGCTCCGGGGACATGGCCTCCCTCCGCCGAGCCCTCGCCGTCCTGCTGCTGGCCACTGGCTGCATCCCCTCGCCGTATGACCGCGCGGCGAGGACGGACACCATCGACGCCTACCGCGCCTTCCTGCGCCAGTACCCGACGCACCAGGACGCGGACGCGGCGGAGGCCCGGCTGGAGGAACTGGAGTTCGAGGAGGCGAAGCGCCTGCACACGGTGATTGCCTACAAGCGGTTCCTGGAGGCGTACCCGGACGCGGCCCAGATGCGCACGGTCAAGATGCTGCTGGAGGGCCTGCGCTTCAACACAGCGAAGGAGACGGACACCGTCGCGGGCTGGCGCCAGTTCCTGCAGGAGCACCCGGACGGCGCCCAGCGCGATGAGGCGAAGCGCCTGCTGGCGGAGGCGGAGGTGCGCGAGCTGGCTACGACGGAGGATCCACGCAAGCTGGCGGAATACCTGCGCAAGTCGCCGGATGATCCGCACCGTCAGGACGTGGAGGCCCGGCTGGATTCGCAGTCCTTCGCCCAGGCCCGGGAATCGGGGGCGGCGAAGCTCTTCGCGTACCTCAAGGCCCACCCGGCGGGGGCCCACCGCGAGGAGGCGCGCGTCCTCCTGCTGGGCCTGGAGGTGGAGGGCCTGCTCGTCTCCGGGCTGGTGGACGAGGCCGAGGCGCGGGTGAAGGCCCACCCCCTGGGCGCCAGACTGGCGGACTTCCCCGCGCGGCTCGCCCGGGCCCGCGCCGAGCTCGCGGCCATGTCCCACACGGAGCCCCTGGCCCGGGCGGCCCACGTGGGGCACTACCTGCGGGACGTGGAGGACTTGAAGCGCGCCCTCACGGCACCGGATGCCCTTGACCGCTGGCAGGCGGCGGAGGAGCTGGGGCAGCACGTCTCGGTACGGGTGTTGGAGCCGCTGTTGGAGACGCTGCGAGCCGCCCGCAACCCGCTGATCCGCCAGCATGCCATGGCGTCGCTCCAGACCGTCCTGGCCGCGTTGCCCCAGCCCGTGGCGGAGTACGAGGTAACTTCGCGGCTGGACGCCCTGCGGGAGC
>Ga0182745_1002018_pt1 | contig 18718 bp, 10 predicted proteins | sample eDN3rd30CKraftBY_FD_128523 | JGI IMG/M metagenome (GOLD analysis project Ga0182745, IMG submission 128523) | Enriched backyard soil microbial communities from Emeryville, California, USA - eDNA 3rd pass 30_C Kraft BY (version 2) (version 2) | ecosystem: Environmental > Terrestrial > Soil >...
GCTGATCGAGGACCTGCTGTATCCGGCACTGCGCAAGGCGAAAGGCCTGCCCGCCGAGCTCGAGGGCACGTTCCGCGCGCTCGAAGGCGCGGATGCGATCGCCGAGGCGGTGCTGGTGGACCAGTCGCCCATCGGCCGCACCACGCGATCCAACCCGGCGAGCTACGTCGGCGCGTTCGATGCGATCCGCGCGCTCTTCGCCGCGACCCCCGAGGCGCGCGAGCGCAAGTACACCGCCGGCACCTTCAGCTTCAACTCGGGCAACGGGCGCTGCCCCACCTGCGGCGGCAACGGCTTCGAGCACATCGAGATGCAGTTCCTCTCCGACGTGTACCTGCGGTGCGTCGACTGCGACGGCCGGCGATTCCGCGCCGAGGTCCTCGAGCTGCGCATCGAGGGGGCGGACGGTCGCAGCGCGAGCATCGCCGACGTGCTCGACATGACGGTGACGAGCGCGCTCGCGTTCTTCGCGGCGCGGCCGGAAGTGCTCGCGCGCCTGGCCCCGCTCGCCGAGGTGGGGCTCGACTACCTGCGCCTCGGCCAGCCGGTGCCGACGCTCTCCGGTGGCGAGGCGCAGCGGCTGAAGCTCGCCGGGCATCTCGCGGATGCCGCCGGCGGCACCGGCAAGCTGCTGCTCTTCGACGAGCCCACGACGGGCCTGCACTTCCAGGACATCGCGAAGCTGATGCAGGCGTTCGAACGCCTGCTGCGCCAGGGTCATTCGCTGCTCGTCATCGAGCACAACCTGGACGTCATCCGCTGCGCGGACTGGATCATCGACCTCGGGCCGGAGGGCGGCGAGCACGGCGGACGCATCGTCGCCGAAGGCACGCCGCCCGCGCTCGCCGATGCGCGCGCGACGCACACCGGCCGCGCCCTCGCCGACTACGAGGCGTCGCTGCGCGCGCTCGCGAAGCGCGCCGCTTCCACGGTGGCCGAACCGCTGCAGGTGCGCGACGTCGCGGCGCCGTCGCGCGGCATCGTCGTGCACGGCGCCCGCGAGCACAACCTGCGCGACGTCGACGTGACGATCCCGCACGGCGGCTTAACCGTCGTGACCGGCGTCTCCGGGTCGGGCAAGTCGACGCTCGCGTTCGACATCGTGTTCAACGAAGGCCAGCGCCGCTATCTCGAATCGCTCAATGCCTACGCACGGCAGTTCGTGCAGCCGGCGTCGCGGCCCGACGTCGATGCGATCCACGGCATCCCGCCCACCGTGGCCATCGAGCAGCGCACGAGCCGCGGCGGTCGCAAGAGCACCGTCGCGACGCTCACGGAGATCCATCACTTCCTGCGGCTGCTGTACGTGAAGCTCGGCACGCAGTACTGCCCCGATTGCGACGTGCCCATCCAGCCGCAGAGCATCGATTCCATCGCGGCGCGGCTGATGAAGGATTTCCGCGGCCGACCCATCGCGCTGTACGCGCCGCTGGTCACCGCGCGCAAGGGCATCTACAACGAGCTCGCCGCCTGGGCCGCCGCGCGCGGACACCGCGAGCTGCGCGTCGACGGCAGGCTCGTGCCCACCGCGCCGTGGCCCAAGCTCGCGCGCTACAAGGAGCACGACATCGAGCTGCCGGTGGGCTCGCTGACCGTCGAACCGCGCGACGAGGCCGCGCTGCGTTCGCTGCTCGCCACCGCGCTCGAGCACGGCAAGGGCGTGGTCCGGGTCGAGCCGAAGAAGGGCAAGGCGTTGACGCTGTCCACGCGTCGCGCGTGCCCGAGCTGCGGCGAGGGATATCCGGAGCTCGATCCGCGGCTGTTCTCGTACAACTCGGCGCAGGGCTGGTGCGCGGAGTGCTACGGCACCGGGCTCGTCATCGGCGAATTCGACGCCGAGCAGACCGGCGAGGAATCGGCGTGGACCGACGACGACGGCGCGCATGCGGTGTGTCCGGCCTGCGAAGGCGCACGCCTCAATCCGCGCGCGCTCGCCGTTCGCTTCCGCGATCGCTCGATCGCGGACTTCGCGGCCCAGACCGTCGACGACGCCGCACGGACGCTCGCGGCGCTGAAGCTCGCGGGCCGCGAGCTCGAGATCGCGCGCGACCTGCTCGCCGAGATCCGCACGCGGCTCGCGTTCCTCGAGCGCGTGGGCCTCGGCTACCTGAACCTCGACCGTTCGGCGCCGACGCTCTCGGGCGGCGAGACGCAGCGCATCCGCCTCGCGGCGCAGCTCGGCTCGAACCTGAAGGGCGTGTGCTACGTGCTCGACGAGCCCACCATCGGATTGCATCCGCGCGACAACCGCGTGCTGCTCGACTGCCTGCGCGAGCTCGCATCGGATCGCAACACGCTGCTCGTCGTCGAGCACGACGAGGAGACCATCCGCCGCGCGGATCACGTCATCGACCTCGGTCCCGGCGCGGGAACGCGCGGCGGGCGCATCGTCGGCAGCGGCACGGTGCACGACCTGATGGCCAATCCCGATTCGATCACCGGCCGCTACCTGCGCCAGCCGCTGCAGCACGCCGCGGAGCCGCGACGGCCCGTGCGCACGCGCGGCAAGGAGACGACCCCGATGCTGGCGGTGCAGCGCGCGCGGCTGCACAACCTGCGGACCATCGACGTCTCGTTCCCGCTCGGCCGTCTCGTGGTCGTCACCGGCGTCTCCGGCTCGGGCAAGTCGACGCTGGTGCGCGACGTGCTCTACGACAACGTGCGCGCGCAGCTCGCGCATCGGCGCGGCAAGGCGCCCGCCTGGCAGGGCTGCGACGGCATCACCGGCCTCGACGCGCTCGAACGCGTGCTCGAGGTCGACCAGACGCCCATCGGCAAGACGCCGCGCTCGTGCCCTGCGACGTACGTCGGCTTCTGGGACGCGATCCGCCGCATCTATGCGGCCACCACCGAGGCCGGCATCCGCGGCTACACCGCGAGCCGCTTCTCGTTCAACACGCCGGGGGGTCGCTGCCCCGCCTGCGAAGGCCAGGGCGTGAAGACCGTGGAGATGAGCTTCCTGCCCGACGTGAAGCTGCTGTGCGACGTCTGTGGCGGCGCGCGCTTCGATCACGACACGCTCGCCGTGCGCTGGCGCGACAAGTCGATCGGCGACATCCTGGCGATGAGCGTGGACGATGCGGTCGGCTTCTTCGCCGGCCACCCTTCCGTGCATCACGCGCTCGCGCTGCTGCGCGACGTGGGCCTCGGCTACCTCACGCTGGGCCAGCCGAGCCCGACGCTCTCGGGCGGCGAGGCCCAGCGCATCAAGCTCGTCACCGAGCTCACGCGCGTGCGCGGCGATCTCGATCCGGTGGCCGCGCAATTGCGCGCGCCGCAGCGCCGCCAGTCGCTCTATATTCTCGACGAGCCGACGGTGGGGTTGCACATGGCGGACGTCGAGAAGCTGATCGGGGTGCTGCACCGGCTGGTGGATGCGGGCAACAGCGTCATCGTCGTGGAGCACAACCTGGACGTCATCGCCGAAGCCGACTGGCTCGTGGACCTCGGGCCCGAGGCCGGCACGGCGGGCGGGCGGCTCGTCGGTGCATGCGCGCCGGCGCAGCTCGCGCGGCGCGCGAGCTCGCACACCGGCGCGGCACTGGCGCCGTTCTTCGGCAGGGAGCGCGAATGAGCCACGACATCGGATGCTGGAAGTGCGGCGCGGCGCTGGCCGCGTTGTCGCTGCCCTTCGGGCGGCGCGACACCTGTCGTGCCTGCAGCGCGGAGCTGCACGTCTGCAAGCTGTGCGTGGACTACGACCCGAGCGTCGCCCACCACTGCCGCGAGCCCACCGCGGAGGAAGTGCGGGACAAGGACCGCGCGAACTTCTGCGACCACTTCAAGCCGAAGGCCGGCGCGTATCGACCCGCGTCGACCTCGGCCGCGGATCAGGCGCGGCTCGAGCTCGAGAAGCTGTTCGGCAAGGGCTGAAGCTCAGCCCTTGTCCGAGAGGCGGCTCAGCAGCCGCGCGAAGCGGCCGGGCTTTTCCTTCTTCGGCGGCGGACGACGCGCCGCGGCGTCGTTGATGATCTCGCGGCTCTCGTCGATCGTCAGCGTCGACGCGCCCAGGATCTCGAGCGTGGACTCCAGCGGCTGCGGTGCGCCCGGCGGCGACGGCGTGCGCGTGCCGCGCGCCACGGCGCGCTTGCCCGCCGGCTTGCCCGTCGCGCGGGGCGGCTGCTTCCCGCCCGGCGCGGCGGGCGCGGACGCGGGCGTCTTCGCGGCGATCTCGGCCGTACCGTCGTCGAGATCGCGCTTGCGCGCCGCCGGCTCGTCCGGCAGCAGCTCGAAGCCCGTCAGTGCCGGCGTCGCGGCCGGCTTCTCGAGCGGCTTCACCGTCGGGATCTTCGGCGTCTCGTTGCGCGGCGGCGCCGGCTGCTGCAGCACGGCCGCCGTCAGCGTCGGCGCCTTGGCGCCGTCCTTCTCCTTCGCCGTCACCGGCACCACGGCCACCGAGGCGTACTCCGAGCGCACGTACTGCGCCACCTGGCGCGCGGCGCTCGAGTCGCTGAAGAAACCGAGGCGCAAGCCGTACCAGCGACGACCCTGGCGGTTGCCCTCGACGTGGTACAGCGTGTACGCGTCGAAGATCGCGAGGTGCGGCAGCGACTCCATGTCGATCGGCTGCACCGCCCAGACGAGCTGCACGGCGTAGCTCGCCGGCGCGTTGCGCTGCGCGTCGAGCTTGATGTCGCGCAGCGTCTGCGTGTCGTCCGGCGTCAGGATGCGAATGTTGTTCGCCGAGGAGCTCGACGCGAAGTCGATCGTCGGTGCCGCGGGTGCGGCGGCCGCGGGCAGGGGCGCGGCGGGCGTCGGCTTCGGTGCGGCAGGCGTTTCGAGGAGGCGCAGCGTTTCGGCGGGCGTCAGCGCGGGCGCGGGGGTCTTCGATGCGTCGGCCGCCCTGGGCGCAACTGGCTTCGGCACCTCGCTCTTCGGCGCTTGCGGCTTCGGCGCGGCAGCGGCCACCTCGGGCTTCGCCGGTGCGGGCGTCGGCTTCGCCGCCGCAGGCGCGGTCTTCGCCGCGGGCGGCAGGGTCTTCCCCGCGGCGGGCGCAGGCTTCGCCGGCGGTGCCTTCGCGGCGGGGGTCGGCTTCACCGCAGCCGGCTCGTCGGCGAGCGCGGCCAGGACCTCGCGGACGTTGGACATCGTCTCGAGCTCGACCGGTGCCTTGAACGAGGCGGTGGGCGAAGTGTCCGGGGCCGTCGTCGCGACGGGCTGCGGCACGACCGCCTGCGCCACGACAGGTTGCGGCGCGACGGGTTGGGGCACGACCGGCTGCGTCACGACGGCCAGCGGCGCGGCCACTGCCTGTGGCTCGTCCGTCTTCGCCGCGCTCGCGGGAGTCGGCACCACGGACATCGCCGCGCGCGTCGCGGTGCGGTTCGCGGGGGCGCGGCTCTCGGGCGCCGGGCCGGCCCACGCGGCGGGATACACGTCGCGCACGGCCTCGAGCATCGCCTCGGCCTCGGCGAGCGTATCGAAATAGCCCATGTGCAACCGGAAGCGCTCGCGACCTTCCTCGCGACGACGCGTGACGAAGAACGTGAATCGCTTGAGCTCGGCGCTCGCCGGATGCGCGAGCGTCACTGGCGTCGTGGACGCGCAGAGATTGATGACGAACACGGACGCGCCGGTTTCTCGCACCAGCTCGATCGATTCATCGCTCGGGGATGTCTGCAGCATCTCGTACTCCACGCCGGAAGAGCACACCATGACGGGCGACGTGCCGACGGTCGGAGCGAGAGCGCGATTGCGCGAATGGAGAAACCGAAGAACCGGCTTCGCCTGCGGCAACCCCGCTGTCGTGGAAGCTCGTGCTTCTTTAGACCGGTGGCTTTGCGTCCCCGCCTTTCGACGGGTTTGCCTTTGTCAACGAATGCAAGTGTCGTTCGATGGCGACGCAGCGTCAAGCGCCGTCGCGAGTCGACATATCCCTTCGTGACATATCACGGCGCGATTGCGTCACGCCACCATCGTGCTGCGCCCGCGAAGCGACGCTCGAACCACGACGCGTCGAGCTGCGCACGGCGGACGCGGCGTCCGGTGCCCGGCGCGTGTATGAATTCCCCATCGCCGATGTACACGCCGACGTGATCGACCTCGGCGCCCTCGAAGCGGAAGAACACGAGATCCCCCGCGCGCAGGTCGCCGCGCGTCACCGTCGGCCCCGCCGCGAACTGCGCGGCCGCGGTGCGCGGGATGGCGATGCCTTCCAGGCCATGCACGAAGAGGGCGAGCCCGGAGCAGTCGAAGCCGGCGGGAGAGTCCCCACCGTATCGATATTTGCGCCCGATCTCGGCAACCGCGTGCTGCGCGATGCGTTCTCCGCGATCCGCGTGCGGCGCCGGCGCGGTAGGACGCGAGGCGCAGCCACACAGCAGCGCGGCGAACAGCAGCAGGAACGGCAGGACGAGCGCGCGGGAGGCGCGCGACGCGGCCTCAGCCGGCCGCAGCGGTGTCGACCGGATGCGCGGGAGCGCGCCCTTCGAGGATCTCCGCCATCGCGGCGGGCGCGAGCGGACGCGCGAGGTAGTACCCCTGCACGAGATCGCAGCCGTGTTCGCGCAGGAAATCGAGCTGCTCGATCGTCTCCACACCTTCCGCCACCACCTGCTTGCCCAGCTTGTGGGCCATCACGATGATCGTTTCGGCGAGCGTCGCCGACGACGGATTGACCGCGACGTCCTCGACGAACGAGCGATCGATCTTCACGGTGTGCACAGGATAACGGCGCAAGTGCCCGAGTGCCGAGTACCCCGTGCCGAAATCGTCCAGCGTCAGCCGCACGCCCAGGCGCGCGAGCTGCTCGAGCGTCTCCTCGCATTCCGCGTCGGCGAACGCGGCCTCGGTGATCTCCATCTCGAGCATCGAGCCGCTCAGGCCGTGGCGATCCAGCAGGCGGCGCGTCAGCGCGACGAGCTCGCGTTCCCGCAGCTGCTGCGGGGCGATGTTCACGGCGACGCGCGGCGGCTCGAGCCCCGCGTCGCGCCACGTCGCGATCTGCGAGCACGCCGCTTCGAGCACCCAGCTGCCGATGTCGACGATGAGCCCGGCCTCTTCGGCCGCCGGCACGAACTCGTCCGGACCGCGCACGCCGTCGCGCGCGCTGTTCCAGCGCAGCAGCGCTTCCATGCCGAGCAGCCGGCCGTCCGCGAGGCTGTACTGCGGCTGGTAGAACAGCGAGAACTCGCGGCGCTTCAGCGCGCGATACAGGCCGGAGTCCGCGACGCGCTTCTCCGGCGAAACCATCTTGCGGTCGAAGAACACCGCGTTGCCGCGTCCCAGCGCCTTCGCGCGATACATCGCGAGGTCGGCGTTGCGCATCAGCTCCTCGAGCTCCGCGCCGTCGTCGGGGAACAGCGTGATGCCGATGCTCGCGCGCACCTGGTGGTCCTGCCCGCCGATGTTCACCGGCAGCTGCAACGTTTCGACGATGCGGTCGGCGATAGTGCTCGCCGCGGCCGGATCGCCGACCTGGCGCAGGATCACGGTGAACTCGTCACCCGCCAGGCGCGCGACCGTGTCGCCTTCCTTCACGCAGGCGCGCAGGCGCTGCGCGGTGATGGCGAGCACCTGGTCGCCGGCGTCGTGCCCAAGCGAATCGTTGATCTTCTTGAAGTGGTCGAGATCGACGTACAGCAGCGCGCCGCGGCTCGCATCCGCCGCGACGGCGGCGAGCTCCTGCGCGAGGCGGTCGCGGAACAGCAGCCGGTTCGGCAGCTGCGTGAGCGGATCGAAATGCGCCTGGCGATACAGCGCCTCGGCGCGGGCGTTGCTCGAGAGCGCGGCGCCGAGTCGCGATGCGCACTCGGTGCCGTACGCGGCGAGGCTCGCGTCGGCCTGCTCCGAGCCCTCGTAGCCGACCGTGAGGATCGCCCCCATCCGGTCGCCGGAGAACACCGGCCACGCCCAGAAGAACTGCGCGCCCACCTGCCGCAGCGGACGCAGGAAGCTGTGCCGCTCGTCCTCGCAGCGCGCGATGGTGAGGCCCTTGACGGCGGACTGCAGCGTCTCGATCAGCTGCACGTCGATGTCGATGCGGCTCACGGGCTGCGGCGTGCCGTCGCGGCTCGCCACGAAGATGCGACCGTGCGGCGGCGCATCGCCGTCGATGAGCGCGATGCCCGCGGCGCGGCAACGCGTGACTTCGCGTACGCGGCTCAGAACGCCATCGAGCACTTCCTCGAGATCGCCCGAGCCCAGCAGCAGCGCGTCGATCTCGCCGAGAGTGCGCAGCGTGTGTGTGCGACGAAGCACCGCGGCAGCGCTCTGGTTGAAACCCTCCAGCAGCAACCGCGCCTCGTCGCGCGCGGAGGCATCGCGCAGCGTGATGGCCCGCTCGGCCTTGAGCTCCGCGAATCCGCGACGCAGCGACACCAGCGCCGGCACGTAGCCGCCGACGAACCACACCGTGGCGACGAGCGCCGTCACCACGCCGACGAGCAGCAGCATCGGCAGCGCGCGGGCGACGGCGGCGAAGCGCGTCCACAGCGGTGGCTTCGCTTCGGCGGCCACGACGCCGAGCGACGGCGCTGCGTAATCCTCGAGCGGGGACAGCGCGATGAGCGCGCCGATCCACGGCTCGCCGTGCGACGTCCACGTCAGCTGCCGTCGCTCCCCGACGCGCAGCGCCTTGCGGAACTGCGCCGCGAACAGCGCCTGGAATTCGCGCGTGGCATCGCCGGTGGCGTAGAGCGTGCCCGCATTGGCGGCCAGCACGTGGTAGCGCAGCTCCCCGATCTGCGCGCCGCGCCACAGCCACTGCGGATCGAGCTCGAACGCGGCCACGTGAGTCGCGCCCGAGGCGCGCACGTGGTGCAGGAGGTAGAGCGCGGCCTCGTCTTCGGCGATGCGGACGGCCGACACGACGCTGCGGCCCGCGCGCAGCGTGTTGCGCTGGGCGGGCGTCAGCTGGAACACGAGCGCACCGGTGCGCGCGATGCCGCGTTCGTCCGGCTGCAGCATCAGCAGGCCGCGGAACGCGTGCGTGCCCTCGAGCCGTTCCCGCAGCAGCAGGCCATCCTGGCCGGCGTCCCGGTCCGCCAGCGCGCCGACGATCGCATCCGCCGCCTCCACGCGGGCGGCCAGCGTGTCCGCCAGTCGCCGCGAAGCGCCGTCGAGCCGGCGCTCCAGCGCGCGGTCCTGCGAGACGCCCGCCTCGCGGCCCATGACGCAGACGAACGCCAGCAGCAGCACGAGCACGGCCATGCCGAAGACGGCCAAACCGCGGCGTCCCATGCCGCTGTCGAGCGCAGACCAGTAGCGCATCATCCGCGCACTGTAAGCACTCCCCGCCTCCCGGGGTGTGCATCGCATCACCTTATTCCGGTGACAGCGGTATCACTCCGTCGAGAGGGCGCCGCGAGGCCCGCGGGCGAGGCTTCAGGCGGCGCGCGCGGGCTTTCGCCCGCTGCGGGCGAGCGCGGCCAGGGCTTCGCCCGCGTAGACGTACGTTCCGCGTCGCAGCGAGCGCGCCGCGCCCACCATGGCGGCAGCGACGTCGCGCGCCGGGACTGCGCGCCATTGCCGGAGGGGCCCCGAGAGCAGGGGATTCACGAGCGGCATCAGCAGCGTCCCGGCGAGCTCCGCCGGTCGCAGCTCGCGCCGGAAGCCGAGCAGCAATCCGGGCCGCAGCACGTCGAGCGACGTGAAGCCGACGGTGCCGAGCGCTGCCTCCATCGCCGCCTTGTGGCGCAGGTAGCCGGCGCGTGCCGACGCATCCGCGCCCGCGGCGCTCAGCACGACGAACCGCTGCGCGCCGCACGCGCGAGCAGCGCGCGCGAAGGCCAGCACCAGCTCGACGTCCACCCGGCGCAGCTCCTCGTCGGAGCCGGCCTTGCGTCGCGTGCTGCCGATGCAGCAGAACGCGTCGTGGCACTTGAGGCCGGTGAGCCGCTCCTCCACCTGCTCGATCGGCATGATGCGGTTCGCGAGCCGCACGTGATCGAAGGGCAGCGGGCGTCGCGATACCGCGTGCACGCGCTGATAGTCCTCTCCATCGAGCAGCAGGCGAAGCAGCTCGGCGCCCACGAGGCCGCTCGCACCCGCGACGAGGGCCGTCCGTCCTTCCATGGGTTTCATCCGGTCATTCATGGTCCTTGAGGAGCAGCTCCACGCGCGCCACCTGCGACCGCAGCACCGGGCCGTCGTCGAGCGTCCGCGCATGGTCGATCCAGCGGCGCGCTTCCGCGCGCACGTCGGGCGAGGATAACCGCGACGCCTGCTCGAGATAGCCGTCGAGCCGGTCGGAGAGCTCGGCGCGCTCGCGCGCGCGTCGCTGGCCCGCCTGCGCGAAGGCGAGCGACGGATCGTGGCCCAGCGCCTCCGCGTAGAGATCGGCGGCCTCGCGCCATCGCTCCTGCGCCTCGAGCGCCGCGCCCTCGTGCCGGACGCCGGCGTAGCCGTCGCTGGCCAGCGCGGCCTCCACCTGCTCGAGGCCCCGCGTCGCCGCCGGGAGGCCGGGCTCGATCTGCAGCGCGCGCTGGAAGGCGGAGCGCGCATCGGTGTAGCGCTGCAGCCCCAGCGCTTCGGTGCCGCGCTGGACGAGGCGCTCGGCCTCGCGGACTTCGCGCGGGGAGACGGGAGCGGCCGGTGCGGTGTCGGCCGGCGCGGCGACCGGACCGTCGACTGGCGCATCACCGGCTGCATCCACCGGTGCATCCCCCGGTGCAGCCACCGCGGGCGGTTCGGCCACGGCGACTTCGGGCGCGGTTTCGACCGTCGGCGTCGCCGCCGTCAGCGCTGGCGCCGGCGCCGGCTCCACCACGCCACCGCGCCAGGGCTTCAGCACCCACAGCGCGACCAGTACCGCCGCCACGACGCCCACGCCGCCCATCCAGGCGGCGAGGGGCAGCAGCCGGTTCTCCCTCATCACGCGGCGGTCGGCGCGGATCTCGTCGAGCTCGGCGGGCGGCGCCGTGACGGCGCGCTCGGGTTCGGTGTCGTCGACGATCAGCGTGTCCGCGAGGGCCTGGTTCAATCCTTCGACCACCTGCTGCATGGTCGCCGGACGCTGCGCCGGATCCTTCTCCAGCATGCGCATGACGAGCCCGCAGAGTCGCGCCGGCGCGGGTTGCGCGGGCTGCAGCGGCGGCACCGGTTCGTGCAGCACGCGCTCCACGGTGGCGTTCGGATAGAACGGCGGATAGCCGGTCAGCAGCTCGTACGCGAGCGCGCCGAGCCCGTAGATGTCGTCGGCGGGCGCTGCCGGGAGATCGCGCAGCTGCTGCGGGCTCGCGGTGAACGGCGAGCCCTGCGCGTGCGAGTGCGTGGAACCCGAGAGCCCCGCCGCGCCGAAATCGGCGAGCCGCACGCCGCCCTGCGCATCGAACAGCACGTTGCCCGGCTTGAGGTCCCGGTGCACGACGCCGCGCGCGTGCGCGTGCGCGAGGATCTCGGCGATGCGGATGAGCACCGGCACGCTGCGCAGGTACGACTGGCCGCGCAGGCGCTTGAGATCGCCACCGCCGGCGAACTCCATGGGCAGCACGGTACGCTCGCCTTCACGCATGGGCGTGCCGGTGCGGAGGATGCCGGGATGATTGAGCCGCCGCGCCATCTGCGACTCGTGGTTCAGGATGGCCCAGGCCTCCGCGGACGCGGCGAGATCCTCGCGCAGAAACTTCAGCGCGACCTGCTGCCCGTCGTGCTCGTCGATGGCGGACCAGATGTCGCCATGTCCACCGCTGCCGATGTGCTCGCCCAGCACATAGCGATTGCAGACGCGGACTCCTGCGGCCGGTACGGTCATCCCTGTCCAGTATGCCACGGGGCTTCGAGCGCCCCGCTTCGCAGAAATTACAGCGAAAGCGACAGTTGGGGCGATGCCGCACGCAGCGGCACGAAGCGGTCGGTGGCGAGCGAGAAGTCGTGGTCGCCGATGCCCAGGCGCCGGCGCGCCAGCGCGAAGCGCCGGCGCAGCAGCGTGGCGTAGATGCCGGTGCCGGTCATGCGCTGGCCGAACGTGCTGTCGTTCAATCGTCCGTCCCGCAGCTGCTCCAGGATCGACAGCACGTGCGCCGCCTTGCCCGGGTGGTGCTCGTGCAGCCACTCCGCGAAGAGATCCTTCAGCTCGAGCGGGAGCCGCAGCAGCACGTAACCCGCGCGCCGGGCGCCGGCGGCCACGGCCTCCTCCAGCAGGGTTTCCATCTCGCTGTCGGTGATGACCGGGATGACCGGCGCGATGAGCGTGCCCACCGGCACGCCCGCTTCAGCGAGACCGCGGATGGCTCCGAGCCGCGCGGCGGGCGACGCCGCCCGGGGTTCGAGCAGGCGCTTCAGCGCGGCGTCCATGGACGTGAGCGACACCATGACGTGCACCAGGTCTTGCTGCGCGAGCTGCGTCAGCAGGTCGAGGTCGCGCAGCACCAGCGCGGACTTCGTCACGATGGACACGGGATGCTTCGCCTCGAGCAGCACCTCGAGGATGGATCGCGTGACGCGCAGGCGGCGCTCCACCGGCTGGTACGGGTCGGTGTTCGCCCCGAGCATGATCGGCGCGCAGCGGTATGACGGGCGGGAGAGTTCGGTGCGCAGCAGCGCCGCGGCGTCGGCCTTGTAGGTCAGCTTCGTCTCGAAATCGAGCCCCGGCGAGAGCCCGAGATAGGCGTGGCTCGGGCGGGCGTAGCAGTAGATGCAGCCGTGCTCGCAGCCGCGATAGGGGTTGATGGAGCGGTCGAACCCGATGTCGGGGGACTGGTTGTACGTGATGATGGACCGCGCCTGTTCGGGCGTGACGGACGTGACCCAGGCGGGGGCGTCGCTCTCGCCATCTCCGGGCCAGCCGTCGTCGACGGGCGCCTTCTGCAGCGCCTGGAACCGCTCGACGCGGTTGGTGAGCGCACCCCGCCCTTTGATGGGATCGGCCATGGCGGAACTGTATATCCATACAGCTCCGACCCGCAAGCTTCAGCCGCCGAGGAACATCCGGTAGGCGACGTTCGCGGTCTCCTCGACCCACGGATAGCGCAGATCGGCGAGGTGCTGCATGAACTCGGCCTTCTCCGCAGGCGGCACCTGGATGCCCGCGAGCACGCGGCCGTAATCCGAACCATGGTTGCGGTAATGGAACAGGCTGATGTTCCAGCGGCCGCCGATCGCCTCGAGGAAGCGCAGCAGCGCGCCGGGGCGGTCGGGGAACTCGAACCGCAGCAGCATCTCGTCCGTCACGTCGCCGGGCGCACGCCCGCCGATCATGTAGCGGATGTGCAGCTTCGCCATCTCGTTGTCGGTCATGTCGACGACGCCGTAGCCCTGGTCGCCCAGCGCCTTCGTCACGGCGTGCCGCTCCTCCGCGCCCTTCGCGAGCGTGAAGCCGACGAAGATGTGCGCGCGATGGCCCGGCTGCTCGCGGTAGTTGAACTCGGTGACGTTGCGCTCGCCCAGCGCGCGGCAGAACGCGAGGAAGCTCCCCGGCTCTTCCGGGATCTCCACCGCCAGCAACGCCTCGCGCCCCGCGCCGACGTCCGCCCGCTCGGCGATGTGCCTCAGGCGGTCGAAGTTCATGTTCGCGCCGCTGTTGACCGCGACCAGGCGCTTGCCGTGCGCGTGGCCGCGCGCGACGTAGCGCTTCAAGCCCGCGATGGCGAGCGCGCCCGACGGTTCGGGGATCGTGCGGGTGTCCTCGAAAGTGTCCTGGATGGCGGCGCAGATCTCGTCGGTGCTGACGAGCAGCATCTCGTCGACGTACTGCCGCGCGAGCTTGAACGTCTCCTCGCCCACGCGCTTGACCGCGACGCCGTCGGCGAAGAGGCCCACGTGCTCGAGCTTGACGCGCGTGCCCTGCCGCAGCGACTCGTGCATCGCGGGCGCATCCTCCGGCTCGACGCCCACGATGCGCGTGCGCGGCGAGAGATACTTCACGTAGCGCGCGATGCCCGCGATGAGCCCACCGCCACCCACCGGCACGAAGATCGCGTCGATGTCGCCGGGGGCCTGACGCAGGATCTCCATGCCGATCGTGCCCTGGCCGGCGATGACGTCCGGATCGTCGAACGGATGCACGAACACGAGGTTGCGCTCGCGCGCGAGCGTCAGCGCGTGCTCGTACGCGGCGTCGAACACGTCGCCGTGGAGCACCACCTCGCCGCCCAGGCGCGCGACGCCGTTGACCTTGATCTGCGGCGTCGTCGCCGGCATCACGATGACGGCGGCGATGCCGCGATGGCGCGCGGCGAGCGCCACGCCCTGCGCGTGGTTGCCCGCCGACGCGCAGATGACGCCGCGTCGCGCGGAGGTCTCGGAGAGGTTCGCGATCTTGTTGTAGGCGCCGCGCAGCTTGAAGGAGAAGACGGGCTGCACGTCCTCGCGCTTCAGCAGCACCTCGCAGTCGAGGCGGCTCGACAGTCGCGGCATCGGATCGAGCGGCGACTGCTGCGCCACCTCATAGACGCGCGCCTTGAGGATGCGCTCGATGTAGTCGTCGGCAACCATGCGACAAGCTTACGGTAAAGGAAGGACGCCCGCCTCGCGCGGGCGTCAGTTCGGTTCGCCGGCGTGACCCAACGGGCGCAGCTGGAAGCGGAACTCGGACGTGCCGATGTTGACGACGTCGCCATCCTGGAGGGCCTGGCGCGTGATGCGCCGGCCGTTCACCACGACTCCGTTCGTGCTGTTGAGGTCTTCGATGATCGTGCTCTTGCTCGACGCCAGCACCACCGCGTGGTGGCGCGACACGAAGTTCGCATCGAGCCGGACGTCGTTGTCGGGCGTGCGGCCGATGGTGGTGCGGCGGGCGATGGTGAACACCTGCTCCGAAGGGCCGTCCACCCGCACCAGCACGCGGGCCATCGCGTCCAGCGGCGCTTCGGTCACGGCCGGACGCGCGCCCGTGTCTTCGCGGCTCAGGCGCTGGATGCTCTGCTGCAGCTTGCCCAGCACCGACGCGCTCGCGTGCGCCTCGCTCTCCAGCCGCCGCACCTGTTCGTCGCGCTCGCCGAGGCGACGCTGCGCTTCGTCGAGTCGCGCCTGCAGCCCTTCGGCTGCTCGCGCGAGCTCCTCGATCCGCGACTCGCGATGGCGATGCTCGGATTCGTAGTGGCGCAGCTGCTCCTCGGCGGCGCGCAGGTCGGCCTCCATGCGCGAGACGGCCTCGCGCGCCGTCGACAGCTCTCCGGTCTGCCGCGCGAGCTGCTCCTGCTGATCGTCGAGCAGCTCCGTCACCGCGCTCTCGCGCTCGGCGATGGCGCGCTCGCGGTCCGCGATGTCCGCGGCGAGCGCGTCGTGCGCGGCCTTCTGCCGCGAGAGCTCGGCATCGCGCTCGGCGAGCTGCGCCGCCAGCGACTGTCGTGCTTCCAGGGCTTCGGTGCGCTCGACGGCAGCGGCGGCGGTGATGCGCGCGCGTTCCGCCGCAGCCTCGCTCCGTGCCGTTTCCAGCTCCGTCGCGGCGGACGCGCGGATCGCATCGCGCTCGCTCGTCGCCGCGGCGACTGCCGCGTCGAGCTCGGCGCGCGCGGCGGCGCGCGCCTCTTCCAGCTCGGTGCGCGCGGCCGTGCGCGCGGACTCGAGCTCCGCGTGGGCCGCGGCGCGCGCGGCGTCGAGTTCCGCGGCCGCGGCGGCCCGCGCCTGCTCGAGCTCGCGGCTTGCCGTGGCCTGCGACTGCTCGAGCTCGCGGCGCGCGGCGCGGCGCGCTTCTTCGAGATCGGCAGCGAGCCGCGTCGCGCGCTCGCGCTCCGCGTCGAGCTGCGCCTCGATCTCCTTCGAATGCACGGCGGCGACGCGCAGCGCTTCGCTCTGGGCCTGCGCACTGCGGTCGGCGGACGCCAGCGCGTCGTTGAGCTCGCCCAGCCGCCCTTCGAGCGCGCGACCGTCGGAGCTCAGCGCGGCGACACGCGCATCCTGCGTGACGAGCCGTCCGCGCGTTTCGGCCAGCTGCGATTCGAGCTCCGCGATGCGCGCGTCGCGCTCGGCGAGCTGCGCCACTTCGGCGCGCAGCTGCGTGATGTCCGACTCGCGCGCGGCGATCTCCGCATCGCGCTCGTTCAGCAGCGCCTCGGCCACACCGCGATACCCCTCGAGGCGATGCAGCGCCTCGAGCTGCTGCTCGGCGCGCAGACGCAGCTCGTCGCGTTCGCTCGCGAGGCGCGTGCGTTCGGCATCGCGCTCCGCGAGCTGCGACTGCAACCCCGAGAGCTCGGCGAGGCGCGCTTCCAGCGCGCTGCTTCGCTCGGCGAGCGCACGCTCGAGCCCCTGCACGCGTTCGGCTAGCGCATCACGCGCCTGGCCCAGCTCGCGCGCGAGACCCGAGGCCTGCGTGAATTCGTGCTGCAGTTCCTCGACGCGCCGCGCGCGCTGCGCGAGCTCCTTCTCCTGGCTGCCGAGCGCGGCCACCTGCTGGTCGGCGCGCGTCTCGAGTGTCGCGAGACGGGCCTGCGTATCGTCGAGACGCGCCTGCGTCTCCTCCAGGCGCGCCTCGGTGTCGGCGAGACGCCGGTTCGCGTCCGCCGCCACATCCTGCGCCGCGCGCAACGCCGTCTCGTGTTCCGCACGCAGCGTCGCGAGCTGCGCATCGCCGTCCGCGCGCAGCGCCGCGAGACGCGACTCCGCATCGCCACGCAGCGTCTCGACCTCGCGCTCGAGCGCGGTTACGCGCTCGCTCTTGCGATGCAGCCGCTCCTCGACGTCGCGCAGGTTGTCCGCGAGCGCGGTGGCGCCCGCGAGCGACGGAACGGCGTAGGTGTCGGTCCGCGCGAGGGTGTCGTCGATCGTCAGCGCGGCCACGGAGATCGTCTCGTCACCCGGCAGCAGCTCGGTGTGCGTGCCGGTGAAGTCGATGACCGGCAGCTCGGCGGTCTGCTCGAGATCGACTTCGTTGACGGGAGTGGGGCGGCGAGGGACGGCCATGCATCACCCAGCGGACAAGGGGGTATCCGAGTGTAGCGCGTGATGCCGCCGCGCCCGCGAGCGCGCCGAAATTATGTGAATCGGGTCAAGTCAGGAACTCGGCAATCCGTGCATTGCGGCCCGCGGCCGCCGCTTCGTCGGCCGAGAGGGACAGCAATGGTTGTGACGGCCGCGCACCGCCCGCGCCCGCCTCGGCGAGCATCACGATGCGCCGGACCTGGCGCGGCCGCGTGGACGCGAGCTGGCGCGCGACCACGCCGCCGTCGCCCCAGGCGACGACGTCGACCTCGCGCAGGCGCATCGTATCGAGGAAATCCTGCAACGCAGCGAGCGCCGCCTCGGCCGGCGGCGTCGCGCCCGCCGGATCCGATTCTCCCGTGCCGGGCAGGTCGGGTGCGTAGATCGAGCGGTCGTGACCCAGCTCGGCGAGCAGGCTCTGGAATGCGCGACCCGTCTGGCCGCTCGCGGGGATGCAGACGATCGCCGTGAGCTCGTCGAAGCCGCCGCCCGCCGGAATCGCGTTGTGGAGATGCAGCTGCCCGTAGCGGCACTCGTAGTAGGCGCGGCGCAGCCGCGGCGCCGGCCGTGGCGAGGACTTCCCGGAGGTCACGGATGAACGCGGCATCGGCCCGCGCCGGTCAGAACATTTCCGACGGACCCGGAGCCTTCACCGCCGGCGCGCTGCGCGCGGCGATGTGCGGGCCGGTGATCATGCCCTCGTAGCTCTGGCCCGGACCGACCATCGGATAGACGCCCGCGTCCGGATCGATCATCACTTCGAGGAACGCGGGCCCGTCGAACTCGAGCCACTCCTTCACCACGCGCGGCACGTCCGCCTTGCGCGTGAGCCGCGCCGCGAACTCGAAGCCGTCCGCCTGCGCCGCCTTGACGAAGTTCTTCGTGTGCAGCGACTTGTCGGAAGACGCGAGCCGGCCGCCGTGGAAGAGCTTCTGCCACTGGCGCACCATGCCGTCGCCGACGTTGTTGAGCACGCAGACCTTCACCGGCAGGCGATAGGTCGTCACCGTCTCGAGCTCGCCGATGTTCATGCGCACGCTCGCGTCGCCGTCGATGTCGATGACGAGGCGCTCCGGATGCGCCACCTGCGCGCCGATCGCGGCCGGCAGCCCGAATCCCATCGTGCCCATGCTGCCCGACGTGAGCCACAGGCGCGGCTCGCGGAAGTCGAGGTATTGCGCGGCCCACATCTGGTGCTGGCCCACGCCCGTCGAGATGATGGCGTCGCCGCGGGTGAGCTTGTTGATCTCCTCCAGCACGTAGTACGGCTGGATCAGCTCGCTGTCGCGATCGTAGTTCATCGCGTGGCGCGTCTTGAGCTCCGCGAGCTCGGCGTGCCAGGCGGCGAAGTCGCCCTTGAAGCCCGTACGCTCGCCGTAGGCCACGAGCGTGCGCAGCGCCTCCGCCATCTCGCCCACGTGGCTCCACGCCACGGGCTTCACCTTGTTGATCTCGGCCGGGTCGATGTCGAACTGAACGATGTGGCGTGCCCGCGGCGCGAACTTCGGCGGGTTGCCCGCGACGCGGTCGTCGAAGCGCGCGCCGAGCGCGACAAGGAAATCGCAATCCTCCACCGCGTAGTTCGCGAACGCCGCGCCGTGCATGCCCAGCATGCGCATCGACAACGGTTGCTGCGTGTCCACCGCACCGATGCCCATCAGCGTCGTCACGACCGGCACGCCGAATCGCGTCGAGAACTCGCGCAGCGCCTGCGAGGCGTTGGCGTTGATGACGCCGCCGCCCGCGTAGATCAGCGGCCGGCGCGACTCGCCCAGCATCTGGAAGAAGCGGCTGGCGGTCTCGTCGCCCAGCCGGTTGTCGACCAGCGCCTGGATGCGCTCGCGATAGACGCCGATCGGCAGCGAGCCCTTGCCCTCATAGCTGCCCTGCCAGTTCTGCACGTCCTTGGGGATGTCGA